>Ga0129324_10002748_pt1 | contig 10634 bp, 24 predicted proteins | sample CPBDNA_7_FD_96879 | JGI IMG/M metagenome (GOLD analysis project Ga0129324, IMG submission 96879) | Freshwater to marine salinity gradient microbial communities from Chesapeake Bay, USA - CPBay_Spr_15_0.2_DNA | ecosystem: Environmental > Aquatic > Marine > Coastal | place: USA: Chesapeake Bay... | reverse complement strand
TGAATTGTCATAGGCCCAAACTTTTGAATTGCCATTGGCCCAAACTTTTGAATTGTCATAGGCCCAAACTTTTGAATTGCCATTGGCCCAAACTTTTGAATTGTCATAGGCCCAAACTTTTGAATTGTCATGGGCAAAAACTTTTGAATTGTCATAGGCCCTAACTTCTGAATCGCCATGGGCAAAAACTTTTGAATTGCCATAGGCCCTAACTTTTGAATCGCCATGGGCAAAAACTTTTGAATACTCATGGACAATAACTTTTGAATCGCCATACACATAAAAGATAATGCCTGCCTCAAGAATTGCATAGCCATCTGCATCAATCTCATAACCCGTTACTGGCTTTGTTTTGCGTATGTCGTAGTATATTTCTTGCATTTTTTACTCCTTTTCTATTTTTTTCTAAAAATTCCACTAAACAAAACTCTAAATGGATTTTTGTGCATATAATCCATTAAATCCTCAAGTGGCTCTGGCTCTCTTATTTGCTGTTGTTTTACAGTATCTGTTTTTATTTTTTTAGGGGCCTGAATTTTTTTATTGGTGTATGCGGTGTATATTTGGCCTTGATAACAGGGTATAGATATTATTTTATTCATAAATAGTTCCTTTCAACTAATTGTTTAGAGAACCAATAGTATTGCTTCTCAGTTTTGATTCCGTTTGTCCATGAATCGCTAATGCTAGTCAATATGGACTCATCATTGTTGGCCTGTTTTAGTAGTTTTGTTTCCCATTCGTTTTTTTGTTTTGGTTTTTGTTCTGCTTGTGAACGATGTTTGTAATCGTTATGCTCATCAGCGTCATCCGACCCGTCAATGCCTAGAAGCCCACAAAGTGCATATTTTCGAGCGTATGATGTGGCAATTCCAGATGTTTGTGGATCGTCAAGCCCTGCTTTGTCTGTTGACTCCTTCACACAAGAAGATGAAGATATTGAGTGAACCCCATTGTTGAGAGTAGCGGTTGATTTGATATATATTCCACTTAAAACAGAATTAATTTTTGTATTTTTTTCTGTTTTTTCATATACAAATGGAGGAAACACAGAAACAATTTCGTCAGTTAGAATAATGCTTTCACCATCAAGCAATGGCTTGACAGCGTTCAAGATATCTTCTGCTGATCTATGCTTCCATCCTTGATAATGTTTTTTAGTTTTCGGAGCCTTTAGATTTTTTTGAATTTCAGCTAATCGTTTATACAAATAGTATTTATTGCTTGTGTCATCTCTTGCGAATTTGTTTGTTGTTGTTTCTTCTTTAGTCATTTTTTTCCTCCTCAATCATTGCCTCCAATACTTGAATCGCAGGTTTTTTTAGTTTTTCGTAAATTTCGTGTTTAGTTGTGTGGTAGATATATTCAATAGGTCCAGGGCCATATAACCGCACCAATTCGAGAATAAACGCTTTGTTTTTTCTCAAGTCATCACAGACGTATAAAAAACACGCTACATTTTTTTTGACTGCAAGCTTTACAAACTCACCGTCATTCTTGAGGCGATCTGAGGCATGCTCTATATGACCCCAGCAATGCTTGAGAAATTTAATAACGACATCGTGATCGTCCCGAAGTTCTTCCGAGCAACTCTCAAGATCGTGACCATATAAGTTGTCCATTGCCAGGATTTCATCTTTCGTTGTTCGATTTGTTATTTTCATACCATGACCTCCAATATTTTCTTTGCCAATGCTATGGCCTCGTCTTTGCGTAATACCGACGTATACATATACACATCTTGCCCATCAATAATTCGAGCAATAAGCTCATCATGTGATGTTTTTATCTCTGATTCTGACATTAAAACAACTCCTCAGCGTCTTTATCTGTATAGGGCATATTAGAGATAATTGATTGCCCTAGATTAATATTTGCTATTGTTTGTTTGCCTTGATGGAATATATACACGCTACCGTATCCATTGCACTCACACACGCTATCATCATTTAATTCGATATCTAATGCATTTAATAATTTAGTTAACATGTTAGACCTCACAACTCCAAACGGCATCCCATTCGCAACCGTCTAATTCTACTGGTTCGCAATCTGCACCCTTACACACCTGACACACTTCTTCATAATATGTTGGCATTTCGAATCTATCCATTTTTATTTGCTCCTTTGTTTTTTGTATATTTAAATATTACAATGTCTTACAATGTATGTCAACAATTATTTTAATTTTTCTTTATTATTTTCCAGAAATTCTTTGACGGCTTGATTGATTAATCCTGATTTGTAATATAGTGGATTTTTTTGACATATTTCATTTAATTGATCCAACAATTCGGTTTCAATCCTAAACGATAATGGTTGTTTATTTGTTTTCATTTTTCACCTCCTTTATTTTTTGAAACTCCCTTTCGTTTATTAAATCCCCCCCTATTTTACTATGCCATTACTGGTTGCAATGTCTGAAGTCTTTGATTTCTTTTTTTGCTTACTTGGAACATACCCCCATGTCGATATGCTATCTCATCCATTGAATATTCTTTTTTTCCACCAAACCGTCGGTAATTGCCATTATGCCAATACCAAGCAACTTTATTTTTTGAAAACTTAAAGCCTAGAGATTTGATTTCTTCTTTGTGCGGTTTTGTCTCACCGTCCAGCCATATCCAGTCACCGATAATATTGATATTTATATCGTCGTTGGTAGCGAACTTCTCGATAAGTTCCATGATCTTATTAATTAATTCTTGGCTATAATTGGCCATAATATCCTCAACCTGTTTTGAATCGCTTGAGTATTTTTTGCTAGGGTATTTCAGTTCTTTCATTAAGTACTCATAAGCATTTTTAAGTTCGATAAATGCTTCACTTGTTCCACCATGGTCAGGATGGTGCTTGAATATGGCTTTTTTGTATGCTTTGGTTAGACTCTCAATATTGACTTCACCATCAATATTTATATATTCTTTTGCTTTTTTGTTATCCATTTTTTTAACTCCTTTGTTTTGTTATATAAATATATTACATTGTATTACATATTAAGTCAACACTTTTTTAAATAAAATGTTAAATAAAAAAAACAGTTTGTTAAATTTGTATCTAATATTATATAGTTGTATTGATGAAAGAAGTTTTAAAGCAACAAAAGCAAATAAAAACAACAGAACTCAGAGCTAACAAAGGGCAATTAGTTGAGCGTGGGATACCTACTAACCCAAGAAAGATTGTTAAAGAAAAGTATAACTTATTATTACAATCATTAGATAAGAGTAACCTCACACAGATTCGCCCTTTGGATGTTATAGAGCATGAGGATAAGTTTATTGTGTTGTCTGGTAATCAAAGACTAAGAGCATTAAAAGAATTGAAGATAAAAGAAGTCCCTTGTAATGTATTGAGGGATGATCTTGAGCCTGAGACCTATAGACAAATTGTGTTACAAGCGAACACTAACTATGGGGAGCATGATGATGATCTATTGGCTAATGAATGGGATGCGGTAGAATTGCATGAATGGGGGTATGATCTACCTAGTTGGGAAGATGAAAAGATTGAAGAAGAAACACAAGGTGATGATGATGTGCCAGAAACAGCCCCAGCAATAACGGTTAAAGGTGACTTGTATATGTTAGGGGAACATCGTTTATTGTGTGGGGATTCAACCATGATTGATGATGTTGAAAAGTTAATGGATGGGGCCAAGGCTGATATCTCTTTTACTAGCCCACCATATAATGCTGGAAAAAGTGAATTGTTGAGTGGGAACACGCATACGGGAGACAATAAATATAATTCATACATCGACAACCAAAAAAGTGAAAATTATTTAGATTTATTAGTATCGTTCACTCAAAACGCTTTGATGAATTGTGAATATTTAATTTGCAATATTCAAAGTCTTGCTGGCAATAAAATGGCTTTGATTGATTATATTAATCATTTTAAAAATAAATTCATAGATGTAGCGATTTGGGATAAAGGGCACGGAGCTCCAGCAATGGCTCAAAATGTTATGAACTCAGCATGGGAATATTTATTGTTTATTTCATCTAAAGATAACCCATCCAGAGCAATTCCAAACGCTAATTTCAGGGGAACGGTGCCAAATATTTTTAGAGGAAATCCACAAAGAAACAATGAATTTTCTAAAATTCACGCTGCCACTTTTCCGATAGAATTGTGCGAGTGGGCACTACAATTTACAAATGAAAAAAATATCATTTTGGACCTCTTTCTAGGATCAGGTTCAACCCTCATAGCGTGCGAAAAAACAAACCGTAAATGCTATGGCATGGAATTGGACGAAAAGTACTGCGATGTAATCGTTAAACGTTACATTGAGTTTTGTGTAAAGAATAGTAAAGAGGCTAAAGTATATCGTAATGGGGAGTTAATCAGTAATGATGTTTTTCTTGTTGAATGAATTGACCGCCAAGGGGTTGAAAGTGAGTGTTAAATCATGAGTAAGGGATATGAAATATATAAAAAAATTATAGAAGCTGTCGAATCTGTATTTGATAAAGCAATACAAAATATTGACGAACTTATATCTCAAAAAAAAGATAGTGATGAATACTTTTTTTAAATTTTATCATCTTTGGTATAGACGGAAATACACATAAAATGGTATTTTTTGGAGGTTTATTTTTTATGGCTATGGATCTTTTTAGGCACGAGGGGAAGTCATGATTGATAAATTGACACCCAAGGGATTTAAATTGATTGTTGAGTCATGAACACGATTAAAATTAATTATAATTATGATACCGATGAAACAAAGATTAAATTTAATGATGAGTTTAATTTGTTGCCAATGATTCACCAGTTAGACGCAATGAAAGATGGTCTATGCTTACTTGAGGAAAGATATAATACGCTATTGCATAATTTTAATGAGCAATTATTGACCATAGAAGAAGTGACTCAAGGTGCTAATATGAATGATATTGAGGTGAGGGATTAATGGCGTATAATACCGAAGAATTGTATAAAATGGCACTAAAAATTATTAAAGAAAAAAAGGTTAGAACGATTGAAGACTTAGTTTCTTATATGCCATGCGAAAGAGTTACTTTTTATAATCATTTTCCTGTAGAATTTGACAAATTTAACACTATAAAAAAAGAGCTGGAACAAAACAAAGTCGCTTTTAAAGAAAGATTGGTTAACATGTGGACAAGTCTAACCCATACATCGCCAGCAACACAAATATTTCTCTATAAACTATGTGCGAACAAAGAAGAAAAGGAGGCAATATATGATACAAGCATAAAGGCAAGCATTGACCCCCCTAAACATGAAATAACATTAAATTTAATTAAAGATAATGAACAAAATTTAATTGAGGGAAAAATAGATGAATAAAATTATTAAAAATAATAAAGTAGCTGTTTTTTGGGGTTGGGTAGGATATAAGCAATTATCACAAACCCCATTTCTTGAGCATTGGTTTAAGTATGGCGATGAAGAATTACTTGCAATAATTTTAAAACGTAATCAATTTCAAGATGAACTTCAAAAAGATATGGGAATTAATATTTACGTGCCACATTATAGCAATTCAAAGTCTATGATGATTAACCCTGATGCAAGACAAAGGCCAGAATTTAGACGAATAGTCAATCAAAACAGACTCATATTTCAACACGCAACAAAAGTTATAAAAAGCCAGATAAGTATATTTAATCACGAAAATAAAAAAATGTTAGATGAATTAAAAATGTTTGGCTTAGATATAGAAAAGGAAGTGAGCTATGCGCTATGTGAACTGGTGACAGAAAACGTTGATGTTACATGGAAAGTCGATAGTGATATAGAGTTTAATAAACTGTAAAAAAAGAAAGTGAGGAATAAAAAATGGCAATAACAACACAAAAACACATTAATATTATTGATGAGTTAAAAGAGAGAGCGGTTAAAGATAAAGCAAAATTAAATGGAGCATTATTACCAGACGAAAAAGAAAGATTTACCCTAGCCATTGATGGGCTGGAAGCCACTAAAAAAAGAATGATGATTGATTTATTGCAACAAGAAAAGCAAAATGTAGAAAACGAATTGGATAAACTTAATGCTTAATACAGTTTTGTCTGATTTGTGGAATAGTGTTGATCTACTTATTACGTTATTTATTTTTACAGTTGCGGGTGGGATAAATCTTCTTTTTGCTTTTAGGGTTATGTATTTGGTTAAAAAAAATGAAGACCCAATCAAAGTGTTTAAAAAATATGAGGATAATGGCACATTGCGCGATGTTTTAATTAATCAAAAGGAATACGACGAGATTAATGGCATTTAAGCTCAGACTTAATACGCGTTATACGCTGGAAGATGGTCACGAATACGTTCTAATTGGCACGACAGGCAACGAGACAGAAAGTAAAAATAAATGTGTAGTGCTTGTGGATGATGTTAACTGTAAGCGTAAAAAATTAAAAGTAGAGGATTTTTATAAACAGGTGAAATGAAAGCCTCGCTAAACTATAACCAGTCAGTCATATTTAATACTGTTTTTAACGAAAATATGACAATGAAAAAAGACTGCCCTAGAGAGATCGCTTTTTGGGGTGGCTATGGTTCAGGCAAGAGCTGGGTAAGTATATTATTGGCCTATTATTTATGCCATTATCATGAAGGCGTACAATTATTGATGACAAGATACAGTTATCGGCAGCTTAAGGATACGTGCATTGTACAGTTTCTTGAGGCGTTCCCACCAGATGAATACGGTTATACCCATATGAAAGCAGATCATGAGTTCCATTTTGGGAATGGTAGTAAAATTATTTTTAGATCGTTTGACGACCCAAGAAAGATTTTATCTAGTAGCTATGACGCGGTTATTATGTGTCAGGCCGAGGAACTGAAAGAAGAACACTTTTTAGGTGCTTTGGGGCGTATGAGGGGTACATCATTACCAGTTAAGTTAATATTTACGGAAGGTAACCCACGCTATGGCTGGTGCAAAAAACGTTATCATGACAATGACCCGCCAGAGGATTGTTTATATATCAGAGCTACGACATACAGTAACAGGAAAAACTTGCCTAAAGACTACATAAAAAACATGGAGCAGAACTTTCCACCAAGTTACATTCAACAGTTTTTGGAGGGTAATTGGGATTCAACACAGAATGCAGTGTATGACCAATTAATGAGCCATCACATTATACCTAGACAACAAGTACACGATCATTGGTATAAGTGTATAGGGCTAGATCATGGGACGCGTGTTGATACTAGCATTGTGTTTATGGCGAAGGATGAGTCAGGGCGTATTTATACATATGATGAATGGCACAAACCACAACCAACAATAAATGAAATTGTCCAAGCGTGTAACAGATACGGACCACAGCCAATTATTGCCGATTACAGCATGAAAGTACAAGATCGCGATTATGGTTCTTGGTGGCGGGACTTGCAATCACATGGCCTTAATTTAATAGAAGCAGTCAAAGAGAAGTCAGGGAATATCTTATTGGTCAATCAATTATTATTTCAGAACAAACTATTCTTTTTCGATAACATTCCATACGTTATAGATCAACATAAAAATTATATGTACGTGGACAAACTACATGCTAACGATGATCAGTTCAAGGTTGTAAAAAAGAATGATCATTCATGTGATGCGGTTCAATATGCGGTTAGGCATTTAAAAAATGTTGAAGTTAAGAATCCAAGTGCAAAGTGGGCATTGGTTAATGATGGACCAACACTAGACGATTACGTGAAAGGGAGAGCTTAAAAATGAGTTGTACACAAAATGAAATTTTAGATGAGATAGCAAAGAGTTCGTATACAGATGATAATGGTGATTATTTAAGATGCTTGAATAATTCTACACATAAAAATTGTAAAAATTTTATGTTAAAAGTAGTAAAAAAAGAACTAGAAGATAATTGGAATCTTAACTCACTTTTTTATGCTTCTAAAAAATTAAAAAATGATGTTGATTTTTTGTTGCAAGTAGCAAAATTAATTAAATCAGTTAAATGTCATACAACCAGTGGTTATGAATTATTAGAATATGCTGAGCCTAGTGCAGATACAATAAATAAAATTACAAATTGTAAAAAAACATTAATACAATTTTTAGAATTAGGAGTTCCATTATTAGATAAAGCATCTCAAAAATTTTTAGACAATAAAGATGTAGTGATGGCATCAGTTAAATATAATAAAGGCACTTTAACATTTGCATCAGATAGATTGAAAAATGATGAAGATGTTGTGCTAAATGCAGTAAGTAATGAATTTACAGATTTCATGCTTGCGTCTGATAGGCTTAAAAACGATAAAAAATTTATTATTAAATGTTTAAAAATATCTGGGGGAGTATTGCAATTAGTTGCAACGAAATTTAAGTCTGATAAAGATGTAGTGACGCAAGCGATAAAAACTGATTATTGGGCAATACAATATGCATGCTCTATTTTGCAAAATGATATTGAGCTTAATTATTTAGCGTTTAAAGATAACATAGAGAACTTTCATATAGCAACCCCTGATATAAAGCTTAAAGCTCTAGAATTTCTTTACGAAAATAAGAAAGGAAAAGTTTAAATATGCATAAAAACAAAAAAAAGAAACCAAAAAGATATTAAAAAAAAGGAGTATAAAAAATGGATAATATAGAAATGGCAATAGGAACACTAGAGGCAAGAATGGCGAAGTCTCTAAAGGGAATAAATGATTCTATTGATGCACGAATTGCAACGTCAGTTAAAACTCAAATAGCCAATAGCATTGAGTTTCAAGTTAACAATCACCTAAAAGCAATTCAAAATATATCAATAGATAAGGCTTTAACTGTTGAACAGTTGACTCGATTATATCAAGATGTGTATCAAGCACTGCAAGATTTAAAGTTAAATACAAATGGATATGGATTATATGAACAAATGCAACAGCTTAACAATGCGTTTCAATCAACACGTGGCGAATTGCAAACAGTATCAAATAATGTTGAAAAATTAATCAACAATAAATACATTGAAGCTGAAATCACCAAAGAACAGTTAAGAGCGTTATATGACCAAACAGACTCCACCGGTGATGAGTTAGCACGTAAATTTAAGATGAGTGTTACAGAGGCATACAATCATTTGAATTGTAAGCGTAAAGACTTGAAAATGAGAAATGAATTCAAATTATATTTAGAAAAGAAATTACAAAAACAAAAGGAATTATTAAATGCCACTGTATAGTTTTAAATGTCAGTCATGTGAACACATACAAGACAATTTTTTTTCATTAAATGATAAGAAAATAGTTAATTGTGAATCGTGCCGAAGCACAAACATGAAGCAATATTTTGGAGGTCATAACGTATCAATTCATGGCTTTACAGAGTTTGACGACCCACGAGGCACAGGTGGAAAATTAACAATGAAAGAAATTAAAGAAATTGAGAAGAAGCAAAAACTTGTATATGGTGGGCATGACGAACTAAAAAAAGAAGCAGATAAAAACCGTCGTTATAACGAAAACAAAACCAAACAAAAACTGGAAGGCATTATTGATAAAAGCGTAAATACATTGCATAAAAAATATAATAGTTAGGAGGTGATCATGCCATTAGAATATAATAAAAGTAATAAAGCATTTAAAAAAAATGTTAAAACTGAAATAAAATCTGGTAAGCCAATTAAACAAGCGTTAGCCATAGCATACAGCATTAAAAAAAGAAAAAAGAAAAAATGATTAAAAATTTAGAAATTGTCAAATTTGACTTTTGCTTTTATACGATTGAAAATTATAATGTCTACATTTACAACAATGAGCATATTTGCGAATTAATCGATAATATAGACGATTGGTTAGAATCGCATGATGAATTTGATACTTTCTGGATTAACATTAACTAGGGAAAAGGAAAACGACATGAAAATAACTGAATTTAATAAAATGGTATGTGAACGAGAAGGTGGGGAAGAAGAATTGACCATTGCTCAAATTTCAGAAGTTATTAAAATAGCTAACGAGTTAACAAATGGGGTGCTTTATGGCGTTATTGAATTAATGCCTACGGAATGTAAAAAATGTTCAACATAATTGGTAATCTTGTAGGCTCGGTTGTTGGAACGGTTGGTGATGCAGTTAAGCGAGACCAACAAATAAAAAAAATTAAAGAAAAAGGTAAACTTGATATTCAACAAGCTAAAATTGATCTCGATGTAGCTAAACTAAAGGCACAAATTAAACAACAAGAAACACAAGCTGCCAACGATATGACGTATGACATGCAAGTTTTGAAAAATAGGCGTGAATCGTTCATTGATGAGTTTATAATCTTAGGCTTTTTTGTCATTATGATTCTAACGTTTATCCCAGCCACACAGGCAACAATGGCGCAAGGATGGAAAGCATTGAATGACACTGCATGGTGGTTTGAATTTGGAATTGTAGGAATACTTGTCTCAACACTTGGCCTTAAAGATGTGTTACGTATTTTTCTTGGCGGTTCAATCGATAAACTAAAAAAAAAACGGTAAATGACCAAAACGTAACGAATTCTAAAATAGCCACGACTAAAATGGAATCCAATATAAACCAGTCGAATTCGACCCCTTTAGAATACGATCTTATCTTTGATGTTGTTGATACGTTTAACAAAACCAAACTTGGTGACTTATGCATCGGTGACAAAAAATGGGAATGTATCAGCGGTA
>Ga0129324_10002747_pt1 | contig 10638 bp, 5 predicted proteins | sample CPBDNA_7_FD_96879 | JGI IMG/M metagenome (GOLD analysis project Ga0129324, IMG submission 96879) | Freshwater to marine salinity gradient microbial communities from Chesapeake Bay, USA - CPBay_Spr_15_0.2_DNA | ecosystem: Environmental > Aquatic > Marine > Coastal | place: USA: Chesapeake Bay... | reverse complement strand
TGTCTCCGTAGATTTTAGCAGTATTATGGAAAACAATCCTCTTAGGAGGGACTTTTTTCCTACTTGAACCTGCCCCTGTCTTAAAGAAGTCTACTTCGTCTAGGAAAATGATAGATCGTTCGTCACCTCTAATATCGAAGCTGTACTCCTTCCCGGTAATAGCAGCTTTTTTACCGTTTTTGAACGTCCAAGATTGCCATGGAGTACCTCCTACGAAGTCCTTCCCCTCACCCTTAGTCTCTACGTCAGACTCAATTTCTAACTTAGGTGCCCTATAGAAGTTTGGCCCAGAAGTCATGGTTAGCTGAACGTCTGGATCATTCAAGTCTCTGGACATCTGTTCATAGGTTTCTTGGTTCATGTTACCTGTAACCTCTAAGCCCCTAGACTTTTGATAAGCCTCTAGACCTGCCCTACTTTTCGGACCCCAATCACCATCTACCGATCCTACAGAAAACCCTAAAACATTTAGAGAGGATTGGATGTCTTTGTAATCAGACCCAGACAATTTTGAAGTGGGCATAGTATATTTGGGAGGTTCACCGGATACTTGTACAGAGGTCTCTGCTTCTCTAATAGCCTTAGTGTCGAACAGAGGTTCTTGAAACTCTGGTTGAGTAATCTCACCCACTCTAGGCCCCTCTGGAATAGACCTTCCTTCAACTGCACCTTGCTGTGGAAGACTACTAGTTGGACCTTCCTGTGGTAGTACAGGCTCTGGAGTAGCTGGAAGCTCTGACGGTGTTGGTGCAGTAACCTCAGACGGTACCTCTTCTTGGGTTGTTACACTTGGCTGACTCAAGCCTCCCATATCTGGCCGTCCAGTAACATCTTCTTGAGGCACTACAGGTGAAGGCTCCGTTGTCGGAGCAGTAGGCAGTAAAATTTTTTCTTGAGGTAAACTGGGGTAGTCCGATAGCCATGCAGGGATTTCTCTCCTAGCATCCTCATAAGCTTTACGAAGCCTTTGAACTATGTCAGGTCTGGCCCTTAGAAAAATACTTCTATCCCTATCCTGCTCTTCTGCAAACGTAGTCGAGTGCTCAGGCCAATCCTGTCCAGCACCAACCTTGAAAGCAAGCTTTTCGGAATATAGCCAGTCTGTGTTTATCTCTGCCATGTCACTTCAACCAGAAAAATTCTTTACCGTGTGCAACTAATCCACCAGTGTAGCCCAGTTTTTTCATAACCTCATTCACCTTTTGGGTGTATAGCACAGAGTCACCAGTACTTCCAGGTGTCTTGTAAATAGACTGTATCTGCATTGGGATAAGCTTTGCTTGCCCATAAAGGCTCTTTACCCACTCTCTTTCTGGGATAAGAGAACCCATCTGCCTAGCCATGTTCACTGCATCTACCTTGTTTACCATAAGATAGTTGCCTTGCTTATCCTTTGCATAGTCAGGTGCAGCATAGACTGCTTGACCGTCTTGGGTCTTCCCTACAGCAACATAGCCAGCTTTTTTTGTAGTGGTGTACTCCCTGAATAGCTGGCTGTAGTCCTTGTACGTTGGATCATGGGCCATGCCAGAGCTTCCAAATCCCTGCCAGACAGTACCAGAAGCAGCATCCTTTACACCACCAATCATACCAAGATTTTTAGGATCAGGCAGTGATGTCCTCCCAAGTGTCTTTGAACTTTTCATCACCGTAAGCCCACCGACGCCTTCCCCACCACCTTCTCCTGGTACTATCGGCCTTTGTCGTGGTCTTGGTGAGGTAAGGGGGGCACCAGAAAGGTTTTTGTCAGACACCGAAAAAGTTTCCTGATTCGGTGTGAACACCTCTTCGTCTATGTTCTTGCCAGAAAATTGTTTAGCATATGAAATTCTTGAGTCAAGACCGGCATGTTCTGCACTAGGACGAAGGAAAGAGTCCATTACCAACTTTGTTGCTTGGCCAAGAGTGGTGGTTTTCTGTAGATTCTTTATAGTATTAACACCCATATTCATAATGATAGGGTCTTTAGCACTCAACTCTCTTTTCAGGTAGCCATAGTTGGCTTCATAAGACCGAGGATCAAGGCCCATTTCGTCAGCCCAAGCCTCGAAAGCTTTCCTACGAGCACCAGTCCATTGGGCAAAACCCCAACCGCCTTTGCTTCCTTTAACTAGAGGCTTAATTTCCTGAAGCTGTTTGAAATTACCAGACTCATGGGCTAGGTTTCCAACAAAAGCTGATGCTTGGGTACGGGTAAGTCCAAAGTCTTTCATCAAGTCTCTCATCAAACGAGAGGCAATATCGTTTGTCTTTTCCCAAGAACCTCTCTGTGGTTCGACTACACCCGGAGTAGTTTCTTTTCTAGGGTCTTGTTGACGACCAATTCGTACAGCTACTGCCTTACCACCAGTCTCTTCGGCATAGTCTAACATAAACTGGGTGGTAGTGTCAAGTTCTCCAGTTTCCTCAAGCCCGTAAGTTTTCTGAAATGCCTTGATAGCAGCAATTGACTTAGTTCCAATAACACCATCAGGCCGACCTGAGTTAAAACCAAGCTCGTTGAGTACTGCCTGAAAGCCCCTCTTCTCTGCTTTGCCCAAGTCTGCTTGCTTACGTTCCTTAGCAAAATCTTCCAACCAGACAGGTGGCTTTACCCCATCCTGTAGGTAAAGATCAAGAAATACTTTAGCAAGCATAGGGTCTTCAGCAATAGTTTTTTGTACCCAGTCTACCACGTTATTCGCCTCCGACCACTGGCTTGACCACCTTGGCAAGGTTTCCTCTTCCATCAAGGAAGAAGGCACCATTAGGAAGGCTATTGTAAATAGCCATATCTTGTTCTCTGTTACCCGTCCAGGCAGGACGTAATGGATTCTGTTCGGTCCCCTCTGCTGCCTGCTGCGACTCATCTGCTGTCACCTGTTCCATTGGTGGAAGAGTCTCCTGTGTAATACCTACAGGAGTTTCTGCCAGTGTCCGAACTGTATCCTCGGCAATCTTAACCGCTTCCATATCCCGTTTAATTTCTTCTTCAATATCAACACCAGTGTTTGAACCTTTAACGGAGTAAAGTTCAAAAGCTTCCAAATTACCGTCGATAATTTTCTGGACCTGTGTCATCTTATTGTCAATATTACGAGCAGTATCCTGAAGCTTCAAGACATCTCTGAAGTTAGTTCCAGCAAAGGCGTCAATATCTCGGCTACGATCTCCTAGATACTTGGTGTTACGAAGGTAGGATTCAAAACCTTCATTAATGATTAGGGCTTTGATGTTCTCCCAATTGTCTTTGAACCTCTCATCATCGGACTGCTTTACCTTAGCATCAATAGTGGTAAAGTCTAGTTCTAGTACACCACCTTCGGTTACCGTAACAGCAGACCCAAACCGATTTGATTTCAACGATTCCATAGAAACCATGGTTTTATTAAGCTGCGAGGCAAGAGCACCTTGGTAGCTTTCTGCAATCTTTACGGCACTGATTTCATCAACCTTGAATAGTGCAGAAAGGTTTTTAACAAACTGTGGACTGCCAAACTTGTCCAAAAGTTGCTTGGACAGAACAGCATCTGTCTGTGCCGCAACAACAGCAGATGCGGCAAGAGCACCCTCAGTGAATTGCTTTCGAACTGCTTCATTAGTAAAGATGGTGGTATCACCAACTGTAATATCAGTGGAAGCAATTTCTGAAAAGAAGTTGATAGCCGAAGTGGTGGCCTTGGTGTCATCGGTTTTGGTTACTTCACCAAGGTTCATGTCACCTACATTTACTCCACCATTTTCTGGTTCTTCACCCTCCTCTGAAAGACGCATGTTTTCAAAAACTTTTTGAAGGTCGGTGGTAATATCCGAAAGTTTACCACCCTGTTTCAAAAGAAGTTCCTGACCTTGGGGTGTTTCGAGAAGATTGATAAGAAGGCTGGTCATCAAAGGGTCAAGCTTGCTCTTTTGAGCAGCTTCAAAAATCTGGTCCACAAGAGCTTTGGTGGAATCAAACTTGCTATCACCAAGCCGGGTTACAAGCTTGGTCATTTGATCTACAGTATTCTTGACCTCAGGGTTTGCATCCATAAACGGAGCATACTTAGTAACGATCATTTGGGAAAGAGCATTAGAGGCTTGCTTGATTTCTTCTTGAGTGGCCCTACCATCTGCAAGCATAGAGTCAGTCATACCAAGTAGATAATTAAAGTCTGCTTGAAGAGAGGTTGTTACCTTAGCCCCGTCAGGGGTAATCCCCATTTCAAGACGTTGCTTTTCAATCTGCAAAGCAGTAGAACTTCCTTTATGGTCTTCAAAAATAGACCTGGCATAGGCACTGATTTGAGTCTCATCCCAATTAAGATTGGGGTGAAGCTGTGCGTACTTTCTGGCCATAGTCATATAGCCTACAGACTCCTCTGACTTAGACCAGACATCAATATTGTAAGCTTCTTGGTCTTCAAACCCAAAAGCTGCTGGAGTCTTACCAGTAGCAGTAGTGTACATATTATCCTGACCAGAGTTCGGTGTTACACCAGAAGCTACAAGGTCAAGGTATGCTTGGTCTGCCAATTTAGCAGCAGCTACAGGGTTCTTATCTCGGATTGCAAGTGCTTTTTTGATAGCATTCCCATAAGCAAGCTCTGCCTGCTTATCCATTTCTGCTGCACTTGGGCCTTATTTAATAATAGACCGGAAGAAACCAGCTAAGGCCGAAGTGTAATCAGGGGCAGGGATTACCGGAATAGGGCTGATCTGAGTATTAAGGATAGGCTGAAGTTCACCGACCATATTAGTTTCCTACTGAGTTAGCATATCGTTCTGCTTCACTGACAAGACCAAGGTCGAGAAGCTTTTTGTAAATATCCCAAGTGAATTGACCCGTTGGCCCATTAAACAGCCGCATACGAATAGAGCCTTTTTGGGCTTCCGTAAGGCTTGACCACCTGATTACTGATTCGATTTCTTCTGTCAGTCGAATAGAACGGTTTTCATTACCGTCTTCTACTGCCTGCCAGAACTCGTTGATAAGACCTTCAACACCCTTGCTGACCCTTTTGTACTCAGCACCAGAGGCATAGATAAGGTCCATGGCACCGTAGTGTTCTTCTACTTCCTTGATCGGAATACCAAGAGCAAGAGCAATAGTCTCACCCATGGTGATGTCGAGACCATGGATTTGTTTACCGGTCTTAGTACGAAGCACATCATCAAACATGATGCCTCTGATCTTAGCCGCATTGTCAATGAACTTGACGTTACGGAAAGCTTCTGCAAGTTTGATCTTGGAAGTTTCAGTATTCCCAGAGACAAGGTTTGCAAAGGCAGAGAAGACTTTGGAGCCAGTCTCCATTGTCTTGCCACCACCCGCACCAAGAACAGCTTCAATCAAGGTGTCTTCTTGGAAACCTCTGATGGTGTCCTTCACACCGTCAGACACCGAAAGTCTTTCTGCAATAGCTGTACCCACACCAGCCCACTCTGTGATAGCATCAATAGGACCACGTTTAATAAGGTCGTATGTAAAGCTATCTGAAGTAATCTTCATGTCTTCTGGAAGAACGTAGTTGATAGCTTCTTTGACACTCTCAGAATCGACAATGCCAACACCAACAGTGCCGTACATAGGCATCAACATACCGGCCAGCTTCAGTCTCTCTGCTCCTGTGAGACCCCGACCAACAAAGATACTCTCAAAGGATCGGAACATGAACGAATAGAACTGCAACGGCACCCGCATCAGGCCATGCTGTATTTGACCCTTGTTCGTTTGTGTCATACGGAGAGTATAAGCTTGCTCCTTGTCTGTGATGAACTTACGAGCTTGCTCAGAGTTAAATCGGACACTAGGGTTCTTACCTTTGAACTTCATTATGGAAGCACCAAAGGCAGTAACACGGCTCATCTGTTCCCCTTTGTTAAAGAAGAACATACCGTACTTACTTGCTACATCCCAGTTTTTCTTTGTGCTGTGGAGTGCAACCTTGCCAAGGTTAGAACGAGGGCGGAAGGTACTGGCACCAGTGGTGAAACCCTCTGCCATAACTTCAGGATTAATCTCGTAACGAGCCGAGTCAATAAAGATTTGACGAATGTCCTTCATATCTTGGACAGACATATCAAACTGCTTGGCCATACGAGCATACCACAGGTCAAGTTCAGCACCTTGTTTAAGGCCGAGAGATCGAGTGGTATAGTAGCCTAGTGCTGCACCCCTGATACCATCGTCAAGGCCAGCCATGGCTACGATGTTTATGCTGTGCATACCCTGAAGTATAAACTGGAACGGGTCTAGGATAAAGGTGGAGTAGAAACCATACTTGTTGAAGATATTCGGAAGACTATCCAGACGTACCTTGCCACCGGTAAGACCTTCGGTAGCATTGTTTACTGCGTTGGCAAGCCACTTATCACCTTCAGTCTTAACACCCTTCCGCATCTCAAAGATACGTTTCAGTTCCTTGAGTTTAAGGATCATGGGGTCTTGGGTATTGGCCAGCTTAGGGCTGTCTAGGACATCTAGATAGTCCCTGTCTGTCCAGCCAATATAGTCCTTGGCCCCACCAGACTTGTTTACGGTCTCCTTGACCTTACGTCCGAGGGACACCTCTGCCGCAGTATTGTACTGTGAGTAGGCAAGTTGACGACTTGCAGTATTCAACTGAGACTGGATAGACTTGACAGGGTTCTCGTTAAACGTAGGCTCACCGCCGTAGTGAGTAAGTGGTTTGTTGCTTCGACGTTGGCTGAATGTTACAAACTCGTCAAGACTACCACCGTTTACGAAAGCTTGTCCATCTGCCGACTTGTAAACAATATCGTCCCGTATTTTAAATACAACCTTGCCAACCTTGTTTACGTCCAGCTTGGCGTCAGAGACAAACTTGATGAAGTCTTCCTTGGTGTTGATGTACTTGTTCCAAGACGTATTCTTTTCCACCATCTCGTCGGTAATAGTACCCTTCTTCAGGGCTTCCATAAGCCTACCAATTTCTTCAGTAGCTTTTTGAGCTTCTTTTTTAGTCGAGGTGGAAAGTATGATGTCCACAATGTCATCAGTATCAGACTGGATAGCAAGGAAGTACTGTGCCTCAGGGTTGATACGAGGACCGCCTGCATTAAAGCCTAGCACATCCTCGGGTTCCAGGGGACGAATTGTGTCAGCATTGTACACCCAACGAGAAGAACCATAACCCCCTTGAATATCCATGTCTACTTCAAAGACATTCTTAGGTTGGAAGCTCTTGTTCTTCTTCAAATCCTTTAGCCTGTCCAGCCTACCGGTGGCAGCATCAACAACAAACTCTACGTTATCTGGAATAGCTGCATGTTTCTTTGCAGCCATAGGAACCACGGTCTCGTTAAGCTTTACCGTAATCCTACGGACACCTTCTCTGTGCAGTCTCTGGATCAGCATACCAGACTTCATAACGTAGGCCAAGTTGCTTGCGTCTACAAAAGCATTGTAACCCTTGACTACCTTCTGGCTAGGCATAGAGCCGTTCTGCTTGACCCACTCCTTGACAAACTGTTCTTCCGTAAGCCAAGTACGTTGGCTGGCAAGTTCCTCTGACTGGAGTTTGTTAACCACCTTTCCAACTTGGTCAAGCTCTTTAGAGGACAGCTTGTTGATGTCTTTACCCAGAGCCTTAGCAGCAATATTGCCAAGCTTTACTACACCGGTCTCAGCCCGTTCAGCAAGGTTAGCAAGGGTCTTGTTATCTACAGCATGGGCAGAAGCAATTTTAGTTGCCTGTAGTAGCTTGTCGGTCAGACGGGAAACCATGGTAGACAGTTGTTCTGTGTCATCGGCCACCCGAATGAATTTGTCGGTGTTCAGAACCTCCTCTACCTGCACAAGGTACTGGTTCTTTTCAGCATTGACGGGGATTACCTTGGCTTCTGGGCTTTTGGCTGCAATCTTCTCAGCAGTCCGTTTAGTAACCGGTAGGCCCGTCTTGTAATGCCCGATAGTGGCCCGAAGAACACCAGTCCTAAGATCAAGACTAAAGTCAGAAAGAGAACGGTTAAAGAAATTGTCAAGAGCTTCCTGACGTTTCGATACATAAGCTGCCACAGAGCTTTCATCAAATGCAGAACCGAGTGCCCTTTTTGCATAGTCATAGACTTCTTTAGTTAACTCCTTGAGCCGAGTATCTTTGATAGCAGCATTGATAGTCGGAGAGTACGGAGCATTGGGGGAGACGGGATTGAGGGCAGCAGGACCAAGGTCAGCAAGGTTCTCTGGATCGTCCGTCTTCAGGGCAATCTTCTTTGCGGCTTCTTCTGCCACTTCTTTGCTTTCGGCAACGGCACCAACCCTAGCTGCTGTAGTCGGAGACTTGGCTAAGTCCTCTGAAATTTGAGCAATAGCTTTTGCATCAGCAGCAACTTCTTTAGTAACGGTAGCTGTAGCTACAGCTTTACCACCCTTGACACCCGTCTTGGCAAGACCGCCAATAGAAGGAACTACGTCAAGAAGAGCAAACAGGAAGTTGATTGTCATGGGGTCTGTGTCCCCAAGACTAAGAGCAATAGTTCTTAGCTCCTCGAAAGCCATTGGGTTGCTATCAATGAAGATACCCTGCTTGGAGTAGTCAGTGATAATACCATCAAAGAACTTCTTGTACTCTTCAAGAGACATGGTGCCCGAGATAGCACCGAATATTTTCTCTGCTTCCTTAAAGTCGTCTTTCTTGAAAACCTTTACCCAGCTTTCGTAGACAATATCCCGGAGTACCCGGTCAGCAAAGTTGGCAATAACCCCATAACGGTTTGATTGGTCTTCACTGGCCTTGTTAATAGCATCAACGGTGTACTGGATTTTAGAAGCGGACAAAGCAGCTAGGTCAGGCAACTCATCGTTCCTGAAAGCCTCTAGCTGCATAGCCCAATAATCAGTAGGTGAAATCTGGTTCTGTTTTCTTTGAGTACTGGTAAGCTTACCCAGAGCTTTCTCTGAGTCTTCCTTCTCATTAATAGCCTTGTCTACAGTAACAAGCACATGGTTGTTGGTTTCTTGTACAGTGGCTGCAATGTCCTCTGGCGTAGTTTCATCAATGGTTTTACCAGAAACAACAATAGACTCTAGGTCGGAACTCTTGAAAGGTTCCGGCTTTTTCTTAGTTGCTGCTTCAGTAACAACATCCTCTCCTAGAAAAAAGACAGAGTTGTTTTCACCTAGAAATTCTACCATGTCATCTCTTATTATCTACATAAGAACAGTTAGTCAATGACCGAACTGCCACTACCACCCTTGGAGGCACCTTTGAACATAGCATTAAAATCTATACTAGGAAGAATCTTCCCAAGCAAACCAAAGGCACCGGCCTGCGTATTAAGCCTAGAAATATCCCCACTCAAGCCAGAAAGCTGGGTGGCAAGACCGGCATTAGCACCAAACTGAGCACCAAGAGTGTTGGTTGTAGTGGCCCCTAGAGTCTGACCTACAGCAGCCATACGACCCCTTTGAATCTGGGCCTGCCTCAGGACACTACGAGCCTGTGCTCGTTGCTGTACTCTGCTTGCTTCCGCTTGTTTATTAGCAGCCTTTCGTTGAAGATCAACCTGGGCCATACCAAGACCAAGTTGAAGAATTGTTTCAATACCCATTTTATTTTCCTTCAAAGACTAGTAACAGGGATTCGTTGACTAGTTGTACATTAGCAAGATACCCAAAAGGTTTAAAGCCAAGCATTTTGTCCAACCTTATTATGTCCTGTCTATCTAAAGGGACATTAGTGAATAAGGCCTTGTACCCAACGGTGGTAAATAACTCGTAGCTCTGGTCTAGAAACCTTTTCAACTCCCTAAATGTTTTTGTGTTCATCTTGTCTACAGAGTCTAGGTGTAAGAAGACAAGTTCAGAGTTGTATTCTAAAGAAACCTCAAACCCGTCACCTTTTATGCCCCTAAAGAATTTAAAATCTTTTGTTGACACCTTGGAGAACCCCAAACCCTAGCAGTACAAAGTCTTTACCTTGGGAAGACTCGAACCTTAGTCGCATGTTACGGCCAGTGCCCCTGCATTTCAACCTTGATACAACAATACTATCAGGATAATCAAAGTCTGTCAAGTCTCCTGGATCAACAACAGCCGTAAATTTCCTACGGTATGCCTCCTGTGCTGCCGAGGATACTGTCTTCCTGAAATCCCAGTAAGTAGAAATAAGCAAGGACGAGTCCCTGATAATGCTGTAGCTTCCATCACCATTGTCCGTCCAACCTTCCTCGGTGGGACGAAGGTACACAGTAATATATGGTGCAGTCTTCTTCAGAAGAAGATCACCCATGAAGTCGTAGCCTGCTTCTGCATAACTGCTGTAGTTAGCAGAACCCCAATCAAGGAAGTCGATACCTGAGAACAGACCCATTGTCATTTTCCCGGTACCCTTGTTGTAGATCATCAGAACAATAGCAGCCGTAGCAGAGGATGCCTGAGTAGCCCTTTGTACGACAATATCTGTTGTGGTGTCCAACTTAGTCAGTGTTGTGGTGAGATCATTCTTGGTAATATCGATCTCTACAATCTCTGAGCTAAGGCTCTCAAAGAACTGTCCAGACATTACATAGTCTGTATTAGCTGCTTCGTCTGTAATCTTCCAAGGATAGAAGCTCTGAGTCACAAGGTCTAGGATAAGGGCGTTGTTCTTCTTGTTGAGAGTTCCTTCACCATTGTTCGGGTAGAACCAGAAAACTCTTTTGTTGATCTTATCA
>Ga0129324_10002745_pt1 | contig 10645 bp, 10 predicted proteins | sample CPBDNA_7_FD_96879 | JGI IMG/M metagenome (GOLD analysis project Ga0129324, IMG submission 96879) | Freshwater to marine salinity gradient microbial communities from Chesapeake Bay, USA - CPBay_Spr_15_0.2_DNA | ecosystem: Environmental > Aquatic > Marine > Coastal | place: USA: Chesapeake Bay... | reverse complement strand
ATATTATGGCAGCATATTGCTTCTGATAATGTGTCTTGTTTTAACATTTGGTATATAATCCTAGTAAAATAGTAGCAGCTTAGTAAGGAACTCATAAATAGGCATAAAATTACAATTATTTTATCCTTTGGAATTGAGCTATATATATCATTTATACTAATGCTTCCTATGCTAAATGGGAATCCCATAATAGAAAAGCTAGCTAAAATAAATAATAAAACAGGAACGGGAAGAGCTTTAAACATATCTTGGAAACTGTCTATTCTAGTTTTATGCAAACCCATATAGATTATACCTGCAGTAAAAAATAAAGTTATTTTTGCAATGCTATGACTAAGCATTTGCATAAAGGATGCAATGGTTGAAGCTTTTGTCACAAAGCTTAAAGAGAGAAGCATATAACTTAATTGGGATATAGTTGAGAATGCCAAAACTTTTTTAAGAGTGGGTGCAATTGATGCACTAAATCCGGCAAATAAAATTGTAAAGCAACAAAGATAAGTAATCCAGTCTATAGACCATGGTGTGATTTGACTGATTTGATTTAAGTAATCTAGACCAAATAGATAGATGAATATTTTAGTTAAAGAGAATACTCCTGTTTTAACCACCGCTACGGCATGTAATAATGCGCTAACTGGTATTGGAGCAGCCATGGCTTTTGGTAGCCAAGCATATAGCGGAAATATGGCTGTTTTACTAAACCCAAAAACAAAACAAATAAGTAATATAATGATGTTTTTAACATCTCCTTCAATAGGGAGAGATCCACCATATTTAAATGATAATGTTCCATAGTGATTATCTATAAAAATTATTGCAAATAGTAGAAAGAAGCTAGATGAGCTAAATAGCATTGTAATATAAAGCTTTCCAGCCTTTCGTGCGCTATCTGTAAATGATTGGATTACTAATGGGTAAGTGGATAAGGTAAGAAGTTCATAAAAAATGAATAAAGTAATCAAGTTTGTTGAATATGCGGCGCCAAAACATGCCATAATTGCTATTGGAGTAAAGAAAAAATGTGTTTTAGGACTTAGGTCTTGCTCTAGATTAGAGCTTTCTTGGGCGCTAAGAAAAAAGAAGCTATAAAAATTAGTGCAGCAGTATAAAATACTTACCATAAGAGCAAAAATTATAGCAAAAGGTTCGGTTCTAAGTTCAACTGGGTAGCCTAGAATTGTTCCAAGAGACAAAATATCTGAATGATTTAGTAGATATATATTATTGGCAATTAGTGAAATGCTAATTAAAGCTATAATGATTTGGCTTATTAATCTTGCTGGAATGAAAGCAGCAAAAGCTGCAATTAAGGGCAAGATTATGTTTAAAATTACCATATGGATAATAGATATTGGTTGTTCATACCAAGATATAAATTCAGCATAGTAATGCTGGACATAACACATAGACAGGTTGTGTCTTTTATAGGTGAATATTCAATAATATTATTCTCATGTGGTTGTTTAAAAAGTAATATTTCTGCGAATCTAAAGGCATAAACAAATGTAAAGAGAGCTGAAAGCATTATAACCAGCATGAACCAAATATCGGTTGCAAGGGACGCTTTAAAGATCTGCCATTTTCCAATAAAACCAGCAGTTAAAGGAAAGCCAACGCTGCTTAGTAAATTAATCATTATTATACTAGATATCCAGGGATGTTTTTTTACAATTCCAGAGTAAGTATCCATGTTTTCGTTTGAAGAGGATGCTATTAAATATCCTGCTGCAAGAAATAAAGCTGTTTTCTCTATAGCATGGGTAAAGCAATATATTAGTACACCAGAAAATGCCAACTTGCTACCTAAGGCTAGGCCAAAGAAAATAAAGCCAATTTGGCTCACACTAGAATAACCAAGAAAGCGTTTAATGCTTGTTTGGCGTAGAGCTAAAATACCGCAAGCCAGAATAGAGAATATAGCAAGGAATGAGAGACTGAGTTCTAGATATTCAAAATTGCTTTTATTTAAATAAAATACATAAAAATAAAAGTTTATTAGTAAATATATGCCTATTTTATTTGAAGTAGATGCAAGTATTGAGCTTATAAATGAAGGAGCTCCTTGATATACATTAATAATCCAAGAGCTTACTGGAAATAATGCAGCTTTCATTAAAACACCTAGAAGAATCAGTACGACTCCAGCTTTTACTGAATTATTATCAAGAGCATCCGGCATTGCATAGCTTATTTCTGTTAGATTAAGAGACCCGACTAAAGCATATATAAAGCCAATACCAAATAAAATGAATGTAGAGCCAATGGTATCAAAAATTAAATAATCAAATGCAGCTTTAGTTGAAGACGGCGCTCTAGCTGAAGCAACAAGGGCATAGCTTGATATAGCGCTAACTTCAAGCAATACATATATATTAAAGATATCATTAGAAATACATATACCTAGCAGACTCGCAATAAATATTAGCAGAAGCCCGAAAAATAAAGGATATTTTTCTTCAAATAATTCATGTGAAATTAGATTGCGCATTCCAATAAAATTAAGTAGAGCAACAAAAGATACTAAAGCTAAAAATAATGCTCCTAGCTTATCAAGTTTATATTCAATTCCTATAGAAGAACTCCATCCTCCTAGGTGATACAAAAAAACCTCTCCAGAAAAAGAGGCTTTAAGTAATAGAATAGATATTACTAGGGTAAAACCCATGATGATATTAGCAAAAAGCCAGCTAAATTTTCGTGGCAATAAAAATGCAATCAATCCTCCCATTAGAGGGAAAATTATTTGTAATATAATAAGATTAGAAATTAGCATATATTAGCTGTCATTTTAGGTTTATAGTAAAATTTGCTTCAGTTTTTTCTTTTAATTCTTCTAAGTTAACTCCAGGAGCAAGCTCAATTAAATGCATTCCTTCTTTATCAATGTCCATAATTGCTAAGTCGGTTATAATTCTATTTACGCAAGCTTTACCAGTTAACGGAAAAATACATTCTTTTAAGAGTTTAGGCGCTCCATTTTTAGCGGTATGTTCCATAAGAACTACTACTCTTTTAACATTAGCAACTAAATCCATTGCTCCACCCATACCTTTAATCATTTTTCCAGGTATAGACCAATTTGATAAATCTCCTTTTTCTGAGACTTGTAATGCACCTAGAATAGTTAGATCAATATGACTGCCACGAATCATTGCAAAAGAATATGCGCTATCGAAATAGCTGCTTTGAGGAAGAGCAGTTATTGTTTGTTTTCCTGCGTTAATTAAGTCTGCATCTTCTTCGCCTTTAAAAGGAAAAGGACCCATACCTAGCATACCATTTTCACTTTGAAGAACGAAATTTATATGTTTTGGAATGAAGTTAGCTACATTAGTTGGGATACCTATCCCAAGATTTACATAAAAGCCATCTTTTAACTCTTTCTCAGCAGCTATTTTGCACATTTCATCTGTTGTCCATGCCATAATTTAAGCCCTCTCACTATAAGTATGTCTTTCAATGCGTTTTTCAAAGCTTCCTTTGAATAAACGATGGGTAAAAATTCCAGGAGTATGAATGTAATCTGGATCAATTTCACCTATTTCCACTATTTCTTCAACTTCAACAATTGTTATTTTAGCAGCTGTCGCCATTATTGGAGAAAAATTTCTAGCAGTTTTTCTAAAGACTAAGTTTCCTGCTTTATCTGCCTTGTGAGCTTTTATAATTGCTATATCTGCAAATAAACCTGTTTCTAATATATAAGTCTCATCATTAAAAACTTTATGTTCTTTTCCCTCAGCTACAATAGTTCCAACTCCAGTTTTAGTATAGAATCCTGCAATTCCAGCTCCGCCTGCACGTATACGCTCAGCTAAAGTTCCTTGAGGGTTGAATTCTATTTCAATTTCTTTATTTAAATATTGCTGCTCAAAGGTTTTATTTTCTCCAACATAAGAAGAGAGCATTTTTTTTATTTGATGTCTTTCAAGCAAAATACCAAGACCAAAATCATCAATACCACAATTATTACTAATTATGGTAAGGTTTTTTACTCCTGAATCATATATAGATTTAATAGAGTTTTCTGGGATTCCACATAAACCAAACCCCCCTGCCATTATAGTTAGATCATCATGCAAAATGCCGCTAAGAGCTTCATCTGCATTGTTATATATTTTTACCATAGCAATCTCTTAAATAATAAAGTTATATTTTGGCTTTAAGTATAGCATATATGAATTTTCAGTTCAAATATGAAAAAAGATGATTTTTAAAGTATTATAGGGTGAATTATATTATTGACAGGCTATAGTTTGTTTGTAAGTTAAATAATAAGGTGAACCAATTACAAAGAGGTTCACATGACAAAAAAATAAAAAATCCATGCAGTATCGCAATTTTCTTAGAATATCATTTTGATAAAGGTTCTAGTCAAGCAATTTTTGATTCACTAGATTCGTTTGCAAAGAGAAATTACACTAATTTTTTTTTGAAGAGTCAGCAGATAGTTCTTATAAGGATTATATTTCTGGCTTGAAATCATCTTTAAGAAAGCATTTATCAGAAATTATGACCTATCAATTGTGATATAATATTGATACTCAGAAGCAAATCAATCGATCAGAAAAACTGATTAAATTTGTTATCCCAGATTTTAAAGAGTCTAATCAGGGGCAATCTTATTATGGTGTGAAAGAATCATATAAAGTTACATTAAAACTATTAAAAACTCTTCATAATAAATCAGATATTAAAACTTTATTTGTTGATTTACCTGTTTTAGAGAGAATGTTGCATATAATTAAATACCCATATTTAAATGACATAAAATATTCGCACTTAAATGTTCAGGGACTTAAGGAAAGAGATTTTTATAGGGCTAAAAAAGCAGAAGAAATATGTTTAAAAGATGGCTCTAATCAAGTGTTATTGGTAGGTTTTAAGCATTATGGAATTGGAGAAATTTTGGCAAGTAAAGGTTTTAATGTAAAGCTATTCTCTGTTTTTTCAAATAGACCAGTCACAAAAGAAGAAATTGACCCTAGTCTTCCTGAAGCAGAGATAGAAGATTTACTTTACACTCCTAACATAAGAAACTCTACTAAGAATGAATGGAAGAAGGAAGCGGAGATATTAGAAGATCTAGTTCTGCTTGATCTTCATAAATATCCTGATTTAGCTGGAAACTATACTCAAATTATAGATGATGAATTGGATGATATTACGAATCTTAATGAATGTTCAGTTGGTTTAGTTGCCATAGATTATAGCCAAAGTCATCCTGAAACAGAGTTGTAATATGTTGATGCATAATTATCAATGTCTTGTGGTTTTTCTTAAGTTTTTATTATAGTCTGGACTAATATAAAGCCTGGTAGTAACCTACATATAAGTAAATTAAAAAATAGTTTGGAGAATATTTATGCAATATATACTTGAAATCAATCAGTTTGTTTTGCCTATGTCTATTGGAGCTGAAGCTGAAGAAAGATCAAAGCCACAAGATATTTCATTTAAGATAGTTATTGAGTTTGGGTCAAAGCCTTTGGCATGTGAATCAAATGATATTAGTGATGCTGTATGCTATGTAAAATTGGTTGAGGAAATTGAGAGATTTTGTCTAGGTAAAGAGTTTTATCTTATCGAGCAATTAGCTAATGAAATACATAATATGGTTAAAGCTTCTTTGCTTAGTCCTATGGATAAATTAAGCCTTACAGTTTATAAGGATCCTCCTGTCGAAAAAATTAAAGGAAATTGTTGTTTTACAGTAGCAGATTAAGTATAGGTTTATATTCAATATGAAGAAATATAACTGAATCTAATAAAAATATGGAAGTAAGAAAGAATGAATACGGAGCTTGTGCCTTCAAATTAAATTCTATGTTTATCCGATTTAGAGTTGCTAAAATTACCCCTATAAAAATGGGCCAATTTGTAACTTTATGGAAAAGAATCAATGCTGGCCCGATTCAGCCATATGATATTATGGATGAGTTTGATTTTTTTGTTATATCAGTTCGCAAAGATAAGCAATTTGGCCAGTTTATATTCTCAAAATCTATTCTACTGAAGCATAAAATAATCTCAAATAATGGACAGAGGGGTAAATTAGCCATTAGAGTTTATCCTCCTTGGGATGTGGCCCTTAACGAGCGGGCTAAAAAACACAAGGCTGGCAATTAGCATATTTCTTAGATCTTTCAAGTAGCAAATCAATTGATTATTCTCGTATGCATATGCTCTATAAATCACAACTCTCTTAAATTTTATTCCAATCAGAGCTCTGGATTCTCGTTTGCGCTTCGCTTAACAAGAATGACGGAAGACAATTGTTATTCTTGTTTTTGTGTATTATTACCTAGAGGATGGCACTCTTCGACTACTTTTTTTAGTTTGTCGTGATCTAAATTAATGACGAAGAACATGGGGTGAAATATTTGCTGGATCAATTGATTTTTTTGTTATATCAGTTCGCAAAGATAAGCAATTTGGCCAGTTTATATTCTCAAAATCTATTCTACTGAAACATAAAATAATCTCACATAATGGACAGAACCAGTTGTACTAAGTTTGTGAGTTACAAAGCAAAAGATTGGCTTATGTTAACGTTTGGTTTAAATATAGAGTTTACATTAACGTTATGAAGGAAAAATATATGAAATACATAGGAATAAAATATGATGCTATTAGATATCTAATAGCATCATAAAGTGCACGATGGTGGGAAGACTGTGTTTATTACTTACTTGAATAATCAAACTGAAGCAGAAATTCTAAGATTTATAAAAAGAGAAGATTCTGTTGAAGCATATTGTTTTGTTATGGAGTATGATGAATCTTGTGTTGATGGATTTGGATATAAAGTTAATGCATTTGTTAGAGGAGAGTTTTTTTAAGAATAGAGCTGCTGAAGATATTAGTACTATCTGCTTAGATGATCAAGTATATTATGAAGAATATCTAGCTTGTAATGATTTTATAGCAGGATTATTATGTGAAGATTGTATGGTGGCGTCAATTTTCTAGCACAACAGCTCATGAAGGAGCTTCGGATAAATGGGCGTAAAACAATTCATAGGGAGTTTTAAATCTCTATGAATTTCCTTGGAGTATTATTCAAAATATCTGCAATAATATCAAGATTTTTTTGCTTTAAAAATATTAGATTTATTCATTGCATTCAATAGACGCGACAGAACCGATAAGGGGCTATAAATCACAACTCATCTTAAATCTTATTTAAATCAGAGATCTGGATTCTCGTTTGCGCTTCGCTCAACAAGAATGACGGGGTTGGGGGTAGGAGCCGTTAGTGCTTCTCTTAATAAGAGCTAAGACAGCGGAGGAGAAGTTGGTGCTTTGTTTAGCAATAGTGATGGAATGAAAACTTGTGCCTTGCTTGATAAGAATGAAGTAGGGCTGCGCTTCTTGGCTGTTATCCTTGATCCTTTAGGATCGAAGGTCCAAATTAGGAAGGTGGGATTTATCTTAAAAGATGTATTAAATTGTTATGTTGAATAACTCGATACTGCTTTTATTCTATTGGTTTCTATCTTACTATATTATCTCTGCGTTTAAGGATATTATTGTGCTGAGACCCATTAGTTATTTTATATTTTTAAGGTTTTTTCTAGATTAGAATTTTAGTTACCATATAAACCACTTAATACTATTTTGCTATTAGAATAACACTCTTACAATTTATTTAGATGACCCATAGTTTGAGGGGAATATATTATAAAATAATTCCAATTATATATATTAACACTACATTATCATATCTTTTCCTTTTAAATATTATTGCTTTAGTTTTTTTAATTAACCATATATTAATTTGTGTTCTTTAAATTATTATAATTAACATATAATTAAAGTAGTGCTATGAAAGACTCAAAAAATTCTAAATCTAAAAGTGAATCTGATCTAAACAAAGAAATTTACTCAACCAGTTTTGTATATGTTTATTCTAGAGACAAAAGCCAACCTCTTTCAGATTCATTTAGAGCTATAGATAAAAAAAACTCTTCTGATGACAATAGTAATGTTATCTCTGACTCAAATCCTAATGAAAAAATAGGAAAAAAAGTATCATTTAATCCAGCCACCGGAACAGAAAAAGTAATATCTAGATCTGTCCGTGAATTTAAAGCTCCAGCATTAGAAAATGAGGTCGATGTAGAAATAAATGACGTTTCTCCAGATAGCATAGCTATAAAGATAATTCAAGAAAAAAAGAATGAAATGAAAGCAAGTCCTGGAGAAAAAATTCATTCTAAATTAAATGAAAAATTCACTAAAAGAATTTCAGACGACAGAAATAAAACAAAAAATATTATTCTACTTTAAAGCTATTATATTAAAAATCATTTTGGAAAATAATTATGCCACTAAGTCCAGAAAAACGACAAAAGATAAATAAATTATTAGAAGCAAAGTCTTTAACAGATATTGATGGTTATACAATAAAAGGCGCTAAAACAGATGGAGTAACATCTGGATATATAGCTGAGAAAGATAATAGTACCTATATGATAAAAGACTCTAACAGCTTTTTAAAAACCTCTCTTACAGATAAAGAAAGTTCTGAAAAAAATGATTTCTTATCTGAATTTATAGTTTCGCCCTTGTATAAAAGAATATTATTTGATCGAGCTCCTGAAATTGGAATAGCAAAGAGTAAGGATTCTGGTAATTTATTCTTACGGTCTAAATTTATTGAAAATTTCAGTGAGCTAAGTGAGCATATAGGTAATATAGAAGTAAATATATTAGGCTTAAAAGAAGTTGAAGGGTTTGAAAAGACGATAGCTGCCTCTATATTTTTAGCTGACCCAGATTACCATAGTCAGAATCTAGGTATTTCATCTCAAAATAGCAATGAAGATTTAGCAGTTAAGATTGATCATGGAAGATCTTTAGGAGAACACTCAAACTCTAGTGATGATTTAATGGTAAATTTTGTAAACCGTAGGATTAGATATAGTTATGATAATATTGAACTTGATATATATAAATTTAATCAAGCTGCCAACTCAATCACTCAGATATCAGATACTGAAATAGAAGATTACCTAAAAAGTCAAACTTATAAACTACAAAGATATGGCTTCATGCCTGAAGCGATGTATTATGATAAGCCTATTCATACTCCAATCATTTATGCAGACAACCCTAACAATAATGAAATTTCATTTAGTACCATTTCAGCTTCCAAAATCTTAATAAAACTTAAAGATCAACCTGAATCATTTATTGAGATTATAGGCCATCAAGTGGTGCTCATTAAAGAAGGAAAAGAAGCTGAAGTAGTGCCTAGCATATCACCTAGGGATTTAAAATTACTAAGCGTATCTATTAAAAGAAGGGGTCAAAATGATAATGAGAATATGATCACTAAAAAAATTGAACTTCTAAAATCTTTAGGAGAGATGGGCCTAATAGCTGAAAAGAAGCACAGATTTGAAGCCCTAAATGAACATATAGTTGATAAAGTTAAAACTCATAAAAGATTTTTTCAAGAGTTGGAAGAAAAAACCACAATTATCGAAAAAATAGATGCTGATCTTCAATTCAAGAAAGGAAACTGGGTAAATGAAATTTTTTCTTATAAGCCTTCAAAAAATCCTATTTTTTATGCATTAGAAAAAGGATTAACTATTGAAGGTAAGAGCCCTGTTGAATGGGTTATTCAAAATGATAAAACCATAGAGAATAAATTGATCATTGGCTTCTTAACTGATGTTATAAAAGCTAATAATATAGAAGCTATTACAGAATATGCAGCCTACACAAAAAGTATCACTAAAGATCCCAGTTTATTAGATTTAGCTCAACTTCATGGATCTAAAGAACTGAATGATGAATTAAAGAAAACGCAAGATAAAGAAAATTTTCATCCTAATGTGGAGTTAGTATCTTCAATAACTAAGGAAATAAAAAAACTAAGATCTGCATTTAACGAAAATAATCTATCTCAAAAAACTTCATTAAATCGACAAAATCACATAGGTGGTCGTGTGAAATGAATCTCCATTTTTATTTAAATTGTACTAGGTTATCAAATCATTATGAGTTCAATAATTTGATATAAAAAAATTCCATAAAATTAAAGTTATGTAATTTTTTTATACTGAGGCCAAATTCGAAGGAGAAGGATCTTAGGAGTTTTATGAGCTAGAGTTGACCTTTTGAGTCTAAAGGATAAAAGATAGAGCTAGTAATTATATAGATACATTGTTGTGATGCAAGCTGCTTTATTTTTTTTTATTGTTGCCTAGTGGGTGGCACTCTTCGATTACTTTTTTTAACTTGTCATTGTCTAAATGAGTGTATATTTGAGTAGTGTTAATTGAGCTATGTCCAAGTAATTCTTGTATAGATCTTAAATCTGCGCCATTAGAAAATAAATGGCTTGCAAATGAATGACGAAGAACATGGGGTGAAATATTTGCTGGATCAATTCTTGTATTATGGGCAAGTTCTTTTAAGAGCTGGGCAAATCTATGTCTAGTTATATAGCCTTGCTCTCCGCTAGATGGAAATAACCACTGACAAGATTTAGATTGTTTTTTAGGTATAAAATATTCACGAACGCTTAAGTATTTTATTAGTTTAGTAAGTGCTTGGTCATTTAATATTGCTATTCTTTCTTTGTTGCCTTTACCTATAACTTTAAATATTTGATTTATAGATTTAT
>Ga0129324_10002743_pt1 | contig 10646 bp, 10 predicted proteins | sample CPBDNA_7_FD_96879 | JGI IMG/M metagenome (GOLD analysis project Ga0129324, IMG submission 96879) | Freshwater to marine salinity gradient microbial communities from Chesapeake Bay, USA - CPBay_Spr_15_0.2_DNA | ecosystem: Environmental > Aquatic > Marine > Coastal | place: USA: Chesapeake Bay... | reverse complement strand
CCCTTGTCACCTTGTAGCTCGAACGCCACTAAACTGTCGCTCAGATCGGTGATCACATAGATTAAAGATAGACCTTCAATAAGCTTACTGCGCAGTGTTTTTGCATTAGCGCAGTGCAACACCACTAACCATTCATTGAGGCCGGTGCAAAAGACAATCGGATTATCGCCCTCAGGTTGGGTTGGCTGCTGAGGCGAGATTGGTATGCTGACCTTTAATATATTCTCAATGACTTGCAGGTCCGCTTGGATATCCGGACGGCATTGCACTTTTAGTTTTATCAGGTTCGGTATTTCGATCAAGGATTGGTCATTTTGATCGTCGTTATCTGGGTATACTAGTGCCGCTGACTGGCTCCATTTAGACATGTAAGCGCCCTCCCTCTTGATCAAAAAATAATGGTGCTACAATTTTCGCTGGGCTGGTTTTACCACGGTGAAAGATATTGATGCCCTCCCCTATCCTTGCCCGCCCAGACTTGACCAGGCCCAGCGCAATCCAGCGATTTAAGTTGGGGCTATAAAAAGCCGAGGTGACATAGCCCTGACTCTCAGCCGGTGCTGAGTGCATCTCGCTATTAATAATATGAGAGCCCATGGTCAATTCTTGCTGACCATTGACGGGTTCTATGCCGACGTACTGAAAACGGTCTTGGCGCTGTTGTTCGGCTAATAACAGGGATCGCTTACCAATGAAATCGGCCTGTTTATTTTTAATGGGCCCGCTCCAACCAATATCGTCGGGTATGGTTCTGCCGTCGGTGTCAGCACCCACATGCAGGTAGCCTTTTTCACTGCGCAGTATCATCAGCGATTCGACACCATAGGGAGTGATCTCAAAGGCCCTGCCCGCTGTCATTAGATTTTGCCACAGTGCTGCACCATAGCTGGATGGCACATTGATTTCATAACCCATTTCGCCGGTAAAGCTGGCGCGCATAATGCGTACTGGCACATCTTCTGCGTCGCTGTTGCTATTACTAAACAGCCCCTCACGAAAGCTCATATGAGGGAAGTCTTCATTGCTCAGGTCAATATCAGAATCCAGCTGCTCAAGCACCTTGCGAGCATTGGGGCCCGAAATTGTGGCGTTGGCCCACTGTGTGGTCACGGAGCGGATCAATACATTGAGATCTGGCCACTCGCACTGCTGCCACTCTTCCATCCAGGCCAGAATGTGCTCGGCGTTACCGCTGGTGGTGTGCACCAGAAAATCGCTTTCGTTAAGTCGTACAAAAATGCCGTCGTCAATAACAATGCCCTTTTCATCGAGCATCATCCCGTAGCGGGCTTTACCTGGTTTTAAGCTGTGAACATTGTTGATATATAAACGATTTAAAAACTCGGCGGCATCGGGGCCGCGCACTTCGATTTTGCCAAGCGGTGAGCCGTCATAAATACCGACTGAGTTTCGCACAGCCAGCGCTTCGCGCTGCATGGCAGCATGAAGTGTTTCTTGTGCTTGTGGGTAGGCTGCGGGGCGCTGCCAGTGTCCATAGTCCCAAAATTCGGCGCCTGCCTGTTTCAATAGCTGGTGCATGGGGGTCTGCCGAGTGGGGGCATAAAGTGCACCACGCCGTCGTCCAGCAATGGTGCCCAGTGTCACAGGCATATAGAAGGGTCTGAAGGTGGTTGTGCCGACATCGGCAATGGCTTTTCCGGTACGCTCAGCCAATGCCGTGAGCGCGTTGATATTACTGGTTTTACCCTGATCCACTGACATGCCGGTGGTGGTATAGCGCTTTAGATGCTCCACTGAGACATAGTCTTCCTGCACTGCAATATCAATATCTTGCAGAGTGACATCGTGCTGGAAATCCAGCCATTGTTTTGCTGGCTTAAAGGTAGGAATGAACCGTTTCACTTCATAGCGTCCGGCCAGAGCACGCCCGACCACGCGCACATTGTCCGGATATTGGTCAGGCACGAAGGCGGCCAGTTTTTCATCGTAACGCAACTTGCCGCGAGCTTGGCTAAACAGGTGCACGGCGGGCTGCCAGCCTCCGGACATGGCCAGACAGTCACAGGCTATTAGTCCCTTTTTACCTAACTGGGTTAGCGCTTTGCCGGTGCTGCAGTCGGCCACCTGCACGGCGCGAATACGTTTGCGACCCACGGTATTTAGCGGTATTGCATTAAATAGAACCCTGATGCCCAAGGCCTCAGCTTGCTGGCTACTGTCACTAGTGCACTGTGGGCGGGAATCAATAATCGCTGCAATCTTAATACCTGCCGCATGCAGATCAAAGGCTGTCTGGTAGGCGCTGTCATTGTTGGTGACAATGGCAACATTGCGCCCGCAGGCGACGCCATAACGGTTGAGGTATTGAACAACGGCAGAGGCCAACATAATGCCCGGGCGGTCATTGTTGGGAAACACCACCGGCTGCTCAATAGCGCCGGTGGCCAATACCACTTCAGTGGCGCGAATTTTCCACAGGCGCTCTCTCGGGCCGCTGTGGTCGAGATGGTGTGGGCACACTTTTTCAACGACCGAGACCATATTGTGATCAAAAAAACCGACCGCTGTGGCACTGTTGAGCAAAGTGACATTGGCCATGCCATGCAGCTCACGAAGGATTTTCTGCAGTTGTGTAATATCATCTTGGTCACTGCTGGCAAGCAAACTGCCGCCCCAGTCAGCGGATTGCTCTACCACCATGACTCGCTGACCACTCTTGGCCATATTGTGCGCAGCTTCGAGGCCAGCCCAGCCACCACCACAGATTAAATAGTCGCAATGGGCATAACGGTGGCTGTATGTATCGGGGTCGTCTTCAGTGGGCAACGTGCCGAGACCGGCAGCACGGCGAACAAAATGTTCATACCAGTGCCAGTTGGGCCAGATAAAGGTTTTGTTGTAAAACCCAGCGGGCCAGAGACTGGAGCAAAAGTCTAACAGAGCCCCGACATCCCATTTAACACTGGGCCAGCAATTTTGGCTTTCGGCGACCAACCCCTCGTAAAGGGGCTGAGTGGTGGCACGTGCATTTGGTTCTTCGCGACCGCCCTGCCCGAGCTTGACCAGTCCATTGGGCTCTTCTGGCCCCGCACTTAAAATACCGCGTGGGCGATGAAACTTCATGCCACGACCGATCAGATGCACATCGTTGGCGAGCAGTGCTGATGCTAGCGTATCGCCTTCATAGCCCTGATAAAGGCTGCCATTAAAAGTGAAGTTAAGTTGCTTCTGGCGATTGATATGCCCACCTTTGTGCAGGCGCGAAGATTGTTTGGCGGCGTTCAAAGTAGTGCTTCCTTGCGATCAAAAACAGGTTTAGGGTCACCCATGGGGTAGACCGAATAAATTTCATGGCTCAGGGTGTCACGCGCTACATTGATCCATTGGCGACAGCCAAAGCGGTGCTGCCAGCGCTCGTAATGGGTTCCTTTCGGGTTTTCACGGAGAAACTGGTAGTCAGACCAGTCGCGATCGCTGATGCTCTCGGGCCTAACGGGTCGAATAATGTGTGACTCGCCGCCAAAGCTGAATTCCGTTTCATTGCGGGGGCCACACCAGGGGCAGGTTATTTGTAACATTATTGTTTATCCTCACCAGAATAGTGTTCAATATCCTCACTATATTGGCGCCGATGCTTGTCCAGCAAATCTAGTGAGGCCTTATCAATAGCGTCGCGGAGACTGTAGATAAGCTCGTCGCTTGCGAGGGTTCCGAAGCTTGCACTAAAGCTAGAAAGCAGCTGTTCTGCTTTTTTTATAGTGGCCTGATAAGTCCTTTTGGATAAATCGCTCAAAAAAAACGAATCAGGCAAATTCAGCGAGCCATATCGACTCTGCTGGTTTGGCTGTTTGCCAGTATCGCTGGCTTGAAAACTACCTTGATTCATCTGGTCGATGACCTCCTTTTCAACTGAATTCCCGCAACAATAGAAATAACCTGTCAGTGGGCCACGCCAGACGCCGCGCTCTCATCAATAAGCGCGCCGCGCTCGAATCGCTGAAGATCGAAGGCATTGATTAATGGGTGCACCGTTTTATGCGCGATGGTATAGGCCATGGTGTCGCCACCAGCGGGAATCGCCTTAAAGCCGCCGGTACCCCAGCCGCAATTGATATACAGATTATCGATGGGCGTTTTACCCAAAATCGGACTGGTATCCGGCGATATATCAACCACACCTGCCCACTGCCGCATTAGCTTTAAGCGGCTAAAGCGGGGAAATAGCTCTAGCAAGGCCGCGACATTGTCTTCGATAGTGCGCATGCCGCCGCGCTGAGCGTAGGAATTGTAAACATCGGCGCCGCCGCCAAGGACAATCTCGCCGCGATCGGATTGGCTGACATACATATGAATCGTCGGTGAAATCACTGCGGTATCGAGTACGGGTTTAATCGGCTCAGTGACCATGGCCTGTAGGGACATGCTGGTAATCGGCAGTTTCAGGTCGGCCATGCGCGCCACTTCGCTACTGTGGCCAGCAACAGCAACTCCAACACTGCCAGCGCTAATGGCACCCTTTGATGTTTGCACGCCGGTGACACGGCCACCACTGATATCGAAGCCGGTCAGGGCACAGTTTTCAATAATATCGACACCGGCATTATAAGCGCCTCTCGCCAACCCCCAGGCCACTGCGTCATGACGAGCAATACCGCCGCGCGGCTGCACAAAACCGCCGAGCACAGGGTAGCGGGCATTGAGGTTAATCAGCGGCACTCGTTTCTTGATCTCTGCCGGTGACAGTTCGCGGGCATCAATACCGTTTAGACTGATGGCATTGACATTGCGGCGCATGATTTCCATCTCATGCTCGCTGTGTGCCAGACTTAAATGGCCGCGCTGGCTGAGCATTAAGTTAAAATTGAGTTCGCGGCTAAGACTTTCATAGAGCTTGAGAGAGTGATCATAAAAGGCGGCACTTTCTGGGTAAAAATAATTTGAGCGCACCACCTGAGTATTGCGCCCAGTATTGCCGCCGCCGACCCAGCCTTTTTCTAAGACTGCCACATTGCCAACGCCATATTTTGTCGCCAGATAATAGGCCGTTGCCAGACCATGGCCACCGCCACCGATTATCACCACGTCGTAGTGTTTTTGGGGGGTGGCCCTGCGCCAAGCTGGAGCCCAGTTTTTGTGGCCGCCCAGTGCTTTTTTGGCGAGATTAAAAAATGAATAATGCGACATATAGTGGTGACAGCCTTTGAGGTTAGCTTGAGCGTTGGCGGTTTGAATGGGTGCTGATTTGAAAATAACGCTATCAGCTTTTAGTTGCTTTTAGGACGCAGGCTAGCTGGAATTCCTCAGCCTCTTAATCGGATCTTGTGGAATTCAATTTGCCGATAACCGACGACTGTTAAAAACGGTTAGTAGGCAACGCAGGTACTCTCGAATTCGCGAACATTTTTCATCGCGCCCATAATGTATTTCTCAACGGAGCTCACCGTGACGCCCATTTCTGCGGCAATCTCTTTATGGCTTTTGCCCTCGATCCTCTGCATTAGCAAAGCCTCTTTGCTGGGAGGGGAGAGACGGTTGACGGTCTTAAGGAGATTTTCAAGGGTGCGCTCGCCTTCAACTATTCGCGCCGGATTGGCTGTTTCCGTGCCTATATCGTAGTCATCATAGGAGACTGAATGTTTAGCCGCTTTAGTGTAGGAGCGGCGTGAGCGGTCGCGGATCATATTTAAGGCGATGGTAAACACGAAGGAGTCGAATGCTTTTATGCTCATCAGCTTTTCATAATTAAAAATCCGCAAGCAGACCTCTTGAACCATATCTTCAGCATCATCAGGGGAGCGCAACTTGGCTCGCAGGTAGATTAGGAGCTGGGGGCGATATTTGGTAATCACCCATTCCGAGAGTCGCTTTCGGCAATGCTCTGCATGCTGCTGACGAGATTCGGGCGTCGATTGCTTGCTATTTTCGTCGCTGGAAAAACTCTCATATTCCCTCAATGCTTCTTGGAACATAACCACCTCCTTGTCTGTCGCATCCTTTCAACCACCTACCCTGGCGACATTATTCTGCTAATAAAATACAGCCTTTATCACTGAACTTTTAATCAACGTTTTAATCAACGTCTTCAATCAACTCTATTTATCTTTGTATATTTTTAATACTAGACGACTTAGACAGCCCTGCAAGTTAATTTAACTATAGACACTTTTACACTTGTGTAAAGTTTTAAGGTGCTTAAAAATCGATAAAATAATACGACAGGCGAAAGGAAATGCGTACTGCGGTGGAGAGCTGGACAATGACAACAGAAATCATAGAACTACGGGTGCAACGCGGGATATCAAGACCTACTGAGTTAGAGAGAGAGCAAGATCTCACGACTGATCACTACTCCCTAAGACGCCAAGCACTAAAAGGAAAATTAACGCCCCATCAGGACCTTAAAATAGATCGGCGCGAGTTCACGCCGTGTTTCGCGAGTCTCATTTAAGCCGAGGGCAAGATAGCCGATTTGATGGAAATAGGCGACTCTGGATCGAACCAAGGCCTCATCATTGTGGTAACCAAGATCTTGAAAAATTTTATGCAAAATATCGATTCTATATTGATCCATCTTACGTACCGCACGGGCTACGGTAGCTGAGGTTCTAGCCCAGTCTCGCATGGCACCATCGAAGCTAGGGTCGTAACTCTTCTCTTCGACCCACATGGTATTAATATACTCGAGTTCGGCCTCGCCATTGTGGGATGTTTGATCAATCGCTTCTTCGTAAGCTCTGGAACTGTTTTTTTTCCAGTAGCTCAACAAATCGTCCAGCAACTCATCGCGATCAGTAAAATGCCAGTAAAATGCGGCCCGAGTGGCGCCTAGCGCTCTAGCAAGACGATCAACTTTGACCGCTTCGATGCCACTTTCTTTAAGCGCTTTTTTGGCCGCAAGAACCCAGGCGTCTTTTCCAAGCCGTCGCCCCCGCTGCGGCATCTCTTTCGTTTTTTTCGTCATAGTCGCTGAGAAGTCCTTTCTTAAGCAAAGCCAATATGTAGGAACTGCGCCATTCTTACTGATTTTCTCAACAAATGCCAACGACTCTCAGTTTCTCTATGAAATATCAACTCGGCAATCTAGGCACTGACTTTGTAGACTTGATCCTGAGGCATTTGTTGGCAGCAGCTCATGCCATGGCGCAATTGCTTTATTGCTGTAGTCATATGCTTTTCAACCATACCGACGGATATCCCTAATTGTGTTGCAACTTCCCGATAGGTTTTTCCTCTCAGCCGCTGCAACACGAACACTTCTTGACGCCGATCGGGAAGTTTTTCGATTTCTTGCCCCAGCAACTCTAATTCTTCCAGTGCAGCCACGATAAATTGTGGATTAACCTCGGTCGTTAACTGTACTTCAGAGATATCGATAAATTGCTTACTGGCAATTGTGTGACGATGCTTAGCCCTATCACGCACCAGATTGAGAGCGGTAGCATAAATAAAGGCGTTCAGTTCTTTGACTAAAAAGAGGTTTTTATAACTGATAAGCCGAACAAATACTTCCTGTACCATATCCTCGACATCCTGAGGCTGAAGGTAGCGACTTAGATAGATTTTCATTTTTGGGTGGAATTCCAGAATTAGAGCACGGAGCCTTTCGGCCCTCTCTTGCGACGACATAGTGTCACCCTCATCGGCAAAAACTTTATTCTCACTGTCCATTTTCACTACCCCTCCGCCGACAAATACTTAACTGCCTGCAAATTATTTGTTTGACACTAATGTATAAGTTTAAGCTAGCATACTTATACAGATATGCAACCTAATGAGGGGAATTTTTGACTGAGTACCGGTTAATACCGCGGCGATATATTAGATCAGCTTCGGGGACCATTCTTGAGCCCCATCGACTCGGCTAAGCTTGACAGGTGCTCTGCTCAGGGAAACACATTATTGGCTCAGGATGGCATGATTGGCATGCACCTCAGCCAAAGGTACTGCGTCGAGTAATGCGCCAGACATTGTGAATGCGCGGATTGCGTTCAAAATCCATATCCAATGTCTGTGGGGTAATATTCTCGACGTTAAACTGACGCGTGACCAATTCATCCATTTTAAATTTGCGGAAGTTATTGGAAAAAATTAATACGCCATCCGGCACCAATCTGGCCATCGCATTACGGATTAGATCACCGTGATCGCGCTGGACATCAAGCACCGTATCCATCTTTTTCGAATTTGAGAATGTCGGCGGGTCGAGGAAGATAACATCGAACTGCTCGCCATCGCCTTCCAGCCACTTCAGGCAATCGGCACGTAGCAAATGGTGATTTTTTGCACTGAGCTGATTGAGATCAAAATTGCGCTGCGCCCAATCCAAATAGGTATTGGACATATCAATACTCAACGTTCGTTTGGCGCCGCCAAGAGCTGCTTGCACTGATACCGCCGCGGTATAACAGAATAAGTTTAAAAGACTCTTGCCCTTAGCCAGCTCAGCAATCATGCGCCGCACGGGACGATGATCGAGAAATAAGCCAGTATCGAGATAGTCTGACAGATTAAGCTCAAACTCTGCCTGCCCTTCATAGCCGGTTATTGTATGGCTCGGGCCTTCGCTAAAACGTTCGTACTGACTATCGCCTTTCTGCCTGCGCCGTTCTTTGTAATGAATGTGGCCACGAGCGTCTTTAGCAAACTCCTTGACGGCAAGTTTGACTTCAGCGAAGCGCTCCCTGGCGACGCGATCGTCAACTGTCCCCGGCGGCGCATATTCCTGCACCAACACCGAGTCTTCATAGATGTCGATGGCAACCGCATATTCAGGAATATCAGCATCGTAGACACGGTAGCAGCTGACACCGGTTTTGTTTAACCAGCCATTTAGCTTGCGTTGATTTTTAATTAACCGATTGAACACCATTTTGGCGCCTTCGGTGAGCTCCTGAGCCGGGGCCGGTGTGTTTAAACGCTGTTCGATTTTTGCTGAGCGTGACGTGAGGTCTTCAAAGACCAGAAGCTTGCAGGGAATGGTGCCATTAAACAGCTGGTACTGTTTGGTCGGTGTCAGATCGGTCTCGCGACCCAACTCGACATTGCCGGTAAAGATCGCGGCTTTCCAGCCTTGGAAGTTTTTTTGTAACACTGCGCCGAGCTTTTGATAGATCGGAATTAGACCATCCACATCACCAAGGCGTTCGCCATAGGGTGGATTGGTGAGCAGCAAGCCATAGTCAGCCGTGGCCTTGCCAAACTGATCTATGGGTTTGTGGGCCAGACGAATGTGTTCATCTAATCCGGCTTTTTCAATATTTAGCGTAGCGAACTCAAGTACCCGTGGGTTGGCATCGTAACCACGGATATCCAGCTCAAGCGCTTCAAGCCCAGCCACTTTGCGCTGCTCAGCCTCGTCAAAAACGATCTGCCAAAGTTCCTGATCATGTTGTTTCCAATCGCCAAAGCCAAAGCGCTCACGCAGCAGCCCCGGGGCAATATCCGCCGCCATCATGGCGCCTTCAATAATCAATGTGGCACTACCGCACATGGGGTCGAGTAGTGCCGCGCCATTTTTCATCATCTCTGGCCAGCCAGCACGCAACAGTAGCGCCGCGGCGAGATTCTCTTTAATCGGCGCGCTGCCCTGCCCGCTGCGATAGCCGCGGCGGTGCAGGCTCTCACCGGAGATATCCAGCGACACCGTGACCTGACCTTTATGCTGACGCACCTGAATGCGGATATCCGGATTTTTAGTGTCAACATTGGGTCGCTCACCCTCTTCACGACGAATGCGGTCAACCACGGCATCTTTAACGCGCTGCGAGCCGTACATGGTGTTATCTACTAGGCGCGAGGTACCAATAAAGTCGATAGCAATGGTTTGCTCATAGGAGAAGTGCTCTTCCCAGGGAATATCCAAACATTCCTGATAGAGTTGATCTTCCTCATCCAAAGTGAATTGGTGTAAAGGCATCAATATTCTATTAGCAAGACGCGACCACAGGCAGGCGCGATAAGCTAGTTCGCGAGTGCCTTGAAAATGCACCGCAGCCACAGTCTCTTTGGTGCTTTCCGCCCCCAACGCCAGTAACTCTTGTGCCAACAATTGCTCTAGCCCCTTGGGACAGGTGGCTAACCAAGCATGATCAACTGGAACGGATGTCACAAATAGGATCCTTTTATTACTTTGAGGATTAAAACGCGCGCTGGATAGACTAACAAAATATTCGACAGGGTCGATAGAATTTGTTGAACTGTACTCAGCGCTTAACAAGGCGCTCATTCTATCGCTCTTTACACAAATTTGTTTGATAAAAACTGCTCTCAGCACGTTTTTCAAGCTGAGTGTCAGTTTCCTACATTAACCGTTAGGAGATATAAGTGAAAAAACATAAAAGAGACTTGGAACACCGTTCATTCGTCAAAGGTTATCAAGCTGCAGTTCAGGGACGCTCCCTCGCAGGAACCCCATATCAAGAAAATTCACCCATGGCCTTTCACTGGTCGCGCGGCTGGCGAGAAGGACGCGAAGATTATTGGAATGGGTTTAATCAGTACTCATTTCAGCAAAAAGCGGCAAGTTTGTAAGCAACTTTGCGCTAATAAGAAAATTTAATCAGCAACCGTAACAGGTAAAACTAAGTACAAACATAGTCATTAAACAGGAATTTATCCTGTTTCCGGCTCACAACAGGAGCCACCACAGTGGCCGCAACTCGATAACAGTTGCGGCCATTTTTTTG
>Ga0129324_10002741_pt1 | contig 10647 bp, 8 predicted proteins | sample CPBDNA_7_FD_96879 | JGI IMG/M metagenome (GOLD analysis project Ga0129324, IMG submission 96879) | Freshwater to marine salinity gradient microbial communities from Chesapeake Bay, USA - CPBay_Spr_15_0.2_DNA | ecosystem: Environmental > Aquatic > Marine > Coastal | place: USA: Chesapeake Bay... | reverse complement strand
TCTCGGCTGCGGTCGAAGAGCAGTCGAAGGTCACCGAAGACATCTCCGGTAACATGCAGACCGCGTCAGAAGGCGTTAACTCTATCGCACGAAACACCGGCGAAATTTCGCAGGCGATGGAAAACGTTGCACTCTCGGTCGCGCAACTCAAGGAAGCGTCGGCGCAACTCGTCTAAACCACACGCGGTCACTTCCTGAGACTCTGAATACTCCCTGCGAACCTGCCTCTGGGCGGATGATCTCCGAAAGTCGGACATTATCCGCCCATTTTCTTTGTCCATTTGACAGACGCCCTGGACAGCAAAGCTCCGCTTACGTAAATCCGTAGGTGGAGGTATCGTTTTGAGCGCACCCAAAGAGCCGCAGATTCGCGTTTTAATATGTACAGACGCCAGTGTTGTGGCGAACCCGCTCAAACTTGCCTTGCTCGGCAACGCATCGATCACAGTGCAAAAAGAAGTCGCGGATACGATATCTGCCGTCACCGCTGTCAGAAATGGCGACATTGACATCGTATTATTGGACATCGGCATCGGCGAGAAACCCGTACGCACGGCAATCACACGACTGAAACGGGCCGATCCGAGCGTGAACATCGTGATGCTCGGCACATTGTCATTTGCCAATGTTCGGACGAGTATACGGGGCCTTATGGATGGGGCCGTCGAATATCTGCCGACCCCGACCCCACATGCCGCTGGCGCCGATCAACGAACTTTTGAAGAGAGCCTGGAGCGCGTATTACGCGCTTTAGGGCGTCGCAAAACGAAGCGTGTACCGCCGACGCCGCCCGTAAAAACGACACCCGAGATCAGCAAGGTTGCGCCAAAAATTTTGTTGATCGGCAGTTCAACCGGGGGGCCACAAGCCGTCACTGATTTATTGACCGGACTCGGCAACGATTTCAATCTTCCGATCTTGATAACGCAGCATATGCCGGCCAGCTTTACGTCTATATTTGCAAAAAGCTTATCGCAACATCTGAAACGTAACGTAAAAGAAGGCTCAGAGGCGCACCATCTTCAACCCGGAGACATATTGATTGCGCCCGGCGGCCTCCATATGCAGGTGAAGGCGCACGGTCAATCAACTCGCGTTCACCTGTTCGATGGCCCACAAATTAATTATTGCAAACCGTCTGTCGACCCGATGTTTGAAAGTGCCGTTGCGATTTATGGCGCCGCAATTCTTGCCGTGGTGCTAACGGGCGTGATGCAGAGAATAGCGGATGATCAAAAAAGCTGTCATCGCATCCATCATCATACTCGGCGCTGGCCTGGTATTTTCACAACTTTTGCAGTCAGGCGCTGGACCGAAGGCGACGTTTTCGCTGAGCGCCGAACAATTAGAATGGCTGATAAGCCAGGGTGATCTCAGCCTGGAATTAGAAGAATCCGGCGCGCGCAACGTCGAAGCGGCACCGACAGCATGCTATGCTAAGCGCACCCTTTCATTTGATGAAGACGGCACCGCACCCATTCGGCAAATCTGCACCGATGATGAAAGCCGCACCTTTATCCAAGAAATCGATACCCGTTGGCGAATAGAAGACGCGCTCCTTTGCTTAGATACCCGTCCGTTGGATCGTGATCCGGCGTGTTGGCGGGTGATCTATCGCGACGGCACACTCGAATTCGAAAACGAGGCGCATGCGATCCGCTGGTTCGCGCGCCTGAACGATAGCCGCTCTCCAGATGAATTCTTGCATTCGTTGTATTCAGCCAAACCATAGTGAACGACGCCACACCCACAATTCGAACAGAATTGGGCCAAAAATCAAAAAGCAGATATTTTAAAAAAAAGTCGGACCGAGTGATCTATATCACTTCCAGGTTGCGGTGGCGTGAGTATGGTGATGGTGCTTCTAGTCTCTCCCCGAGACTTTCTCCCTGTCTAACTCGCCGGGTCCTTTGGGACCCGGCTTTTTTCATCGCTGACACTTAAGCGGCGGCGTGACGGCGCGATTTGACAATCATGTCTGAAGCTTTTTCGGCGATCATAATGGTCGGTGCATTGGTGTTACCCGACGTGATTGTCGGCATTACCGACGCATCGACGACACGAAGACCGTCGATCCCATGCACCCTGAGCGACGTATCGACGACGGCGCCTTTGTCGTCAGCCGGGCCCATCTTACAGGTGCTGGTCGGATGATAAATCGTCTGCGCAATATCACGCGCACTTTGCAAAAGCGCAGCATCACTCTCGATGCCCAGCCCAGGCAAATGCTCGCGCACAACGAAGTCTTTTAGCGGTGCGGTTGAGAACAACCTGCGCGACACTTTCATCGCATTCACAACAGTTTCTTGATCCAAAGTTTCCGACAGATAATTCGGCTGGATCGACGGATAAACATCCGGGTCCGGCGACGTAATAGCGATTCGACCACGACTTTCCGGACGCAGTTGGCATACAGAAGACGTCACCCCCGAAAAGGGATGCATCTTGATGCCGGGCTTGTCGGCGCTCAGCGGCTGAAAATGGAATTGGATATCGGGCACTTCAAGCGACGGCCTGCTTTTCGTAAAGATACAAACCTGGCTCGCCCCCATGGTCATCGGACCCTTGCGCTGAAAAATATACTGCATGCCGATCTTGGCGCGGCTGAACAGGTGATTGATCTCATCATTCAAGGTCGGGACGTTGACTTCAAACACCATGCGTATCTGCAAATGGTCTTGCAGGTTTTCACCGACACCCGGCAATGCGTGGCGAACCGCAATGGCATTATCCTTTAACAGTGCGCCCGGACCAATTCCCGACAACTGCAACAACTGTGGAGAGCCGATCGCACCGGCAGCAAGGATCACTTCACCGCCCGGCTTCAGAAACACTTCATGGCGCCGGCCCGCGCGACCAAACGCAAATCCGCTGACGCGACGGCTATCGTCTGAAAACAGAACGCCTAGGCCCATCGCATGGGTCTCTATCACCAAATTGTCGCGGTGGCGCACGGGATTAAGGTAACCCACCGCCGTCGACCAGCGGCGCCCCTTGTGTGCGGTCTGCTGAAAATAACCGGCACCTTCTTGATCGGCGCCGTTAAAGTCTGCGTTCGGCGGTATCCCATTGGCCGCAGCTGACGCGATCAACGCCTCGCACACATCACGCTTGGCCCGCATGTCCGAAACTTTCAGCGGCCCACCGCTGCCGTGATGATCATCGGCGCCGCGTTCTTGGTCTTCGGCGCGCTTGAAATACGGCAACACATCATCGAATGACCAGCCGGCATTGCCGAGCTGACGCCAGTAATTAAAATCTGCCGCCTGACCACGAATGTACAACAGGCCATTGATCGAACTTGAGCCGCCGAGCACTTTACCGCGCGGCCAATCGATTCGACGGCCATTTAGCCCCGGATCCGGGTCGGTTTTATAACACCAATCGGTTTTCGGGTTGTGCAGTGTCTTGAAATAACCGACGGGCACGTGAATCCACGGATTGATATCCCGTCCACCGGCTTCCAGCAACAGAACCCGCACGCTTCGATCTGCGCTTAGACGGTTCGCAAGCACACAACCCGCTGAGCCTGCGCCGACGATAATAAAGTCAAATGTGTCGTCTGTGGTAACCATGCGTGATCGTAGCCAGATTGAGCTTGAGTAGCAACAATGAAGCATTTAGTCTCATTAGTGATATTGAATTCAATTTAAAGGTGCTGAAATGCCTGATGAGACCAGCGCTGGTTCGCGCTCTATTCGCGTTCTCGACGTGCTCAACGCGGTCGGCGCTGCGGAAATCGCGATGAGCGCGACGGACATCGAAACCGCGACGGGCTTACCAAAAGCGACAGTGCACCGACTGTGTAATCTTCTCCTTGATGAAGGATATTTGCAACGTGATTTGACTGGACGCGGGTATGAACCGGGCGCGCGTTTTACCCGCATTGCCATGCAGACCGTCGCAAACCCGGGCCAACGGGGCGAGCGTCATGCAATTTTGGAGCGCGTCGCCCGGGACATCGGTGAGACCTGTAATATCACCGTGCCCTCCGCCACCACGATGCTGTACCTGGACCGGGTCGAATCCGCATGGCCGCTCCGCATCCAATTACCGCCGGGCTCGAACGTACCGTTGCACTGTACGGCGTCGGGCAAACTATTTTTAGCCACCCTACCAAAAGCACGACGTGAGCGCTTCATTAGATCTTTGACGTTGGACAGACACGCCCCAAACACCATCACCGATCCGACGGCCCTAATGGCCGCACTCGCTGACATCGCTCGTAACGAGTTGGGCACAGACGACGAAGAATTTATTCCGGGCTTGGCCGCGATTGCCGTGCCCGTGAAAGGTCCGAACGGGCGCATGCTGGCAACCTTGGCGACCCATGGACCGGTGATGCGGATGCCTCTTTCGGCGGCGCTCAAGCACACCCAACGCTTACGCGACGCCGCCGACGAGCTGGCGCGGACATTGATCTAATGCATGATGACCCTGAAGGTATTGAAGATATCCTCCAAATACTCCGCCGAGGCGGACTTATCACCGAGGCCGAGACCCCATCCGCAACGCCGCTGAGCGGTGGTGTTAGTTCCGACATCTGGCGGATCGATCTTGAAGGCGGCCCCATCTGCGTCAAACGCGCACGGGACAAGCTGAAGGTCAAAGATGACTGGTTCGCACCGGTCGCGCGCAATGCCTTCGAAGTCGCCTGGATGCGGACGGCCCGCGATATCGTGCCCGCAGCGGCGCCGGAAATTCTGTTTCACGACGAAGCCGCCGGGCTGTTTGCGATGCCGTTTTTACCGGATCACAAGTACCCCCTTTGGAAGGCGATGCTGCGTGACAACCACGTGCGTGCCGACGATGCGGACGCGGTCGGACGCTCCTTAGGACGCATCCACGCCGCGACCCACATTGATCCCAGCATCCCCGAGCGTTTTGCCAGCGACGATATTTTTTATGCGATCCGACTGGAGCCGTACCTGCTGGCCACGGCCGCGCGTCATCCCGATTTGGCAGACCGGCTGCGCGAGCTTGCCGACATTACAGCGTCGACGAAGACAGCCCTGGTGCACGGTGACGTCAGCCCAAAGAATATCCTGATCGGGCCCGACGGGCCGGTGTTTTTAGATGCGGAATGTGCCTGGTTTGGCGACCCTGCATTCGATTTGGCGTTCTGCCTGAATCATCTTTTGTTGAAGTGTTTGTGGACGCCTGCAGGCGGCCCGGCATTTCGCGCCAGCTTTGAAGCGCTGTGTGAGGGTTACTCGCTCGAGACTGCGGGCATGCAAGATCGCGACATCATGGCCCGCGCCGCGCATCTATTGCCGGGGCTGTTCTTGGCCCGGGTCGACGGCAAGTCGCCGGTCGAATACATCACCGATGAAGATGACAAAAACCTGGTGCGCGATGTGGCAAAGCTTTTCCTGACCTCACCCGTTGCCCATCCGATGGATATCTGCCAAACGTGGCACGCGCGAATCGGCTCTGATCGCTGAGCGCCGTCGCCAATCTAAACGAAGCATCCAAAGGAACCCCGATGTCCAAATTCACCATCAAAAATCTGCATGCTCGCCGCGTTTGGGATTCCCGAGGCCGCCCGACGGTCGAGGTCGACGTCACGCTTGAGAGCGGCGTTATCGGCACCGCAATTGCCCCCGCCGGCGCATCCCGCGGTATGCATGAAGCCGTCGACCTGCGTGATGGTGGGCAGGCGTTCGGCGGCTGGGATGTGATGAATGCGGTCCGCGCCGTCGATGTGGAAATCCGCGAAGTCCTGATCGGCCAAGACGTGCGGGACCAATCCCGACTGGATAAATTCATCGTCGATCTGGACGGCACGCCCAGCAAAAAACGCTTAGGCGGGAATGCCTGCGTGGCCGTTAGCATGGCGTGCGCACACGCGGCCGCAAAAGCCGAAGGCATCGCCCTTTGGGAGCACCTGCGCGGCGAGACCGGCGATGGTGAAACCATCCTGCCGCTGCCGGAAATACAGATTTTCGGTGGCGGTGCACATGCATCCAATCGTGTCGACGTGCAGGATTTCATGGTGATCGCCACCGGCGCCGAGAGCTTCGTCGAAGCCATCAACATGACCGCCGATGTCTATCGCCATGCCGGGCAAATCATGGCCGACGCCGGCAAGCTTGCAGGGGTCGCCGATGAAGGCGGCTTCTGGCCCGATTTCGACAGCAATGAAGAAGCCATCGAAACCCTGCTCCGTGCCATCGAGGCGGCCGGCTACAAACCGGGTTCCGAGGTCGCGATCTCGCTCGATATCGCCGCGTCCGAATTCGGTAAAAACGGCGTTTATACCTTGGCCAAAGACGACAAGACCCTGCAACGCGATGAAATGTGCGCAATGATGATCGATTGGATCGAGCGTTATCCGATTGTCTCTATCGAAGATCCGCTGGGCGAAGACGATCCGGACGGCCTGATTAAGTTCACCTGGGCCGTCGGCGACAATGCGCAGGTCGTCGGCGACGACGTGCTGGTGACCAACGCTGCGCGGGTCACGGCGGCAGCAAAGGATAAGCTATGCAACACGCTGCTGTGCAAACCCAATCAGGCCGGCACGCTGACCGAAGCCAAAGCCGCTTTTGATGCCGCAGCCAAAGCCGGCATGGGGCGGATTGTGTCGGCACGCTCCGGCGAGACCGAAGATGTGACCATCGTGCATATGGCCATCGGCTGGGGGGCACCGCAATTGAAGGTCGGCTCGTTCGCACGGTCGGAACGTATGGCGAAGTGGAACGAAGGTATCCGCATCGCCGACCGCCTCGGCGGTGATGGACCATTGCCGCCGAAATCCGCGTTCCCATGGCGCTGAGTTAACTCAACATCATGTCCCCTCGCGATATCGCGCTTGCCGTCTCGGTCGCGGTTATTTGGGGATTTGCATTCATTGCTACTGAATTTGCCCTGCAAAGTTTTTCCGCACCGCAGCTGACCGCGCTTCGGTTCATCCTCGCGGCGCTACCGATATTATTCGTGCGCCGCCCAGACGTGTCTTGGCGTGTGCTGATCGCGCTCGGCAGCTTTTTATTCATCGGCCAGTTCATGATGCTGTTCTTCGCCTACAAAGTCGGGATGCCGCCGGGCTTAGCCTCGGTCGCGACGCACACGCAGGCGCTGTTCACGATCATCATTGCCGCGATTGTGATGGCCGAGGTGCCGGGACCGCGGAGAGTTTTCGGTATCGTCATCGCCTTTGCCGGGCTCGCTCTGGTCGCGGCCAGCGTCGACGGCGGCCGCGAGCTGACGTATCTGGGCTTGGCACTGACGCTACTGGGCGCGCTCAGTTGGTCGGTCGGCAATGTTATTTTAAAAAAGTTGGGTCGGGTCGATATGCTGGCGCTGATGATCTGGCTCAGTGTGGTGCCACCATTACCCGCGCTCTTGCTTTCGGTCGCCCTTGGCGACTCACCAAGCCTCGCCGATGCGCTCGCCGCCGCGACCTGGCAAAGCTGGCTTAGCGTGCTTTATCTGGGTCTGATTTCAACCACCGCCGCCTACGCAGTGTGGGGCCGATTGTTGAACACCTACCCCGCTGACCAGGTAACGCCGTTCGCGCTGTTTGCACCGTGCGCCGGCGTGATCGGATCATATTTGGTTTTTGGAGAAACATTTGGTCCGCTCCGCGCCACCGGCATGGTGCTGATCTTTATCGGTGTTGCGGTAACGGTGGTCGGGCGCTGGGGGACCAAGCGTTCGTAGCTTACTCGTACATTCGCGCCTGACCTCGCAAGCGATCCACGAACACATCAATGATCCGGCGTAGCACTTTATCGGTCTCGGCCAAGCGGCCAAGACGCGCCGCCAAATCTTCTCGCGAGATCACGGTCATTTTAGTGTCTGACTTAATCCGTGCCGAGGCCATGCGCGGTTGGTTGTCGATCAATGACATTTCGCCGACGATGTCGCCACGCCTCAGAGTCGCCAGCAAGACCTCTTGATTTCCGGCCTTACGATAAATATCGACATCACCGTCCAAAATCAGGTATGCGACGTCGGCCTCATCGCCTTCTTCGAACAAGACCTCGCCCGGTGCCGCCTCTCGACGCTGGACCTGCGTAGGCGGTGTTGCGGTTGTCGTCGTCACGGGCGCATCCTCCATCTTATACGTCATCTGTTCATCGGCACCGGTCGCCGGCGCATCGCCGCGCGCGACCAATCGATCCAACGTCTGCGAGAACAAGTTGCGATATTTTTCCGGCAACCCGTCAAACATCATTTTTTCACGCAATTCGGAAAGACTACTTTCCACCTGTGCCGGGGACATGTCTTTCGGGAACAATGACGCCAACGTCGTCAACTGTTTTACCAAACGGGCCAACACCCCGAGTACGGCTTGCTCGTGCTTCTCGCGCACCGGCGACGCGAGTACATCAAGTAAAAACCCAAGCTGCACGGCGCGGTTCGGCAGCAACGCCAGGATATGGTTCAAGGCGTCAGGGACACTCAGGTCATCCGGGTCCGCGAACACCATCCGCGACCGCCCCGTCAGCGCACCGGCCAAGTTTGGCCCACCGGCAATCCCGGCTTGCTCGACCAATTCCCGAAGCAACCCTTTGAAGGCGTCAAGTTCCGCAGCCGGACCTTCACGCGTCATCGGTCGAATACCGCTCAGCGTCCGCGCCACGCGGGCCAACAGCACCGACGTCGTCAACGGCATCGGCCGCTTCGCCATGAAATCGTTAAACGCGGTCAGGCACGAGCGCGGATTGTTGATCTGGCACCGACCCTGGGTCACATGCACCAACCCCCGAAACGCCGACACCGCATCTGCAAAGCCGCCGAACAGATCGTTAATCGCCGTGTTGCTTTCAAGAATTTCAGCTACGATCTCGTCGATATATTCTGTCACCAGCGCATCGTCGGCTTTTTCGCCAAGCTCAATCAGTAATGCGAGCTTGTCCGTCCAATCGCCGCGCTGCCCGAGCGCCAACGCAAGACCGCCCAGCACATACTGCCGGCGTGCACCGTCGTTATGCGTGGGCCCGCTCGCAACCAAACCCGCGAGGTCAAGACGTTCAAGAAACGCGAGCCGCTGACGGTCTTCACCGGTGGCCTGCGCCACGTCTTTAATCTGCGCGAACGCCGCATAAAGCCGGTCTGTACAGTCGCTCGCTTTATCACCGGTCTTGCGCGCATGAATGCCGCCAACCCGCTGCATCGCGGCCGGAAATATTTTGTCGTTCCGCTCAAACATCCTGAGCGCGCCGCAATCAAACCCAAACTCCAATGCCGTCTGGCCGCGCTGATCCAACAACTCACGCAGCAAGCGGCCCGCCGCTTGGCGCGCAGAAAATGTGTAAAAATCGTGGATATTACGGCACACCGGGGCGTCTTCGATGGGCACGATCTGTACCGGCTTTTCGCCGACATCCATCATTTCTTCGAGCAGCACTTCCTCTTCGCCGGTGCGCTGGCTCTCGGCAACGACGCGCACGCCCGCAACACGTTTTTCGTCAAGCAGCGCTTCCGCACGCGCCATCGCTTCGGCGCGCGTCGCATGGTGCGACTCGATCAGCCAACGGCCCTCTTCCGACACAAACACGTCGTACGTTTTCTGCGCGAGATTATTTCTCACGTCTATCCCCCTCAAACGCCCCCCATCATCGCCCAGCTATTTTCGAGAGTCCACTGCGGATTAGTTACTTTTTTTCGACGCCCCCTCACCTAACCACCCCCGTGGCGTAGGAGAGAGGTTTCTTGAAATGTGACTTGATCGCCCAGTACTTATTGCATCGCGAAGCCGAACCGGCGCGATGCGTCCTCTACCGGCACTGAGGTTCGGTCGTAAACGCGGCACCAGAGTCCACCAAGGCATGCCCCGCAAGGAAACTCCGCCCGATCAGCAGGCGATGATCGAAACCATCACGATTCACGAGACTAACATTCACAGACCGCTTGATCGCGCCGAGGCAGATCTCAAACATCACCACCGGGCGTTCCTGTGCCGGTCCACTCAGCTGTTTAATACGGGCAATGCGGACAACGGGTTTTTCAAAGTGCTGAATGATGTTGTCCTTCGTTACAACGTCAAAAGAAACCCACTGTTTTCCATCCCGAAGGCCAACTTTTATATTGGTCGCATGGATCGCGCTGTTGTCCGCACCGGTATCCAGCTTCGCCGCCATGGTGACCGGGCCAGGATAGATCATGACCCTTTCCAAATAACCGAATGTCGGCGTCTCAGCGACGGCATGGTCAGCGATGCCGAGCGCGATCACGACGCCCAAGGCCAGCAATACTCTTAACCGAACCCACATGGTTTGTTCCTTCGCTACATTTCTAAAGGGTGGGCACGTATAAGGCGATCACCTGATCAATGAGCTCAATACAATCTACAGAGCATCGCGTGTCGATATCGTGAAACTCAGAGTAATGCCGTTCGGAAAGGCGCATCAAGTGACGGATGCTATGGCGGTGAAATGGCGCTGGGTTAATGCCCCCTCACCCTTCCTCTCCCCCGCTGCGCAGGGGAGAGGAACCCTGACGCGATAGCCCTTATCCCTCTCCCCCATGCATGGGGGAGAGGTTAGGTGAGGGGGTTTTCCCCAATACAAAAAATGGTGCGGGCGGCCTGAGTTATGTTCCCGATACAGGCACCAATCCTGCACTGATATCCAACTGAATCAATACCTTAGGTCACCAAAGGTTCATTGTACAGGGGGACTTTTGGTCTACCCTTTG
>Ga0129324_10002739_pt1 | contig 10648 bp, 5 predicted proteins | sample CPBDNA_7_FD_96879 | JGI IMG/M metagenome (GOLD analysis project Ga0129324, IMG submission 96879) | Freshwater to marine salinity gradient microbial communities from Chesapeake Bay, USA - CPBay_Spr_15_0.2_DNA | ecosystem: Environmental > Aquatic > Marine > Coastal | place: USA: Chesapeake Bay... | reverse complement strand
AGCCGTTGTCAGCGTGTATACCTAGAATTTCGAATGGGAAAGACTCGATGATTTCTTCCAAGACCGGCAGCAGGTAAGCCTCAGAGATCTTCTCGCAACTAGCCACAGTCTCCCATTGCGTGATAGTGTTTCGTTCGCTCTGACCAAGCGCCTGGGTCACACCAGTCGAATTTAAACGCTTACACCACCAAAAGTCAGAGGCTACTGTTGTCCATTAAATTGACTAGGTCCACGCTCTTCCTTTACCAGTACGTGAACGCATCGTCAACAATCATTGGTTTTTACCATTTTGTGATTAACTTGGCCAACTCGTCAACCACCTTTTTAGCATCGTCCTCGCCGTTTATGGTGTGATTGGGGTTTTCAGGAATCTCATAAGGGCTAGTAATCCCTGTCATATTGGGTATCTTTCCCTGACGGGCTTGCCTGTAAAGTCCTTTCACATCTCGTTGCTCGCAGACTTCGAGTGTTGTGCTGACGTAGACCTCAAGAAAACGGTTAATGCCAATCAGTTCTCTAGCCATTTCACGTTCTTGGCGAAAAGGGGAGATAAACGCCGTGAGCACAATGAGGCCAGCATCCATCATCAGCTTGGCTACTTCAGCAATGCGACGGATGTTCTCGACACGGTCAGCGTCAGTAAATCCTAAGTCTTTATTCAGCCCCTGACGAATATTGTCGCCATCGAGAATATAGGTACGTATGCCACAGGCATGCAGTTCCATTTCCAGCGCGTTGGCTAGTGTCGACTTGCCAGACCCAGATAATCCGGTAAACCAGATGACTTTGCCGGGATGGCCATTCAATCGTTCACGATCCGCTCGAGTAATGGTGAGTGCTTGTTTATGAACATTCTGAGCGCGCCTTAGGCTGTGTTGAATCATACCTGCTGCCACCGTGGCATGGGTAAACCGATCAACCAAAATGAAGCTCCCTAGCGAAGGGGCCTTGTCGAAAGTGTCGAACACCAATGGTTTGGCGGTGGCGATGTTGCAAACCGCAATGTCGTTTAGTTCAAGCTTACGGCATGCCTGATGTGATAACGTATTGACATCTATCCGGTACTTGATGTTTGTGATGGCTGCTGAAGCCCATTGGCTAGCCAGCTTTAATTCGTAAGTCCGTCCGGTCAAACCTTCATCCGTATGCATCCAAACAATGGTTGCCTCAAATTGGTCGGTCATCTCAAGCGGTGATTTGGCAGTCGAGATCACATCGCCTCGCGATGCATCAATCTCGCGATCGAGTGTTATCGTGATTGCATCGCCGGTGTGGGCTTGAGACAGATCCCCACCCATTGTCACCAAAGCCGTGACTACTGCAGTTTGCCCCGAGGCAGTCACCCGGATTTCATCGCCAGGCTTGACTGACCCCTGTGCCACCGTGCCACTAAATCCTCTGAAGTCGGCATGAGGGCGGTTGACCCACTGCAATGGGAATATCAGATTGTCTTGCTGAGTTTTAGTCAGCGTTTTACTTGGATCGATTGTTTCAAGATACCCCATCAGCGTCGGACCTAGGTACCAATCCGTGTTGCTCGACCGTTCTGTGACATTGTCACCATTGAGTGCACTAACCGGAATGGTGGTTATTGTCAAAAAACCGAAGTCTTTGGCAAAGGACTTGAAGTTCTCAGTAATCTGATCAAACGCCGATTGCTTGAAAGCCACCAGATCCATTTTATTAACAGCCAACGCCACGTGCTTGATACCAGTAAGAGACGACAGGAAGGCATGGCGCTTGGTTTGCGTCAAAATGCCGGCTCTGGCATCGACGAGCAAGATAGCCACATCGGCGGTAGACGCGCCAGTTATCATGTTGCGGGTGTACTGTTCGTGTCCTGGCGTATCCGCCACAATGAACTTACGCTTTGTCGTAGCAAAAAAACGATAGGCCACGTCAATCGTGATGCCCTGCTCGCGCTCGGCCGCAAGGCCGTCGACGAGTAACGCGAAATCAATCTCCTCACCCTGCGTACCGAACTTCTTTGAGTCCGACTGTAGCGTCGCCAACTGGTCATCAAAGAGGTGCTGGGCTTCCCACAGCAGCCGACCAATCAGTGTGCTCTTACCGTCATCGACACTGCCGCAGGTGATGAACCGTAACAAGTCCTGATTATGCTGTTGCTCGAAAAATGCCTCGATGGTGGTTGCCACCGACTTGGATGTTCGTGTAAACCCGGCCGTCTTACCGACTGACTTTCTGCGCCGTGTGGGTTGTTCAATTGCTTTATTGGTTGTTGAGCGTGCCATTAGAAATGCCCTTCTTGCTTTTTCTTTTCCATGGCGTAGGGTGAGTCATGATCTACGACACGGCCTTGGCGCTCTGAATTTCTCGAGTTCAATAGCTCCATGATGATCTCGTGCACATTGGTGGCCGTCGACTCGATGGCACCAGTCAGCGGGTAGCACCCCAAACTTCTGAAGCGAATGACTTTTTCCTGAACCTCTTCGCCGGGCATGAGACGAAATCGTTCATCATCGATCATGAGCAGTGTTCCGTTGCGTTCAACCACCGGGCGTTTTTTGGCGAAGTAGAGCGGCACCACGGGGATATTTTCCAGATAGATGTATTGCCAGATATCGAGCTCTGTCCAGTTTGAAAGTGGAAATACCCGAATACTCTCGCCTTTGTTCTTTTTGGTGTTGTAGAGGTTCCAGAGTTCGGGGCGCTGTTGTTTAGGATCCCAGCGATGGGAGGCACTGCGAAACGAAAAAATTCGCTCCTTAGCTCGAGACTTCTCTTCATCGCGTCTGGCACCACCAAACAAAACATCAAAATTATGGTGGTCAATCGCTTGTTTTAAACCCTCGACCTTAGTGGCATTAATGTAAATGTCTGAGCCATGGTCAAACGGGTTTATGTCCCTAGCAATGGCTTCTGGGTTGGTGTGCAGCAACAAATCCATGCCACTGACTTTAGCCACGTGATCACGAAAGAGATACATTTCTTGGAACTTCCATCGGGTGTCCACATGCATCATGGGCAGCGGTGGTGGTCCTGGATAAAACGCTTTGCGTATCAGATGCAGCAAGGCAGAACTGTCTTTACCGATTGAGTACAGCAGTACCGGGTTCTCGGCTTCAGCCACAGCCTCACGGATGATGTGAATGCTTTCGGCTTCGAGGTGTCGCAGATGAGGCGTCATGCCCCCAACGCTGTTTTTAGGTTGTTCCTGATCCTCAAGTTGTAAAAAGGGGGGGTGTATTGCCAGCGTCAATTCAACGCCATGTAGTGATTCGACTGGTCGTAATAGGCTCACCAAATTAGCGTGTGCAAAGACCGCCAAGTCTGTCGAAAAATGATTTCTCAGCTTATTGAGCGCGGCCACAATGTCGGTGGTTTGAACTGTCGCCTCAGCAGCTAAGTCAAGCGGTAACCAGTACCGACCACCACGGGCATCGTTGGCATGCAGGCAAGGCTGCCCTGATGGCAGATCAAACAACTGGGCAAACAGCACTAATTTTCGTTGAGCACGGGCTTTTTTCAAAGCCCAACCGAGCAGCAGGCCGTTGGCTGGCCGGTCGAACTCGTCGGTGAGCATCGCTGGCACCAGCTCAGGCGGCAAAAGGCCTAGACCGTGTAAGCGTCTTTCCGCAGTGCGCTTGGTGTCAGCTTTACCAGCGGCTTTTAGTTGCTGAAAAGCTTTTTCGGTGTCCCAAACCAGTGGCTGACTCAGCCCGAAAAGATCAGCCTCATTTGCTTCTGTCGTAATTTGCATTTATTTAAAATAAAAAATATAAAAATATGAATTTATTAATTTAAAGGCAATTATATAAATAAAATACAAATTGCGACACATTGCTGAAAAAAATGCCCCCAAACCACCAAAGCCAACATGAGTAAAAAACCGAGGTGAGGCCCTAACGTGTAATAACGGTCTGTAATGAGGGTACTCTATTACCTTGCGTATTTTGAACAGAGCCTTGCGTTCGATCTGCCTGGCCATTTCGGTGGTGCGACTGAGCACTTTGACCATTTCAACATAACTGTAAAAGCTGCCGATATTTCGGCTCACAAGTTTTGGACGCTCGCAACAAAGCGTTTATGATTGTGTTCATTTTTAGCGTACTGCCTAAAAGTGATCTCCATGGCTAATAAAATGACGTCATCTCGATGGGTGCAGGCGAAACAGCTTATAGCCGCAGGCAACACGATTGAAGCCAAAGCTATTTTGCAGCGCATTGTGCAGGAGGACATTAGTGATGCCCAGGCTTGGCATCAGCTAGGCTTATTGGCATGTCTTACCGACGATTTGAATAGCGCCTTCGAGTCGATGGTCCAGGCAGTCAAAATCGAACCCAATCAGTTCCTATTTCATCGTAATTTGGGGGAGGTGTGTCGACGACTTGGTCGTCTCGATCAAGCCATTTTGTCGGGCAAGGCTGCGTGTGAATTAGCGCCCAATGACTGGGACTCGCAATACAATTTAGCCTTGGCTTACGGCGATCGAGAGGATGATGTCCAAGCGACTTTGCATTATCGCAAAGCGATTAAGATTTCTCCGAATCGAACGCAGGCTTGGAATAATTTAGGCGCGCTGCTTGAGAAAAAAGGCGATCTAGTGAGGGCATTGGCTGCCTATGAAAAAGCCACTTCCCAAAACCCTAACCATGCTGAAGCGCATAATAATCAGGGTTCAATTTACCATCAACAGGGACGCTTGTCCGAGGCTCGAGCCTCTTTTGATGCAGCCCTCTTAAGCCGCCCTGATTTCATAGAGGCACACTACAACCTCTCCTTAATCAAAACGTACCAAGCTGATGACCCTCAGATCATTTTTTTACAAAAAGCGTTTGCCACCCGCCATTTACTGGCAGCAAACGTCCGGGTGCAATGTGGTTTTGCATTAGGCAAAGCGTTAGATGATGCGGGACATTTTGACTTGTCCTTTGAAGCCTATGAGGATGCCAATTGCACTCACCATGCGCTTCACCCGATGGATGAAGAAAGTGCACAAGCGCTGTTTGACTCAGTCACTGCCACGTTCACAAAGGAGTATTTCGCGAAGAAATTCGATCAACGACTCGTTAAGGCAGTACCAAGCACCCAAACGCCTATCTTTATTGTGGGTATGCCGCGATCGGGCACAACCCTACTCGAACAAATCTTGGCTACTTTGCCGGGCGTGTACGGAGCGGGCGAGTTGGTGGACTTACATCATGCTATCCAGCAGCAAGCGGGGGGGGAGCTTGGCCGCGGGCACTTCACTGCATCAGTGGCGCGTTTTACGAAAGATGATTTAGAGCGAATTTCCAAAAACTATATGGAGCGTGTCTGGAAATTGTCACCCAATAGTCGGTTCATAAGTGACAAGATGTTGGCTAATTTTATGTACATTGGGTTGATCTACCAGATCTTTCCGCATGCCAAAGTCATCAATGTCATGCGTGACCCGATGGATTCTTGCTTTTCGTGCTATTCACGGTTCTTCAATGAAACCATGGACTTTGTTTACGATCAAGGTACGTTAGGTAGGTATTACCGACGCTACAGGCATCTCATGCAACATTGGCGTGAAGTGCTGCCTCAAAGCTTCATTTTAGACTTGCATTACGAAGAAATGGTCGGCGACCTTGAAAAGCAAGCCCGTCGAGTATTGGATTTTATTGGGATCGACTGGGATCCTTGTTGCCTTGAGTTCTATAACAACGACCGGTTAGTCAAGACCGCTAGCGTCCTTCAAGTTAGAAGACCTGTCTACAACACATCCGTTGCCCGGTGGAAGCACTTTGCCAAACATTTACGTCCTTTGTACGCGTTGGTAAAAGAGTTCCGCAACTCCGATGAAGAGCCTCAATTTGATGCGTACGAAGAGCCCTCCCATACGCGCGACTCATCGATGGTGCTAAGATCGTCGATTGGTACCCAGCGACTCGTAGAGCAATGCCTTGCTTTACAAGGCAAAGGCGAACATGCTTCTGTTTTGGGCTTGTTGTCGCAACACTTAAACCAAATGGGCAGCGACGCAGTAGCTGCCAATCTGTGGCACTTGCATGGCATTTCATGCTACCGACTCAATGATTTTGAAAAAGCGCGTGCCAGTTACGAAAGAGCAGTGGCAGCACAGCCACAGTTCGCGAACGCGTTCAACAGTCTAGGTTTTTTACTGCAAGACATGGGTTTAATGCTCGAGGCGCAAGCTGCTTTTGAGCGAGCCGTGACCATCGCACCTGACATGGCGATTGCTCGACTTAATCTGGCGATGGCCCAACTAAAACTGGGTAATTTTGCTGATGGTTGGGCAAACTATGAAGCCCGATGGGTAGGCTCGGCTGAGAGTATTAACGACACGGTAAATCGACCGAGATGTCCTCTGCCTCAGTGGAATGGTGAGTCGAACACAGGCTCGAGTCGCTTGCTGGTTATTACTGAACAAGGGTTCGGTGATACCTTCCAGTTTGTCCGCTATTTGCCTTTATTAGCCGACCGCTTTAAGACGGTCGGGTTCGTATGTCCTCCACCCACATTGCGGTTAATGGAATGGCGCTATTCGCATCAAATCGCAATATTCACCCACATGCCACTGGATTTCAGTCCGTGGGATTGGCAAATTCCGCTGCTGTCTGTGCCTAGGGCTCTGAAGACTCGCGTAGAAAACATCCCATCGAATACGCCCTATCTACAGATAGCAGCACCGGCTAAAGACTACTGGGCCAATCGTCTTGAGCTCACGCGGCCGGGGCAATTTAAGGTGGGGATCGCTTGGGCTGGCCGTAAAGCACATCAATATGACAGCCGCCGAAGTTTAATGTTCGAACAAATTTTGCCCCTATTACAAACGCCAGATGTTGCTTGGGTGAGCCTACAAAAATGGGCCCCAAATGATGTGCGGCCTACTATTCCATCTAATATTGATTGGATCGATTGGACTGAAGAGTTGATCGATTTTGCGGATACGGCTGCGTTGGTATCGAATTTAGATCTGGTGATTTCAGTTGACTCAGCAATGGTGCATTTGGCAGGGGCTATTGGACAGTCAGTGTGGATGCTCAATCGATTTGATTCAGAATGGCGATGGTTTGATAGACGAACCGATAGCCCTTGGTATCCGAGTCTCAAAATATTTAACCAGCATCGATTTGGTGACTGGTCGAACGTTTTGGACAGGGTAGCCAAAGAACTCAATGCTATTGCAAAGCCAGTCAAATCTACACGCCGATTCGCGCGCGCGATCACTGATGCTGAACTGGTCCAGCCGGCCCCGATTACCCAGCAACCCATATCGGTCAGTCATGCCCTACAGGTGGCCAGTCAATACCAAGTCTCTGGGCAATTGAATCAAGCACAAGCGGTCTTGGGGCAAGTTCTAAAAGCGGAGCCCCGCAATGCGCATGCGTTACATTTGCTTGGCGTTGTCGCTTATCAAGCAGGGCGAGCGAATGATGCGTTCGAATTGATTAGGCAGGCGATTGTATGCAACCCTCAACAGGCTTTATTTGAAAGCAATTTGGCTGAAATGTGTCGTCAACAAGGATTGATTGACGAGGCTGTCTTGCATGGGCAGCGGGCAATCGAGATAGACCCCAGCATGGCGTCCGCATACAGCAATCTGGGCATTGCACTCTATGACGCAAAGTCCTTCGAGCAGGCAACCCAGATGCATGAAAAAGCACTAGCCATCGATCCCGATTTGTTTCATTCATTAAACAATATGGGTAGTATTGAACGCGCCAAGGGAGATAAAGAGCGTGCAACGCATTGGTACCGAAAAGCATTAGTGGTCAATGGCAATTATTTGGAGGCAAAGACCAACTTGGGTGCTGTGATGGTCGAACAAGCGTTGGCTGAGGAGGCGATACCTCTTTTGCTAGAGGTGCTTGAGTCTTATCCTAACTCACCCGAGGCACTATGTAATTTAGGCCTCTGCTACCTGACGTTAGACAAACCTGAACAGGCCTGCTCGTTGTTTCAGCGCTCACTTCAGCATAGACCCAATTATCCAGAGGCAACGCTTGGCTTGAGTCAGGTGCTACAGAAGCAAGAGCGTTGCCAAGAGGCCATCGACCTACTAGAGCAAGTGATTGCCCGTGACCCCACAAAGGTAGAGGCTTGGTGTCAATTGGGTACCAATCAATTCGAAATGGGCAACTCGTCAGTTGCTCGGGAGTCGTTTGATCAAGCACTGTTAATTGACTCGGCATCATTGGATGCGCTCTCTGGTCTAGCCAATTTGGCTAACGAAGCTGGCGAATTTGACCAAGCGAAGGCATTGTTAACCAAAGCGATCGAAATTGACCCCCAAAACCTAGCGGCGCGATTTCATCTGATTCAAAATGAACGCGTGGTTCAGGGCGACGGTAATATTGAAGCGCTGGAGTCGATGCTAGCCCAGAAAAACACATCGGAAACCGATAAGAAAGTCTCTCTGCACTACGCATTGGGCAAAGCCCATGACGATTTAAAGCAATATGACCAGGCATTCCCTCACTTTTTAGAAGGTGCGCGTCTTAAACGCGGCCAGATGCGATACAGCAGTGATGCCGATACGCTTCAAACACAGCGGATCATGGATTGGTATAGCCCAGAGAGGCTTGCTTCGTTAAGCAATGGTGGCTTCGCCGATGCCACACCCATTTTTGTGCTGGGCATGCCTCGCTCAGGCACAACGCTGACTGAGCAAATTCTGGCGAGTCATCCACTGGTGCATGGGGCCGGCGAACTAAAGACATTAATGGAGGTCATGTCTATTGAACAACCGCACGGCAAAACGGTTGGGTTTCCGGGTAGCCTAGGGCAAGTGGGTGCTGACACGCTGACTCAATGGGGTCAAAACTATATGTCGCGTTTGCGAGAGCATAGTGCTGATGCATTGCGCATCACCGACAAAATGCCTATCAATTATTTGGCACTCGGCATGGTTGCCTTAATTTTGCCTAATGCCAGCATCATCCATGTACAACGTAACCCGCTAGACACTTGTCTGTCGTGCTTTACTTGCTTATTCAATCGCCATCAAGAAGCCACTTATGACTTGGCAGAACTGGGACGTCACTATGTCAATTATGTACGGATTATGCAGCACTGGCGTCAAGTGCTGCCTGCGGGGGCATTCTTGGAGGTTCGCTACGAAGACATCATCGCAGACACAGAAGGCCAGTCCCGTCGGCTCATAGAGGCCGCAGGCTTACCTTGGGATGCCCGTTGCTTGGACTTCCACAAGAATAAACGCGCTATACGCACAGCTAGTGTTAAACAAGTCAGGCAACCGATTTACCAATCGTCGATTGACCGCTGGCGCCGCTACGAGCAGTTTCTTGGGCCTCTTTTAGAGGAGCTTTCGGTTGTCTGGTCACCGACCTCGGGGTGGAAGTAATTTGACCCGCAGCCAACTAAACCCATTCTATGGTTTGGTAACGAAGGTTTCGTTGTGGCTCTTTCTGCTTGGGGTGTTTGGTTTGTTGGGAGGCTGCGCCCAGATCTCGCCCGAAGAGCGCAACGCCATGGCCCAGCGGCTGGCTTTGAAAAAGGGTTGGACAGCGCAAGTACTTGCAACCCAGCCTTACGTCCTGATGTCGTTTGGTCCCCCAGTCACGTCATCTGTCGATCTGGTGACGGTCTATCTTGAGGGCGATGGATATGCTTGGGTTCGTGGCCGTTACCCGAGCGAAGATCCAACCCCGCTTGACCCCTTGGCCCTGCGACTGGCCATGGCTCAACCCAGCGCAGCGGCCGTCTACCTAGCCAGGCCCTGCCAATTTTTAAAAGTGGAGAACGGCTCTCAGTGCACAGCGCTCTCTTGGACACGTGAGCGATTTTCAGCAGACGTACTGGCTGCCATGAATCAGGGACTCGATCTGATTAAAAAGAGATTTAATGCCAAGTACTTCGTTTTGGTTGGTTTCTCTGGCGGGGCGAGAGTCGGCCTTGAGCTGGCGGCGCAGCGTGAAGATATCAAGCAACTCATTACCGTCGCAGGCAATATGGATCCTGCTGCGTGGACGGATTTACTAGGGCTGCAGCCATTGGCGATATCAACCAACAATCTTGCGTTGATTCGTGCTACCGAGCATCTCCCTCAGGTTTATCTAGTAGGGGATCAGGATGTGGTGGTTCCCAGCGTATTGACTGAGCGATTCGTCGCTCGCTTTCCAGCCAATAACCAACCAGAATTGCTCGTTATTGAAGGTAACGCACATGTTTGTTGCTGGGTCGAACAATGGCCTGAGCTATGGCCCAAAGTGCTGAAACATTGAGCTTGACTTATCGATCAAGTTTTTTAAGGAAGGGCCCCGTTAATTGAGTAGAACCTAACTTATTGGCGGACAGAGGGCACACAACAATTAGGCAAGCTGACGACGATCAGCTTGAACAAGCTTAAAGACGGCTGGCACAAAGACGGCAGTTCGCTGTGCTTATTCGTACTGCGTATTTCACTTGAGGGCGAATCTATGACTCATGTCTGCCGGGAGATTGGCGAACCACGCAAGACTGGCTAAAAGATATTCCAGCGCGACAAGAGCTATTGTCAAATCTAGTGTTTAGCAGGCTTTTAAGCAGCCTTCCGTTTTGGCTTGTCAGTTGCTTCCACACCGTCTACAAATCTGACCCCGGTAATCACCTTGGCCAGGAAATCGAATCCTCGCAATCGACGCCAGTTCTTTTGGGCGCACTCCGCGAGTTTGAACATCATGTGCAGCATCCCCTT
>Ga0129324_10002737_pt1 | contig 10653 bp, 7 predicted proteins | sample CPBDNA_7_FD_96879 | JGI IMG/M metagenome (GOLD analysis project Ga0129324, IMG submission 96879) | Freshwater to marine salinity gradient microbial communities from Chesapeake Bay, USA - CPBay_Spr_15_0.2_DNA | ecosystem: Environmental > Aquatic > Marine > Coastal | place: USA: Chesapeake Bay... | reverse complement strand
CCCTGCTGATTGCCGATACCGAAAATGGCCGGATTCTCGTGTACAAGTCGATCCCTCAGTCGAACGGCCAACCGGCAGATTTTTCTCTGGACTTGGCGGCGCTCACTGGAAACACCGATGCCTGGCCCTGGGGCATCTGGTCGGATGGCACATCGCTCGTCGTAACCGACACGCGTAAGGGGTATGTCCTGGTGTGGGACACCTTCCCCACCGATGAAAACTCGGCGCCTACGAGTAGCTCGGACCCCGAAGGAGTCGGCACACCCCGGAACATCACCTCCGATGGATCAAACTTTCTGATTGGCGATGAAAATGGCTCCCAACAGGAGTGCTGGGGCGAGCCCCCAGCGAATCGCAACCGCCAGTCACACATATGGGTTAACCGTTTACCCATTGGAGCCCCCGATGGCTGCATATGGGACTGGTACCAGGGTGACGTGTCGCAACGTGGCGTGATTGCCCTCGCCGCGGGTGGCCAGGACGCTCACTTTTGGCCGTCTTTCCCCGTCGATGATGCCACCGCACTTCAACGGCAAACAACGGGCTCTCAAAACACTCCGATGGGACCGCCCGATGGAGAGCAACCTGGCGATCCGGGGGAACAACCTCCTTCACCAGGCGAACCCCCCATGCCCGGTGACCCTCCCACGCCGGGAACTCAACCCACGCCTGGTGAACCTCAAGCTCACCGCAGCGAATCCACCATCAGAACCGTCAGCAATATGCCTCAAGCTCCGGCTCACAGCTATCTGGGTGGGGATGGCGGTGATGTTGTAATCACGGACACTGCCATTTACTTTGTTGAATACAACGGAAACCGGGTCACCGGGTGGAATCAATTTCCCTCAACCTTGGAAGGAAAGGCGCCTGATTTTTCGGTTTTCGATGCCGACTCCGATGTCTCGACCCTCCTGCGCGATGGATACCTTCAGAATCCAGTTCTAGCCAATGCCGATGGAGCTCTCGTCGCCAGTAGTGACTACGACCGTCGTTTGTACGTGTGGAATCAAGCCCCCGGAGAGAATGGGGCACGAGCCGATTACGTCTATCTCACAGGATTTCCTGCCTGGGATAACACGTATGCGCAGGGAACACTGATCATCGCTGGTCGAGACTCCTTGGCGATTTGGCGGGAGTTTTCTCCCGGCAACCTTCCTGATGAGGTCATTCAAGGACAGCTGGGAACTCTCGCACTCAGTGACCTCAAGGGGGTTGCCTATGACGGGACGTATCTCGCTGTGTCTGAACCACAGTCCGACACTGTCGCAGTATTCGAGGGTATTCCCCAGCTAGGCGAAGAACCGATTCGTTCCTATAGTGTGCGGGGACCGGGTCGACTCGACATGAAAGATGGGCTTTTGGCCATAGCACCCAAGGAAGGTGCCTCGGTTTTGTTAGTCGATGTCACCACTTCGGATGAACCTCGTGAGCTACCGGTGCGCGTCAACCTTCCCAATCAGGCAAAGTTCCTCCCCTTTGGTTTTGCGATTGCCGATACGTCTTTCCACCGGGTTCAGATTTGGAACTCTGTCGATGATGCGCTTCGTGGGGCAGAGCCCGCTCGCATCATCGGTGGCGAGTTAGGTGATCGGCCTCAGACTCGAGCTGACCGGTTTTACTTCCCGGCCTCGCTCGAAGTGGTGGCAGGCCATCTCTACGTCGCCGAGTTCAAGTTCTCTAATCGGATTCTGGCGTTCTCCGAATAGACCCAAACCTTGAACGCTGGGATAGGTTTGGCTTGAGGCCAAAAACAACAGGGAGCGGAGACGGAGGGATTTGAACCCTCGGTCCCCTTACGGGGACTCCACCTTAGCAGGGTGGTGCACTCGGCCGGACTATGCGACGTCTCCTAAGCGATGCCTTTGCTTAGGCCCCCACTATATCGAGATGTGGAGGTCTTCGGATTTCAAGCACCATTAGTAATCGATACATCTATACAGCCTGCTCATCACCAGGGTCTCTGATCGCAGCTTTCGCGTCACCGCGCTTTCTGGAAAACAGTTAAACGGAGGTGGGCCATACTGCAAAAGATTTCGCTCGCTCCGAACAGTCCAAAACTCACGCTCTGCCAGTATCGAGTCATTGCCTGGGGTCAGCTCATCAAGATAAGGCGAAATTGTGATGCACGGCGCCCGCAAATCTTCAATGTTCCAATAGGTGGTGTGGGTGAAACCACACATAATCGGGTCCTCCGCAACTACCGCACCGTCAATTGCTTCCCGGAAGCTTGAATCCCAATAATCTGTTTCCCAGGCGCCGCCGATTCCTGACCCTTGAGCAATTTCGTTGTAGTACACGTAGTTATAGGGAAAGAGCCGAATTTGATCCACACTGATCAACACAAACGCAATACATATGACAGCACCCACGACGGCTTTGAACCGTCGTCGTGACTCGAAGAGGACTGAGACTGCGCGCACCACACCCCACAGCCCGATGGCGGCAAAAACGGCAACGCCCGGAACCACAAACAATATCTGCCTAATCCCGTCATAAAGAACGGGACTAAAGACCGCCAGAACAAGAAACGGCACGAATACTTGAATGGCAAATACTGGGAAAGCCTTTGCCAGCATTCCCATATGGCTTCCCCGAATCACTGCCCTCACAAAAGCAACCGCGGCGATGACAGCACCGAGAAGGAACAAGGCCGCGATGAAGGTCGGCAGCTGAGATAATAAAATTTGAAAGACAAACAACGCATCTGGGCGATTGAAAACTCGAATCCCGGCGTATCTCCTCGATTTTGACCAGGGATAATCAAGGCTTCGAGTAACCGCTTCAGCTAGCTCACGGCCGAATTCGGTGAAAAACAACACACTGAAAATCACGGCCGTCATGAGCACCAAAAGGCCAAGTCCCCCGGAGAGCAACCAGCCCGTCCTGCGTAACCCAAGGGTTGATCGTTGCACAAACAGAGACATCGCCCAAACTGCAAGGGCCGCGGCAGCACTCGCTGCCAACAACGGCCACATACCTGGTCTGGTGCCACTGGCAACCAATGTCCCCACTGCAAGCAGGGTGAATGCCAGCGGAATTCGCAGTCTTAGCCGCAGAACGGAGGCCAATGCCACCACAAGCCCTGCACTGAAGAGTGCATATCCAGCCCCTGCTGGCACATCCTTGATGTTAAACATGGAATGGCCCACCCACACAGGTATGGAAGCCAACAGTGCAGCGCCAACCAATCCCCAAGACCAGGACCGAAGTAGAATTCCTACACTTAATCCAACTGCTGCAATCGCCGCGACTCCCAGTGCGCCCATTGCTAGATGGCGTCCAGCAAATGCGTCTGAGGTTCCTATGGGTGAACCCCACGCCTCAATACCAAGTACCACGTTCAGTGCATGCCCGAAAAGTGAGGCGATCGGGCCATAACTGGCGGTGGAGTAGTTAGCCCCGGCCAGGTAATTTTGCACATGGCCTAGGTGATATCCCTCATCGATGGTGACCCCGGTGGTGTAGGCCCCCCACAAGGTTTGCCAGAGACCAAGAGCAAGAGCAGCGGCTACCACGGCCATCACCCAAGGTGAGAGCTTGTCAGACAGAGGTCGCCTCAACGAGTGTCCACTGCCGTCACTTCTAAGAAAACGAACAGCAGACCAGCGCGAATAAAGCCATAGCCCAAGGCCCGCCGCAATCAGGCCCGCAGCACCCCCCGTCAGGGTTCCTAAGGCTACGGAGCGTTTGGTAAAACTCGCTACATCGAAATACAACAGAATCTGGGGGTCAGTGTCCAGCGAGGTGTTTTGGAGCAACAACATGTTGGAATCCTCGATCAGGCCGGTTGCGCTACCTCCTAAACCCCAGTTGGTCGGAGGCATTGACTCGTAGGCGAACGGTGAACGCAGACCAATTCGCCCCATCGAAATGCCCCACGGGCAATCACAGGGATCTAGTCGCTGCACAAAGGAATCTTGCTGAAATTGCTCGTTGAGGGGAAACCTGATCCGATTCGCACCCATGTCCACAAAATGTTGGGAAGTTGGGTTATCCGCAAAACTGCCAAACTCTGGAGCAAAGAACAGCTCAGCCTCGCTCTCCTGCCAGCTATAAATTACGGCCTCAATCGAAACGGCTGTCGAGCCGATATAGCCACCGGTAAAGATTCCTCCAAGAACCAATATCAAGCACCACAATCCCTGACCCCACGTACCGAGGCTGAGCGACCTGGGGTTGATACCCATAGCGCTAATCACCGTCTCCTTGGCCAGAACGTGTGGCGGTTTCTAGGGAACGAAATTCTCTGAGATTGGATACGTGCGTTCAGTGCTAGCAACACAGTAATCGCCTGAAAGAGAATTAACCCGCCCAACCCGAATAGCGGGAAATAAATTCCAGCGCCCAAAGCTAAAGCCGACAACAGCGCTGTTGTGGCGATGAACTCGCCAAAAATTGTGCCGATCAACAGCGCTACCAAGAATGAGAAGGACGCCCACCGCTTACTAATTGCCCATATCGCCAAACGAAGAGAAAAGAGATCAAAAGACCCGGTCAACAAGCGCCCAACGCCATACTTTGAGACACCTGAATGTCTCGGCCGATTTAGTACAGCAATCTCTGTCGTTCGAAATCCTTGCCAATGCGCAAGGGCAGAAATGAAGCGGTGCATATCACCAACGAGCAAGGGAGCAAGGTAGGAAGCGAGGCCCAAGCTGAGGACCTTCATGCCAGAATTGTGATCTCTACCCGGAGTTCCCATAATAAGCCCGACGAGCCTGTTATATATTTTGGAAGAAACTCGTTTAGTTAGTTTTTCTGCTCGATTCACCCTTTTGCCCGTGACTAAATCAAATCCAGCCAAAGCTTTCTGGACCATGAGAGGCAAGAAAGCAGGATTATCTTGGTAGTCCCCATCCATGATGCAAATTACATCCGGAATTTGTGACTGAATCTCTGTAAACCCTTTTGCGAGAGCGTTCGCCTTGCCGCTTCTGTCGGGAACTCTGAATTCGCCAAGATCTGGGTACTGCGCCGAAAGATCACTCAGGATGCGAGTTGTTTCGTCCGTGGAACCGTCGTCAATCACCAAAACATGAACGTCATAGAGGCCCTTTAGCGTGGTAAAAATCTCGGGCACCAGTACCTTGAGATTTTCTGCCTCATTATGCGCAGGGATTACCAGGCCGACTTTTAGCAACAACATACCTTCCAGCTTCGGCCAAAGTTCTCTAGGAATGAAACTTCTCGAACCTTGGCTGTTAGTGCGGCTTCAATTCCCTACAACTGCTTCGAACGGTTAAAGTGCGACACCCCACATCACTATTGCAAGTTTATTACTGCCCTACAGTAATAGTCCCAGCCGTGGGCCCAATTTGTTTCCTGGGCACCTTGGCGGAGGTTGGCTCTCACAAGGGAATTTCTCGATAGGAGGGTCAGGGCTCGGGAAATGCTCTCGACGCTGTTACTTTCCACAATGAGTCCATTGCGCCCATCCTCGATCAGCTGAGCGATTCCCCCAACGTTTGTTGCGATCACCGGAACACCATGCGAAAAAGAGAGTTCTGGAATTACTGAAGCAGTGCCAGAGAGATAAGGCATAGCCACTACATCTGCGCGGCCAAACAGCTCTGGAATGTCAGCTTTCTGAACATATCCACCTCTGATCTCTACCCTCTGTTCCAGGCCTAGCTCTCGAATTAGGTTTCGGGTTTCACTCTCGTTCCCCCAAAAGGTGCCCGCAATAGTCAAATGGGCTTCGCGACAATTTGACATAGCTTCCAAGAGGAGAGGAACCCCTTTGTACGCTCTCACATGACCAAAGAAAAGCACTCGCAGCTTGAACAAGTCGCTGGTGCCAGACTCATCACGACTGCGACTGGCAGGTTCAGTACCCCACGGTGACGGCAGGGGAACCCTTGCAACCATTTTTTTGCTCCCCGATAGCTCAAGTAATATTTCTTCAGACACCTGATCATGGACAATGGCCGCCGTTACCGAACTCATTAAGACGCGGAGTAGGAGTCTGTCGAACAGGGATCGCTCATGGGGCTGTGCGTTATGCACTAATGCCACTAACCTCGTTGATCGAAAAAGAAACATCCTCATTACCGCAATGGGGATCGCGTGAAATGGAGTTACAACATTGAACAAAACAGCAGAGGTGCCTCGGTTTTTATAGGCGACACGAATCCAGGAAAAAGGAGAATACCACCTCAAGATCCTGGATACCGGAACACTAAATTCCACTTCAGGTTGATCGTGCTTCACGGTCACTTGAGCCCTATGCAAGAACCGCGGGTACTGGGCTTTCCAGCTTTCAATCGTAACTGTCGCGAATGCAGAATTTTGAAGCTCAGCTGCCAAACGCGCGACATGTTGCGCTATTCCTCCCCCGTGGGGGTGAACTGGCCCGACAATTACTATTGCGGGCCTCAAGGTGCCTTTATCCACAAATAGCCAAACTCATCTTGCTCAGCATTGCACTAACCCTGTGAATGTTGAGGAGAAAAGAAAATCGCTAGGATTTTGCATACGCTGCGCAAGCCCTACTTTCCTGGTTACCCTTGGCCAATATTAGCTATCCAGCGCACTTCTCACCGCAGCTTCAGTAAAGACCAGATCAAGAAAATGTGAAGGGAGCACGTATGTCACGTATTTCCGTGGTCACAATTTGCATGGAGAACCCCAAGGAACTGGCTCTAACCTGTCAGAGCGTGTCGAGACAGACCATCCGCCCCCGTCGACACATAGTTGTCGATAGCTCGAGCAGTGAAAATCAAGAAGTAATGCGATCGATTGCGGAGAGTAACGGAGCGGCCTACTATTGGCTCGAGCCGTCCGGTACCTATGGGGCTATGGCTAGGGGCCTCGAAGAACTCGCACAGCACGACTATGTCATTTTTCTAAATGCCACCGACCGTTTCGCTGGCAAGAGAACCATTGAGCTTGCGGAAAGATGTCTTCACCTCCTCGAAAATGACGGGGCAAACGTTGTCTGGGGGATTGGAAAAACCGTTGTATCCGATCAAAGAGTTCCCTACTTCCTCAGATTCGCGGGGAGCGGTGAAAAAATGTGGCGAATGCTGAGTAGAGGCTCAGTGGGTATTGCGCACCCCTCGATGGTGGCATTAGTTTGGCCGATTCGTGATTCTGGAATCTTCGAGAGAAGGTGGGATGTTAGCCTCGATTACGAGCTGAGCCTGGAGCTCGGGAAAAAATATGGTCCGCCAGCCTTGTTTCCCTTTGCAGTGAGTTACTACGACCAGAACGGTGGTTCCGGCCAGAAACCGTTCATCACGCTCGTCTCGAAGAGTAAGGCTCGGTTTCGTGTGCTTGGCATTAGGGGAACTCTTGCCGTGGCCCCGTCTTTGTTGTGGGCCGCTCTAAGATTTCTCATCAGGAAAGGGCCTTCCGGCTCTATCACTCGAACGTTAGGAGCATTGCTTGGATGGGAGAGACTCGCTCTGGAGCCCAATGAACATTTCTGCTCGATGCGTATCGATAAAGACTTCCCTGACTGCTGTGACCAAGCCCTAATTAATTTTCCGGCCTAGGCGAGGCCCGCGGGGACAGAACATTGCTGTGAGTTGGGACAGTGATTACTGAGGAGTCGGAAAGCACGCTGGTGTTGCTAAACTTAATGGTTGTGACCGCAACCTGATTTTCTGCGCTGGGCCTCATCCGGTTTGAGCCACACTGTGAAACCGCGTAACCGAATTGAATCAAACTCCCGGAGGAGCTCTAAATGGCGATGAGCGCCCAAGCCCTCCGTGCACTTCAAGTCGGTAAAATTCTCGGCTCTGATGACGTGAAGGAGACCTATCGAAGAACTTTTGTTGGACCACTATGGATAACAATTGGCCTGGCGGTTCAAATTGCCATGATCGGTATAGTTTTTTCCCTTATTTTTGGTACAGAGATTTCGACCTATCTCCCTTACCTTGCCATCAGCCTTGTTATGTGGAATCTCCTTCAACAAACCGTTAATGAAGGCGCCAGCGCCTTCATTGGTTCGGAGAGACTAATCAAGCAAATGCCGCTACCGTTCCTCTCCTATGTATTTAGAGTCGTATGGAAACAAACCTTCATTTTTGGCCACAACTTCCTGGTCATTCCCGCGGTCTTTCTAATTTTTCGCTACGAATTAACCTGGTACGCCTTGTTCGCTCCGGTGGGGCTGATTTTAGTCCTGGCGAATCTAACCTGGATATCAGCCATAGTCGCACTCGTGAGTTCCAGATTTCGTGACGTACCTCCTATCGTCCAATCGCTGATGACCATGGCGTTCTACGTGTCACCAATAATTTGGCTTCCTGAGGCAATTCCAGCTTCCTACCGCGACATAATCCTTGGCCTGAATCCCGTTTTTCATATGATGGAACTTGTTCGCAGGCCATTGTTGGGCGAGCTTCCAGGGTTATCTTCCTTAGCAATTGTGGCGACTACAGCCTTACTGGGTTCGCTTCTCGCCAGATTTCTCTTGCGTCGTTATAGACACAGAATCCCGTTCTGGGTATAGCGCCAATGACTGAAATCCTTTTTACCAACGTTACCCTCGATTACCCGCTGCTGGGAGCAAACAGCAGATCAATTCGCAACCGTATCCTCCCCCCGCGCGTAGGCGGTGTGCTCAACAAAAATGAATCCGGGGTGCTTTCCGTTCGCGCCCTCGACAACATAGACATCTCTTTCGCAGAAGGAGACAGGGTAGCTTTGTTAGGACCGAATGGCTCCGGCAAAAGCACTCTTCTGCGTGTCGCAAGTGGCGTATTTCAACCCTCCAGCGGTTCTGTGCAAAGAAAAGGGAGCATTGGTTCACTTATTGATATTGGCCTCGGACTGAATCCAGAAGCCACGGGTCGCGAGAACATTTTCTTACGCGCCAATCTGCTCGGAATCAAAAAAAGGGACGTAGACGATATTTTCGTCGAAATTCTCTCTTTCACTGGTCTTGGCGAATTTATCGATATGCCCATGCGCACCTACTCTTCAGGTATGCAAATGCGTTTAGCTTTTGCCCTCTCGACAGTAAATCGTCCAGAAATTTTGCTGATGGACGAATGGTTGAGCGTGGGAGACGAGTCCTTCCGAGAGAAGGCGGAAGGTCGCTTATCGAACGTATTAGGGCAGAGCAAAATCTTAGTCCTCGCGTCTCACTCTCGATCACTTGTTGAGAAACTTTGCAATCGGGCGGTCTGGCTCTCCGGAGGTTCTGTCGTTCAGGATGGGAACATTCTTGATGTCACGCAAGAGTACTTTTCCTGGCGCGAAAAGATATAATTTTTATAATCGAAATTGGGTGAATTTCAGGTGTACATATCGGTGTTTGGTTTGGGGAAGCTGGGGGCGTGCCTCGTGGCGTCCTTGGCGAACTCGGGCCACACCGTAACTGGCTTCGACCCCTCAGCTGATGCTGTCAAAGCTATCAACTCCGCCTCTCCGCTCGTATTTGAACCAGGGCTCGCAGAAATCCTAGCCCGCAACATTTCTCGCATCAGGGGACTAACGTCAGCTGATGAGGCGCTCGCTGAATCGGAAGCGGCGTTCGTGATTGTCCCAACCCCTAGCAGCGTCCACGGTGATTTCAAAAACGACTACGTCCTGAAAGCTCTCGAAGCCATCGGGGAGAACCTGCGCGCGAACCCAAGGCCCTTTACAGTGGTAATTTCTTCGACAGTTATGCCGGGGTCGTGTGACTCTGAATTTGTACCACTGCTCGAAAGAGTGTCGGGGCTAAAAGTCGGTGACAACTTAGGCCTTGCTTATTCTCCAGAATTCATCGCTCTTGGTTCGATTCTTCAGGACATGCAATTCCCTGATCTCATTCTGATTGGCGAATCAGATTCCGCCGCTGGCGATGTAGTGCAACAAATTGCGTTGAGCATGGTGAAAAATTCACCATCAGTCCAACGCATGTCTCTTGCCAGCGCGGAAGTGACCAAGATTGCTATAAATACTTTCGTGACAACAAAGATTTCCTTTGCAAACATGCTCGGTGAAATCTGTGATCAAATACCGGGTACAGATATTGACAATGTGACGTCGGCAGTAGGGTCAGACCGGCGAGTAGGTTCCTCCTACCTGAAGGCAGCGCTTGGATACGGCGGGCCATGTTTTCCGCGGGATAACGCCGCCCTCGCCTTTGCGGCTGAATCTCGGGGTGTAGGCGCTGACATTGCTCGAGCCACAGATTCCATCAATAGGCGACAGGTTGACCGAATTGTTGACATAGTTCTCAAGAATTCGAAATTGAAAGACACAGTTGGTGTCGTTGGTTTAGCTTACAAACCGAATACACCAGTAACTGACTCCAGCGAAGCTTTAGAAATAGCTCATCGATTATCGCAAAGTGGTCGACATGTAATAGGTTTCGATCCACTCGTAGCCGGTACTGAAACTGCAACCACTGCCAAAGATCTTGTTGTCACGGGGGATTCAAGCCTGCTCTCTTCTGCTTCAGTTATCGTCCTAGCCAATCCTGAACTGGATTTCCAAAGCCAAGGCGATATTCCGCCGACCACAGTCATTATCGATTTATGGGGCGCGAATTCCGTCAAAGCAATTACTGTCGTAAGGCCCGGTCGCCAACACGTGAAGGAAACTATATGACGTCAAACCGGGAATTAGACACCTCCAGCCCAGTCCTCGTAACAGGGGCAGGAGGTTTTATTGGTGGTTGGCTAGTGAGGAGCCTGAAAGGGCAGGGGTTTT
>Ga0129324_10002736_pt1 | contig 10665 bp, 11 predicted proteins | sample CPBDNA_7_FD_96879 | JGI IMG/M metagenome (GOLD analysis project Ga0129324, IMG submission 96879) | Freshwater to marine salinity gradient microbial communities from Chesapeake Bay, USA - CPBay_Spr_15_0.2_DNA | ecosystem: Environmental > Aquatic > Marine > Coastal | place: USA: Chesapeake Bay... | reverse complement strand
TCTCTCCCTTCTCTGGCTCTTGAGCCTGTGACCAAAACTCTATGGCCTCCTCCGCCTTTGCCAGCTTGGCTTCCAGTTCCTCGATGCGGCGTTGCCCTACCTCACGCATCTTCTGCATGCCTGCTCGGTATCCTTCATCATAAGCATAATCACTCATCACACCGCTTCCTCTTCTGGTTGCCAGCGCTTGTCCTCACCGTGGTGATACGCACCCTCAAACATGCCGCCCTCGTCCTGATACTCAGCCTCAACCTCAATGCCCATCGCATGAAGACGATCCCACACAGGAACAGGCGGACCCCAAGCAGTCCAACAACGGAACGAGAACCACGCCGTGTCAGGGTCCTTGGAAAACTCAATGTCCGAAGTGATCTCAATGTCACAAACATCCCACTTCGTGCCCCAGTTATCTACACGCCAGTCATACCAAACAGGCATCGGAGTTAACCCCTTGCTAGTCGATACAACTTCAGACGCACCCCAATGCTCAAAAGGCATAGGTACTATCACTTGGCAAAACTCAGGACGCTTGCACGTTAAATGCTGGTGGATCCGATCAACCAAAGGCTGGGGCCCGTGAAGGTACACTTGTTGATAGCAATGATTAGGCATATCTTTCTCTCCTTGTTTACTTGTTGAATACATGCAAGCTATTGGACCTCGGTCCTCGGGTCAAGGAGTTTTTTGCCAGCGGAGGATACGCGAGTTACACTATACACACTTCCCCAGAGATTTTTTGTTTTTTTTTTTTTTTCATTCAAATATACCGTATCCACCGTATCCAAACGTATCCAAGCCTTATTTATAACGCTCTGTCTGCCCTGATCTGGATACATCTGGTTACACTTGGATACACTTCGCTGGAGAAAACTGCTATATATAGCTTTCTTGCATAAGCCGGGCCCTTCCTGTAGATTGTTGGTAGACCACAACCGAGGTGCACATGGGAAAGCTGGAAAAGAAGATCGAAGAAGAACACGGGCGGGTGCTGACTAATCGGCAAAGAACCTTTGCAAGACACATTGTCGAAGGCATCTACTCGAACGCTGAAGCTGCTCGCAAGGCTGGGTATTCAGCAGAAGTGGCGAACACCAGCGCGTCAAAGCTGCTCAACGGCAGAGATTATCCCCATGTTTTGGAATATGTAACCGAGCTCCGGGAGGAGCGGCAGCGGCGCTATGGTGTGACAACCATTGGTCAGCTCGAGCGACTATACAAGCTGTCGTCAGGAGCGGAAGAGGCGGGGCAATTCTCCGCTGCAATCAATGCCGAGAAGATCCGCTCCGCCTTGGGTGGTCTAACTGTAGACCGTCGAGAACAAGTCAACACCATCGATCAGATGTCACGAGATGAGATCACGGCTAGGTTAGCTAAGTTGCAACAGCAGTATCCTCAAGCCTTTGTAATCGACGGAACAGCAAAGGATGTGACCCCAGATGAGCAAGGGACCAGAGGCGAACTTTTGGAACTCAATCCGTCAGAACCTACCGAAGAAGTGCTTCGCCACGAGGATTGAAAACAAGCACGGAGGCGGTGTGCCTGACGTTCATCTAGTGTGGGATGGTTTGCCTTTTTGGATCGAGTTGAAGGTAGCGAAAGCCAACGCAATAAATCTCTCTGCTCATCAGGTCGCGTGGAACATGGCATATTGGGCTCGTGGTGGCACTAATTTCTTCTTAGTAAAGAGGGCCAAGGAGCGTGATATACTTTTGTTTGGCGGTAATCAGGGGCCCGAGGTGCTGGAAAAAGGGTGCTCTGCGCCCTGCGTCCTGCGGGCCTGCGGCCCTGCGTCTTTGTTCGAGGCCCTGCGCCCTATTTTAGAGGCGCGTGTGCCTGCGGGCCTGCGTCCTCGCGCATAGTAGCCCGCCCCTGGGGGAAAGAAAAGAGGGCCGTGGCCCTCTGTCCTAGTGCTCTACTATCGCGATTGATTTGCCGCGGCTCGATCCCTTGCAAAGTTTACAGGCTGTGCATTGTACGCGCCGCCCTGCTTCTTTTGATGCTGGGCAAAGGGCCTCGTTCGCCTTGTCCAGGTCGCCAAGGTCCGCGATCACGCGGAACGTGCGCCGCCCTGCTTTCCAATGGGCGATAGCTTGGGCGCGATTGTCCGCGCTTTGCATCGCGATATCGGGCCGCCATCCGGATTGGTGGCTGTATGCTGTGAACGTGTCCGCCTCGGAAAGTAATTCTTCCCAAACGTGGGCGGGAACCGCTGCGGGGTCGCCGTATGTGCCGACTCGGACAAAGCGCCCGCGCCCTATGGTGGCCGGATCCGCGGGTTGATAAACGCCGCGCAAGAATGATTTGTAAACGATTAAGACGCCTTGGCCTAGGTTGACATAACAGCGCCGCCCCTTGGCTTGCTTGCGGGCGGGGTCCGTTGTTACTTCCCCGCGCATGGTACAGTCGCCGCATATTGAAAAGTCTGCGCCCGTTTTGCTTGCTTCCAGCGGGTTGATATCTGCGCGCAAGATATAGGTTTGCACTACCGCGCCTGTCTTTGTGTTACGATTTGAGAAGGTCGCGATAACGACGATTGGTTTGCCATCCAATAGGCTTGGCCCGTTGTAGATGATTCCGGATTTCATGGTTAAGTTTCCTTTCTAATTGAATACGTACAATCTAGCAGATTGTACGCGGCACACAAGTTTTATTTTATGAAAGCCTGCGGCCCTGCGCCCTGCGGCCCGGTGTTTTTATTTTATGAAAGCCTGCGGGCCTGCGGGCCTGCGGCCCCGTGTTATGCTTTTATGAAAGCATAAGGGGGCCGAAGCCCCCAGCTTAGTCGCCCCAATCTTTGAAGTAATCTTGTTCTTCGTAGGCGGATAAGTATTCTTCGATCTGGGTGCGGGTCATCTTGTCCCGCTCGACCCGCGTCCCGTTGTATGTTCCCTCGGGCCAGTAGTGGGGATCTATCTGCCTGCCGTAGTAGGCGTCGGCCCCGCCGCGATCTGCTGGTGATCCATGTGTCATATAAAAATCGGGGGGCCGTGGCCCCCCGCCTCCGATTAAGACTGATCGATCATGCGTTCAAATTCGCGACGGGCTTCTTCCGCAGCTTCGCGGCGCAGGGTTTTCAGCTTGCCCACCAGCTCCCTGGCGCGCCAGCTTCCACTGTCAGCTAGATCCAGGTCGCCAAGGGTGCTGATCATTGTGTTGATTTCACCAAGGTCGATGACCACTTGAATTTGCAGGGTCTGCTCTTGAATGTAAGATTTTTTCATGTTCTCTTTCCTAATTGAGATAGGCACCATTGCCTATGACCTATCCTTGCACACCATCACCAAGCAGTCAACAAGTTTTATTTCAAAGTGACGTTACGTCACTTTCGTCCTGCGGCTTGACAAATTCCCCCGAGCGCAGCGAGGGCCTGCGCCCTGCGCCCTGCGCCGATGGGCCCGAGCGCTTTCGCACCCGGGCCCATCATTCTCAATAGAAGGAAAGTGCCCGTAACCCTGGGCCAGGGAACTTGAGAGTAGACCAGGCGGCGAAGCCGTTATATAGCGCAGCGCCTGGTCGGGGGATCAGCTGATATTTAGGAACGGAATTTCTCGCACATAGTACGTCCGGTCTCGATCATTGTTTCGATCATGCTCTTGCAGGTCGTATGCAGCGCGGATCGCATTGGGTTCATATAGGTATGTGCCCAAGTGCTCGTCATGGTGCTGACCTTTTTTCGAGTTTATGGGGCGCATAAATACGCCCCATGTCCCATAATGTTTTTTGTTTACTTCGATCATGGCGTCACCCAAAGCAGGATGAACAGCATCGCGAACAGCGCGACCGCGCCCAGGATGTCATCGAGCACCGTGGTCTGACGACCACGGCACCATTTGATCAGTGTTTCGATAGCGTGATACATCAGACGCTATACTCGTCGCGCCACTCTGGATCCGCATCGACCAGCTGGCCGAAAGAGATAACGTCGCGGCGATAGGTGTCACCCATCTCATACGCGCCTTCGTGCATCATGGGCGATGTCGCAGCGACAAACCATCGAGCGTGTGGGTCGGTTGCTTCGGCGCTTGAGTGCTTATAGGTTTTGAGAACCTTCCACACCCAGCCGTCGCGGCTGGCGTATGTTGCATATGGCGTATCCGCTGGGCGGGTTTTTCCGAAAGATGTTCTTGGCATTGTGTATTCCTTTCTAATTGAACAGGTTGATTGTAGCCCAGTTGTTGCTGGGCTACAAGTGTTTTATGCAAGTTTGTCGAACTCTTCGATCAGCTGGTCGTACATCTTGCCAGCCTCTTCGATGCGATCACAATGGAGCATCATCATCATGAACTCGAGCTTGAACTTGAGGCGGTTGCCTGTGGTTTGTTCTTTGACGGCTTCGACCGCCTCTTCGTTATATGCTGGTTGCATTGTCTTTCCTTTCTGATTGAATGCTGCAGGATCGCAGCGGATGCCGCCCCACGCGGGGGCGGTCACCGCTATGGTCCTATGCGACTGTGAACTTTTTGACCGTGGTCTCTTTGGCATATTTCCGCCAGACGGTCGGGCGGTTCTCTTTCCACCATGCCAGCGATGGTGCACCCATGCGAACGGTGAAGGTCCAAGTTGCCCAGCCATTGCTCACCGCGTCCAAGCGCAGCGCGTCGCGCTCTTTGGTGTCGGCTTTGATCTGGGCTTCCAGCTCGGCGATCCGTCCAAGTGTTTCTTGCTTTGTCATTGTTTCTTTCCTTTGTTGAGATGGTCGCTTGATTGCTTCCATAACTATGTTATGGACGACCCGAATTAGATAGTCAACAACTAAAACACAATTAATCACAATTTTTATCAATTAATTCGCGCCCGCCCGCGCCGTCGCCGGGGGTTACTGATCCATTTCGCGCCCGCCCGCGCCCGCCCGCGCCGACCCCACCCCCCTTATTTGGGGGGTGGTCCGCGTATGCGGCCTCCTATATTGTTGGTTTTATAAATTCACTCGGGTATTTTTCCATTGGGGCCCCTACCCCCTCTAAAAATCACGGCTGTATTTTCGTTTGGGTTTATTATAAGGTCCGCCCATGTTTGACACACTCAAAGATGCTTTGTTCCTATGGACCACGGTCCATCCATACAGTAACTTTAAGTCGGCTACGATTGCATGGCGTTTATTGCCTGCGATTGCGAATGATCAGATTAGGTTGTTTTATCGAGACGGCGAGTGTGTTGGTTTGATTACATGGGCATTTATGACGGATGAAGAGTTTGATTCTCGTATTTATGATGGCGAGGAGATTTTTTCTCGGCGCAGCGGAGATTGTTTGGTTTTTGTGGATATGATTGCGCCGAAGGGCAAAAGTGATGTATTGTGGATGTGTAAAGAGATGCGAAAGCAGTTTTACGTTCAGTATCCCGAGGTAGAAAACGTATACGCGCATCGAGGTAAGAGGACCGGGGCATTCCCGAACAAAGGAAAATGGCATGAAAACGCTGCGTGATTTACTTGGGATGAACCCGTTAAGGCCTGTTATAGCGTTTGGAGGCGGCGATGGTGGCGGCGGCAGTTCAAGTTCTTCCTCGAGCAGCAACGACGACGGCCCGAGCCCTGCACCTACACCCACGGTTATTAAGACTGGTACGACGTTAAAGACGGGCACTGTTCTTAATAACAGTGGCGGCGGCAGTTCTAATGACAGTGGTGGTAGTGATGACTACACAATTAAGTCTGGAGACACGCTTTCGGAGATAGCTGAAGCGAACGACATGTCTGTTGCCGAGATTATGGCGGCCAACCCGGGGATCACCAATGCGGATCAGATTCAGGCGGGAGCTTCGTTGGATTTAAGCGGAGCGGGTTCTGGCAGTTCCACTTATGCTGGCGGTGTTGGTTTAGGCGGCGTGGGAAGTGGCAGCAACGACAATGATTCTTCTCCAGCCCCTGTTGTTTACTATGATATGTTTGGGAATGCTCATACTACGACGGCGGCACGAAACAACGCGGATGTTCAGTATGGTCGTCAGGAGTCTTGGAGTAATCCGTCGAATTGGATTATTACGAGTAATGAGCGCGGGGATTTAGACAAGCAGTACATTGGCGATGAGCCTGCGCCTAGTGGTGGCAACTACACGGTTCCGAGTTTCGCGGCTATTAATTCTGGCACCTCGGACCCCGGATCATCGTTGGATGTTGTTGTTGAGGGTGGTCAGGCGTATGTGACGGACAAGGCTGGTCAGAAGTTTACGAACGTTGACTCTGCTATTTCGTCGGATTCGGTTATTGATCGTAAGGTTGCTTCGTATGAGGATCCTAGTAATTACCGGATAGACACGAACCAGCAGGATGATTTGGTTCGGGTTTACGTTGGTGACGAGGGTCTTCCCCCTATTTCGTATAATACGCCTAGTTGGGAGGCTGTTGATACGGCGCAGGAGAGTGCGTCGGACAAGGATCAGTATTATGATCTGACGTTTGTTGATGGTCAGCGTAAGGTTTTGGACAGTTACGGGAATGCGTTTGACACGCCTGCGGAGGCGACATTGAACGACGTAAAGATTGTGGATCACCTGAAGCCTGAGAGTTACGAGGTTATTGAGGCGGGTGGCATAGCGAATGCCATTTATACGGGGGAGTACGGTCAACCGGAAGTTCAGGCTGGTAGTGGTTACAGGATTGAAATTCCTAGTATCACGGATGTTTTGAACGCGACGACGTACAAGGACAAGCCTTACAGGGTTGAGTATGACTCCGAGGAAAATATTACGACTGCATTTTCGGGCGAACAAAGACTGGCTCGTCAATTTGGGACAGAGTTAAACGACGAGTTGGTAATGTCTTATAAGACGGCGTATGACGCTGGTTATGAGATCGATACTGATGCTTTAGAGGATCAGGTCCTTGCTCTTATGACTAAGGGCGAGATGTTCTTGGACGAGGACATGGATGGCGTCCCTGATACATTTGAGGAAAAAGCAAAGTTTGGTTTTGCTCCTACTGGGGACGCGGCTGCGGGATTAGAAGAGCCTGAAGATGTTTCGTATGGAGGTTGGACCGCGGAGGGTGCGCAGCAAGAGGCTCAAAAATACGCGACTATGTATGAAGGTATTGGAGAAGGAGCGGAGGATACTGTCAAAGGCTTGGGAAGAGGCGCTGTTAATTCGTTTTTATCTGTGGTGGAGTCTGTGGCTATTGCGGATTTCAGTTTAACACAGGCGCAAGTAGAAAAAGGTTATCGTGATCTTGACGCGGCGGGGGTTCGTTTAGAGGAAACGCGTCAAGATTTTGTAGATGCGTTAGCGGCAAAGGGGTATGAGCCTGCTGATTTAACTGGGATGAATTTTACGAGCAACCGTGAGTTAGCTAGTCTTTTGGGAACGGATGGCGCGTACAAGGCTGGTCTTTATTTTGCGGCTCAACAGGGGGTCAAGAGAGCCTACGAGGAGTCTTTGCAGGCTATTGAGGACGCCGGGGTTCCGTTAAATGATTATGTGTTATCGGCTTGGGCTCAAGGAGCGCGGGACTCTGCGGATGATTTTATAGGGGAGTATAACGATCCTACAGGCAACGCAGCTATGTATGGAGAAGGATTAGGTAGCGCTGCGTTTTTCATTGCGACTGCGTTGCCTGCCACTGTGGTGGGTGCGCCTGTATTAGCTGCGGGTACTGCTGCGCTAATGGGTTCTGCAATGAACTCTACGGCGATGTACAAAGACGCTATTAAAAATGGTGCGACTCAAGAGGAAGCAGCTACTTCATATGTGTTAGGGGGGTTCCTTGGAGCGACGGAGGCGGTTCCGATTGCTCGGATCTTAAACGCATTACCACCTCAAGTAAGAAACAAAATCCTTAACGTAGCTTTGGATGGGGGCGTGGAAGCGGCTCAAGAGGCATTTATAGCGTTTGGCAACAACGTAATTGCTAAAGGGTATTATGATCCGGAACGTGGTCTTACGGAGGGTGTTACCGAAGCTGCTTTAATGGGTTTATTTGTCGGCTCCACTATAGGCACGGGCGTAACCGTAGGTTCCTCGGTACTACAAGACGCGGGTTTAACTAAGGCGGAAGCGGACACAATTATAGCCACGGATGGAAGTGTTTCCAAAGGCATGATTAGTCGAGATCAGATTCAAACGCTTTTGGATCAAGGCTATACTGTAGATCAGATTGCTGAAAACTTTAGTGGGATTTCTACTACGAATACGGTGGAGGGGGACTTTATAGGCCCTGCGCAAATGACCATTGAGGGTTTGGCTGCGAACAGTGCGTTTCAAGACACAGCGATTAAGACTGGTGCTGGTGATCCAGCTATTATGTATGGCAACCCGGCGAACAACATGTTTTCTGCGACGGCCCCGAGCCCGGACGCGCTCCCTGTATACTTGGACGTAAAGAACCCGTTTACGATTGAGAGCATTGGAACGCCCAAGGGCAAAGAGACGTTGACCGAGGTTCTTGGATCTAGTCGGGCTAATGCGTTGATCAGCGATTTTCAGCAGAACGGCAGTATTACGTTGACTGGTGCGGACGTAAAGAAGGTTGCGGAATCTGGGTACGACGGCGTTATAGATAACGACAGTGGTAAGGTTTACGTTGCGGACAATTCGTCTGTGTACAGTGTTACTGATCCTGAGACCACGACTGAAGAGACGGTTGTGGCTACGAAGCCCGAGTGGAAGACGCAGTTAGATGAGGCGTTTTATCTGACTGGTTCGATTGACATGGACTTGGCGAAGCAGGTTGAGCAGGAGTTTGGGGTCAGTCCGTTTGAGATTAACGAGCACTACCAGCAGATCACGGCTTCGGATGCGGCATGGGAGAAGCGTCTTCTGGGCGATTACTTGACCAAGGGTTACATTGATCTGGATACGATGATCAAGGCGGAAGAAGACTTTGGCGTTTCGATGCAGGATCTTGGTAATTACGCTGAGTATTTGGACTCGGATTTGTCTGTATACAACGACGCGATGTTTGCGGATCAGATTAAAGAGGTGCGGGATCTAACGGCTAGTCAGACTTCGTTGCAATCGGAGGTTACATCCCTAACAAACGAACTATCAGCGGTTGAAGCAGACTTAGTTGAGATGACACAGAACCGTGATTTGGACTCTGATGCGGCGGCTACGGCGATTGCCAAGCAGGAACAGTTAAGCGGGGAGCTTGCTGCTAAGAAGGAGGAGCTTGCGGGTGTAGAAAAGACGCTTGGTGAAACGCAAACAGCGCTTGAAGCGGAGACCGGGGCCCGTGCGACTGCGGAACAGACCGTTACATCTCTGACCTCGGACCTTGATTCTGCTAACACCACGATTACGGATCTACAATCTAGCCTTGATGCTGCGAATGATAAGGTTTCGACCCTTAATACTGCGATAGAGGGGTTGAACGCGGAAGTAGCGACTGCGGAAGCTGCGTCTACAGCGGCGAATAATGTGGTTGCGAAGTTAAACAATGACATCCAGTTTAAGAACGAAGAGATTACGGGGCTAGAAGCAGACGTTAAGGCGGCGGAAGACGCTGTATTAGCCAAACAGGGCGAGTTAGACACGGCTTCGGCTAACGCAGAGACCAGCGCGGAGACGATTGCGGACCTAAACTCGGAAATTAAGGCTTTGGAAGACGCCAAGACTGGGTTGGATGGCGATTTAAGCACGGCGATAGGCGAGCGAGACAGTCTACAGGGTACGTTAGACGAGCGGACAAAGGAACGAGATACTCTTCAGGAGGCCCTGACCTCAAGTAACACACAATTAGAAACAGCTAACAAACAACTAACTGCGGCTAGTACACAAGTTACGGACTTAACGACCCAGAAAGAGGCGTTAACCAAGGAGGTTGCGACCTTAACCACCGAATTGGGCACGGCGAACACGAATTTAACCGCTGCATTAGAGGCATCGGGGACCAGTGCGGCGTTAGCGGAAAACTTAAACACGCAACTACAGACCGCAAACAGCACTATTAGTAGTATAACGACTGAGCTAAACGAAACTATGGCTGATGTTACGGCGTTGGAGAAAGAAATTGCGTCCCAAAAAGAAAATCAAACCATATCGGACGCAGATTTAGCCGCCGCCGAGGCATCGCTAGAGGCTGCGAACCTTGAGGTGCAGACGTTATCGGATGCCTTGAGTTTAGAGGAGTCTGCGAAGGAAAATTTACAGAAAGAACTGACTTCCGCGGAAAGTGCCCTCTCTAGTCTGCAAGAATCTAGTTCCGAGTCGATTGCATCCTTGGGGTTGGAAGTCGATACCGCAAACGCTACGATTGAAAGTTTGCAGGGGCAACTTACCACGGCGACAAACAACGTTTCGAGTTTGTCCAGTCAACTGGAGGCCGCTCAAACCTCTCAGACGGCAACGGAAGAGCAAAAAGCCGCGTTGGCAACGCAATTGGAAGCGGCCCAAACGGAAGCTACATCTCTGCTGGCGGAGATTACTACGCTAGAGGGTCAGCGTGATACGTTACAGGCGGATCTCACGGCTGCACAGTCCACAATTGGTACTCAGGCAACCTCCATCACTGATCTGACAGACAGACTTTCAACTGCGAATACCAACATCGGCACTTTGCAGGAGCAACTTACTACTGCAACGAACAACGTTTCGAGTTTGTCCAGTCAATTGGAGGCCGCTCAAACCTCTCAGACGGCAACGGAAGGGGAGAAAGCTGCGCTGGCTGAACAGTTGGATGCCGCCCAAACGGAAGCCACGTCTTTGCTGTCGGAAATCACTGCGTTAGAGGGA
>Ga0129324_10002735_pt1 | contig 10670 bp, 6 predicted proteins | sample CPBDNA_7_FD_96879 | JGI IMG/M metagenome (GOLD analysis project Ga0129324, IMG submission 96879) | Freshwater to marine salinity gradient microbial communities from Chesapeake Bay, USA - CPBay_Spr_15_0.2_DNA | ecosystem: Environmental > Aquatic > Marine > Coastal | place: USA: Chesapeake Bay... | reverse complement strand
TGCTTTCTGCGCTGCTGTAGCCATTACTTCATACCCCAATCTTTAAGGATACTCATACCAACTGAGTTGATTTCTTCAGTAGCATTATCGGTGTATTGCCATTCATCAGTAGAACGTAACATTTGTTTAAATTCCCAAACTGGTAGTTTTGCTGGTTGACCTGTTTTTGGGTCTACATATTGTAATGCTCTTTGTAAATTTTTATCCTGCCAATTAATTGCCGATGGGTCCATTTCCAGGACCTGCGCTATTGTGGCTTTGTATCCAGACGCTAAAGATTTTAAACTTGTACCGCTGTTGATTTGGTCTGCATAATTTGGGTACGCACTAGCGGAAAGTTCACGTATATCATTTTGGATATCTTCAGTTGTTAGTTCTCCAGCAAGTATCTGAGTTTTCTTTTCATCCCAGTAATCATCATTAAGCAAATTTGCCACACCAAAACTATCAGCATAAGACTCTAAGTCATCTACTGTTCCTAGGGTCTGGCCACCAATAATGCCAGTTTTTTTGTCCTTTAAAATTAAATTATCAAATTGGTTATTGGTAAGTCCTGAATCAAATGCTTTCTCTCCATAGAATTTTAAATCTTCTGGAGTTAAACGAACACCAGCCCTTTTTAAACGTCTGTCAGTCTCAACTAAAAAAGCGTCTAGTTCTTGCTTGTATATTTCATTTTGATTTACTTTTTGTAAAGCGCGGTCTTTTAGGGCTACATTTTTATAAAAAGGAGTTGCTTGAAAAAGTTCTATTGCCTTTCCTTCGTTGCCCTTGTCATATGCGTCTTTAACGGCCTGAAGTTCTGGGTATGCTTTAATGGTTGCTTCGGATATACTATCTAGAGTTGCTTTGTCAGTTGCCATTATTTGCCCATCTGCTGATTAAGAAAATCCATAAAGTGTATTCCTTGGGCTCTTTCCAAAGCCTTAGGTGACTCTTTTTCTGCTGCCTTGCCAATTTGCTCTATGGCTCCTGCTTGGCTAAAGCCAGCGCTAGTTACTGTTGTGCTATTGGTAAGCCCTTCAGCATTTTGAGAAGTTGTGGTTGTATTAGTTATGCCCTTATTAATAGTTTCCATTAGTTCAGTCATGCGGGCAGCCTTTTCTTTCTTTGTGGCATTACGCATTAACTTATCCTGGTAGGCAGCATCGATGTAAGACTCTAAAACGGTTGGGTCGTATTGATTTATTTGAGTGCTTGTTGATGTTCCATACTTGCCATCATCATCTCCACCAGGCATAACTCTATCTGTTAAGTAGGCAACTTGCTCTGCAAACCCACCAACACCGACAAGTTCAGGATAATATGTATCTATCATTTTTTTGACTTCGTCGTAATCTTTAAACTTTGGACCACCAAGTTTGGTTATTAATTTACCAAGGGTAACAAGTTGTTCATTTGAATAAGTATCGGCTCCGACATATTGTCCAACTACGCCGCTTGCGGCTAAGTTTATATTAGCAATTCCTAGGGCATTGGCAATAGTATTATCAATTGAACTACCATCTGCAGTGCCTACAACGGGAGAATTTGAAGACTCGGATGCTCCAACAGGGGCTTGCTTCTTTTTTTCTTGTCTAAGTCTTTTCTTTCTTTCTTTTTCGGTTGGCACTCTGCCCAGAACTACCATCAGATTCCCTCACTTACATAACTAAATGTATCATTAGAAAAATATCTTTCATAGAATTTTCCAAAATTAATATCTTTTGCTTTGTAAGATTCTACAATTGTTGAGACATTCTGGCGAAGTTGCCAAGCGTCTTGACTGCTGTATGATGTACCCATTCTCTTTAACGTAGCGTTAACATCATATCTGAGATTCATATATTCCTTAATTGTATGCCATCTTGGTTGCTTGGATAGGTTTTTCCATAATTTTGGTGTGTTCATTGCAATAGTTAAAGCGTTTACCGTGTCTTTTTCTTTGCCTTGCCCACCACCGCCACCGAAGTTTGTCTTCTCTTGATACCACTGGTTGTTCTGTACTTTTTGTTGTTCTACAAAGGCATTCTTATATTTGTCCATAAGGGCCTTGCCATACCCATTTCCAGGGTTAAGATTCTCTCGTTTTAATTCTATTGTTACAATATCGATTAACTTATTGTAATCGCGCCATCCTCTAGAGATTACGCTGGAACGAGTTGCAGCCAGGGCTGCAGAGGAATTTTTAAATTTCTGTGTCTGTCCAGGTATAGTGGACTGCTCTAGGTATGATTGAGCAACAGAAGAAAAAGCGTAGTCGTCATCATTGAATATAGCGCCAAGAACATTTAAGTTTGATTCATTTATGGTTGCACTAATTTTCTTGACAACATCTAAATTTTCCTTTAACAGAGTTACCGCAGTTAGGTCTGATACTATGCCAGATGTTGAATCACTTAATGAATCAGCAAGCATAAAGTAATCAGGGAAATCTTCTATAAACTTTGCTTCGCCTTCTACACCAAACTTTGTTCTATACTTTGATAACATGTCAGAATAACCAGCAAGTGGAGTTTTTAGTGATGGCTGAGAAGGCAAAACAACAGAATTAACAAATCTTAATACGGCCATCTGTTGGGCTGCTTTCATAGCCCGTGTGTCCATTTTATTACTTTCTGAAGAGGTTGGTTCTCTGTCATTATTATCTAAAAATTCTTTACGATACAGCATCGACATTTGGAATGTGTCTTTGTTAAACTGCTCGCCTGACTTTCCTATAGTGCCAGAGAAAACCTGAGAAAGTCGTCTAACAGTATTCGGAGTTAGCGCATTTAAATAATTTGATGTAGCACCAAAATCACCAAGTACCATTTTAGTAAAGAAATTCTCATTTAAAGTTTTATTTGAATATACGTTAACTGTTGCTGAAGCCAAAGGACCAGCAGAAGCAAGTTGCCCACCAGTAGGATTGATGGGGTTGAACCAAGCAGCATTTAGCCGACCAGTGAGCCCAAAAGGCATTGGCATTTCTATGAATTCTTCTCCGTATTGGTCTATCTTAGAATTTAAGACACGTTCTGGAATACTAGCAACCTGCGATATTTTGACTAAGAACTCTGGGTTGTCATATGCAATTCTTCCATATGCTCTAAATTGTTCTACTAGTGCTGGAAAGAATGCTATCATATAGTTTATCAATCCATTGTAATTCATATCTCTATGGAAAGAGTTTAACTTTGCTTTGTACTCTCTAATGCCATAATCCCTGGCACTTTTTTCAAAGATTTTTTTATCTGCAGCAGTTAGTTTTCTTCCCTGTGCTGTAGCAACAGCAATTTGGCTTTGTAGTTTTTGCTCATACTTGTAAGCAAAATATGGAGCGTATGCTAGTTTGCTTGCTGGCATAGTTGCCAATATAGAAACAAATTCCTTTAATCCCGTAACACCTTTTTGGTATGCGTTACTTGTTCCAAGGGCATCATCCGCTAAGTCTGTTAACACAGTTGGTCTTTCATTAAGGTCAGGATATAATTTCTTTAGTGATAGGATATCAACACCATCGGAAACAACTAATTTTTGGAGTTCTATTGATGGGGCAAATTGGTCAACGGCAGCACGGACTCTATCATAGACTAATCCAGCATCAGATGCTCTCAGTGCAAAACGGTCTAGGTAGTTAAAGTTCTCTGGGGCCTTAAGCCACGTTGTAACTTCAGCCTTAGACTTGCCCTCCATAATTTGGCGAGCAACATCATCAAAACGTAGTTTATCGTTTAATACTTGTTCCCACGCCTGTAGGTGTAATGATTCATTTTCAGTTGCTACTATAGAACGGCTTCCAGTTCTTCCACGCTTTGCTTCAACAATTTCTAATTCTCGTAAAGATGATAAAGCACGACGCACGTCGTCTTGCCCCCTTAGGGCCTGGGCTGTCATCTCGCCATATCGGCCACTAGTGGCATCAGGGAAATCATATCCATCTACTGATATAACACCCTTGCCAACAGTCTTGCTTGGCATCTTTGCGACAATTGCTGCTTCTTGAACTCGAAGACCGTCTACAACTGCTTGCATTTCATTAATGTTTGCAGTTAGTCGTTCAACGCCAGCATTGTCATATTTAGAGTTAGTCATTGCTTTTTTGAGTTCATCGATTACAGTTACTCTTGAGTCAATATCTCTGCGAATATTCTTTAAATTTATTTTTGAACTTTGAGTACCGCCAATCCAGTTTTTAATTTTTGCTGGACTGTTTGCTGAGTTTGCTAAGTCTTTTATTAATTTTTGGCTAAACTTTGCGTAAACAGGTATAAGTGCCATATCGCCAAACATACGGATAGTGGTATCACGAATAATGTTTAAAGGGTAACCAGCACGTGCAAGAGTTAATCCACGCCAAATTCCGTTGAATTCGTCTGCTACATACTTAGCCATTACCCATTTATCTTTTGCTGCGTCCTCAAAGAATTGAACCCCACCATGATTTTGGTCCATTTTATTACGATATTGTTTAAATGCCTTGTCAACTTCGCTAACATCAATAACATGGGTTCCATTTGCAAGTTGAGTAATCAACTGTGGGTCAGATATTAATTCATCTGCATTGTGTGGATTTATCATGTAATTTTCATTTAGGGCTTTTGCGCTTTTAGAATCAGCAACCATCTTACGGTTAGTGCGATTGTAAACTTCGACAACCTGGTCTATCATTTCTGGGGCCAAGTTATATTTGGCTCCTATGCCCTTCATTACAGTTGCGTTGTACTTTTCTACGTAAAGAAACTTTTCAGATTCAGTGGCTGCTGTAAGAAAACCATTGTATGCTTTTATTGAATCTTCTGGCGCTATTGCTCCAACCTTGACAGCGCTACGAACATTTGTTCTAAACCTATCTGATGCCTGAACAACGTCGTCAAATTTAATTGTCTGGTGAGGCGTATCATCTATTGTTCTATCAACAAAACGAACTACCTTGCCAAATGGGTTTGATAGGTAAAGTGACTGTGTTGCTCTACCAATACCAGTCTCAAGTTTTACCGCTGTGCCAGTTTCAAGTTTTCTTGTAATAATATTTTTAGCGCGGTCATTTCTAAGTCTTTCTACAAAAGCCACACGCCCTACAGTTCTATCAATCAACTGAGTGTTTAGGCTTAAAGCGTCATCTAAGTATTTAACTTCTTTTCTTATTGCTGCGGTTTCCGCGTTTAATGCCTTGGCATCTAAACCTCGGTGAGTTAATACTGGGACACCGTCTATTTCTGTAATTTTCATGTCAGCCTGGAAGCGGTCAAGTTCTGCTTTTTTATCGGCTCTCTTAACTGCTAATTCTGTTAAGGCTTCTGCGTCCCCACGACCTGCTCTTAAGATTAGACCAATTGTGTTATCATCTTGTCCAGCAACTAGGTTGGCTCCAGTACGGCCAATATCATTATTAAATTCAGGACGCTTCTGGATTACAGATGCATCATTTTCCCTATAGAATTTAAAAACAGGGCTGTATCTTGTTGTCTCTCCTGCTTGAGTTCTTTTTAAGGTATCAATATCATCTGCTATTTTTATTGCTTGATTTTTTGCTTCAAACTTATCAAACATTTTAGATTTAGATATGAGACCAGTTCTAGTTGATGCTAAAGGTGCATTTAATGCCTCACGCCCAACAACGCCTGCGGCTTTAAACCCTAATATATCAGGAGCGACTGTTACCTCAAGACCAAAGTTTATTATTCCTGATACTATAGCACCAACGCCTTGGCTATTATCTCCAAGTTTTTCATATCCTGTTATTTGCGATACTAAAGTTGTTGTGTCCCTACCAAAGTTGTATTTTTCTTGTCCCTCAATAGACTCAGAGAAAATTGCACTATTTTTAAGACCAGGATTAACATCACCTATTAAATCTGTTTTTGCTAGGCTTCGCTCTGCCTTTCCAGCAAGACCCATACCTAAGCCAACACCAGCAACAATACCTACTGGGTTAAGGGTCAACGCACCAACTAAGCCACCAGCAATACCGCCGCCAACCATGCCCAGCATAGATATAAAACCCATTGCTGCATTTTCATCTGTTGTCTGTCTAATGAATGCGTAGTTTGACCTGACATTCTTTGGGGCCATTTCTAACCATTTCTGGGTATCAATGTTGGTTTTTCTTTCAAACCAACCCACAGCAGGGGCAAGTGTTTTTTCCATGACTGCTTCCGCAGTACCAAGGCTCTTTTGTCTAAAACTTTCCGCACTATCAAACCAACCACCAGGGTCTTTTTTGGGTAGGTTGCTTGATACGTCAAGGGCATTGCCAAAGTTAACATTAGTCTTTGTAGACTTTTTCCCGTCGGAGAAATAAGCCTCTCTGACTAATGTGGCATAATTGCCAAGCGCATCAAAAATACTCATACAATAGTTCCAAGATACTTAACGTAATCTTTAGTTCCCTGTGAAGAACCAGGTTGCGATGCCCACCATTCTATAACTGGTAGGTAGGTGCGAACTAATTCTATATCAGGGTCTTGTGAAGGACCAGATGGCATACTGCCCATTGCTTCTGGACCAGGTCCACCACCAATTTTATTACCAGCCATTATATTCTCGTCAGGGTTGGTAGATGCTGCTGTGATAGGTGTTATATCAGGAAGGCTTGCTGATGGAGTTGCTGGACCCGCTGAAAGCGGTGCTGCGCCTTGTAGCGCTGCTGTTTCAACACCAGTAGAACCTAAAGACTTCATGTCAGGAATGTATCTAGTTGGTTGTTTAGCCATTTGACCTGCTCCACCTGTTGCTGATATGTTAGCAGGATTGTTCTGTGGTGCGCCAGGTCGATTTCCGCCACTTACCATGATTGCCTCCTACTTAGAATATTGTTTTTTAGTTATATAAGGACCCGATGTATAAGCAGTTAGTTTGGCTGCTATCTCCATCGCTTTCATAGGTTTAGCACCTGCGTGTAGCGCTCCGATAGCATATGCTGCTCCAGAACCTACTCCATAGATACCATCACTACTTTTCATTACCGCTAAGTCCTGGTCTATATCAAATAATTGACCATTACAAGCGATTAAAAATTGGAATCTAGCTCCCGAATCTTTATCTTGCGATTCATCAAAATTGTATCCATTTGCTTTTAAACACTCACGCAGTGAAGGCATAGCCTTCGATATCATAAAATGGTAGATATCTTTTCTATCTAACGCAGTTACATTAGGTGGTTTCCATAGATGTTGCGCTATATCACATGGTGAGACTTCACCACTTCCACCTATAATAAATGCACCTACTTCTGTCAACTTTTCCATCTCAGGATGGCTGTATATCCTGCCACCATCGTCGGTAACTCTGTTGTCAGCGAGTAAGGTACAACTATCAATATGTTGTATTCCTATAATCGTTGTCATTGTCCCCTACTTAGTTATCTACGAATTGATGCCCTCGATGTTGCCTGACCACTTGATGAAAGACTTGATAGTAACGATTGAATATTTGGTGGTGCTGGTGGTACTTCCATCGGTGCTCCTTGAGAAGCGCCTCCTCCTGGCATACCTTCGGGAGCAGGGGACGGTTGCTCTACCATTGAACTAGGTGCGCCAGCAGGAGGAACCTCTTGTTTAGGAGCAAATATTTCTGCTATTGCATCCTCTAGTGCTTGTCCCTTTTGTCGCGCCTTGATAACTGAAGCAATTTTACTAACTACCTCTGAGGCATCTTGGCCTTGAGTGGCCATTTGTGGGATTGCCTGTGTATAGGCGGTTAATGAACCGAGTAGCGCTGTGCGCATATCTTCGATTTCAATCTTTTCAAGTTCTTGAGTGACATTGACAGTGAATGGAAGTTCACGCATTGCCATATCTTTAGAGATTAGTTTACCACCAAGTGCCTGTAACATGAAGATAAGGCCCTGTGCAGGGTTAAGACCAGCAAGCATTCCATAGCGGACATCTGCTGAGTAGTCGTTCTTGATATCTTTTGTTGGTATATAGGTGATTTCATAAGGTGAACCAGAGTCTACACCACGAATAGTTTTTTCTGCTGGATAAATTTTCTCATCTACTTCAAAGCATATAGCAATAATATCGCGTAATGCTGCTGCAAAGATAGCCTGTGCAGATTTAACTTGAGTGTCGAAAGCACCCATAAGGGCTTGTACACCCTGACCTGTTACAACAGATGCACTGATATTGCCAGTACGAGATTCTGGGTAACGAGAACCCACACGAAGTTCTTGGTTAAGTAGTTGTGATTCTGTAAACGCGCCCTGCGGAATCGTTAACTCAACGCGGCGCACACCTGCTGGGTTGGCTGTACGAATAACAGCATCTCCACCAAGTTGTAGTTCTTGAACATCATTTGGTAGTACGATAGGAGCCTGTACAGATTTCTCTGCCGCTTCCATTGCAAGTAAGGCAAATCGATTACGAAGTAATTGAATACCTAGAATGTCATCAAATTGTCCACGCAGTTCACCATCAATGGATGGTTTACGGGCAACAACAACCATCATCTTGCCAAGAGGATTAGTAGCCTTAGAAAGGACTATGTTTTCTTTTCTTGGTAAGTATATGATTGATTGGTCTTTATCGTAATAGCGAATCATCTCAACCTGAGCGTTCAAGTCTTGCTGATAGCCTTGGCTACCTAGCAGAACTCTCTCATACTCTGGGAATTGTGATACCAACTCGCCAAGGGAAAGCATATATCTTTTAGCAAAAGCAACGCAACGACCATAGCGGTCAAATTCAGGGTAAGCCCCTATAGGATTTTCTATGCGGATACGTGGCAGCTTGCTTTCTTCATCCAATTCAATAAAGAACGGGACAAAACCATATGTTATATACCAGTCTGCGCCTGAGTACATCTGTACTGATAGGTCGGCATGCTGGAAGTAGTTAGACGCTATGCGAGTACGCTTATCAGCGAAACTACGAGCACGGTCTGATGTTTGATTAGCAGCAGAACAGTTGACTGCTGGTAATGGGGCCATAACCTCTGACAGGTCGCGGGCAACAATGTCAATAAAGTTGGCTACTACGTTGGCATCAATGCCATCTGGGAAAAAGTTCGGGTATACTTCAGCAATTTTGCCCTTACGGACAGCAAGAACGTCAAGGTTACGAGCATCACGCTCATGATTTCGGTAGCGAAGAGACTCGACTCTTGCTACTACCTGCTCCATTGTTAATGCCATTGTTGTCCTAACCGTAAGTTTCTTGCCATTGCTCTGCAAAGGCCTCGTCTAAATTGATTGAACCCCTAGAAGCCATTTGTGCTTTAGTTGCCCAGCGATTTGTTTGGTACTGCCCAACTCCACTTGTTGATTGCATCAACTCGCGGCAGCGAATTATAGCAAACCATAAAGCCATAACACAGTCGGTTGGGTTCTTAGTATCAGGTTTCCATGTGATTAATTGCTGGACTAAAGACTTAAGTCCTTCTGAGCCTTCATTAGAAGGTAATTCTATAATGTTGTTATCTTGGAAACGGCTATCATTTAGACTTCCAAAGAGGCTAGCCATAGATGCTACTCCGAAAGAGGTGTCCCACTTATTCTTACCAGTAAAGTGTGAGTTTAACTGGCAGCCCCATTGGGCTAGATAGTTGCGAAGGTCAGTATCCATAGCATAATACTTCTGGTGAGCATTAATCTCTACTCTAAACTCCTGTGGATTGTACTTCTCTACCCATTCATGGATAAGAGCAGTCTCCTTCTGGGGAGTAGGGTCTGCCATGTTAACACAGTCTAAAACATAGACCATACCATCGGCGCGATTATAAGTTACTGCCACAAAGGCAGAGCGTCCAGATACTGCAGGGTCAAATCCAATTACTGTGTAAGTACCTTCTATGTGTTGTGGGTGTCCTGGAGTATCATACTTCAAAGGACCACGCTTTCGCATGCCATTTACAGAACCAGCCACACAGGCAGGTGGGAAGATAGAGTCAGATTCGACATCTTCTTGTTGATATACCATAGCCCAGATAGAAGGGGCTACTTCAGACCTGCGCTTAAAGAGTGATGCACCATCCCATTTAGGATAAAGACCATCTTTAAACTGCTCATCAATATCATTTTCTTGAATATTGGTCCTAGGCCAGAGAGTCTTCCAGTTGTCTGGGTTCTCATCAAACTCTAGTACCGCTGGCATAGCACAGTAGGTAAAGGGTGTCTTTCCACCTGTCCACTGGTCGCCAGAGCGAATCATCTTGTATAAATCAATAGGTGCGACACGGGTTCCTACTATAAGCAGTTTTCCGTGCCGCCCTAGGCGGGTGATTACTTCTTTTTGAAGCCATTCAATTTGCTTCTCCCACTCGTGGGCATTAGAACCCATCACCACATCATCTAGAATAATTAGGTCGGCGCGAGCCCCATAAATCTGCGAACCGAACCCGAGGGCTTGGACAGTAGGGTCTTTCTCGCCAGAGTCACGACCAGTGCCTAGATAAATCATGTCTGCAGACCATTGAGTTGCATCTGCTTTGTAGCCACCATTCGGGCCAAAGGCCGTCTGGAGTTTCATATATGCTGGGTGGCTTAATCTTGTCTTGATTGCTCCAAGAAATTTGCGTGCCATACCTTGAGTCTTAGATACGATAATGACGCGAGCGTTAGGGTTAGTAACAATAGTGTAGAGGGTGTAGTTTGTCGTGATTGTCGTCGACTTGGCGTGCTCGGGAGGTACGTTGATAAGGACACGCTTTGGGTCTCCTGGCTCGTAAGTCATGGCATCTGGATTCCACCTAGGCTCACGACCTTCAAT
>Ga0129324_10002733_pt1 | contig 10671 bp, 11 predicted proteins | sample CPBDNA_7_FD_96879 | JGI IMG/M metagenome (GOLD analysis project Ga0129324, IMG submission 96879) | Freshwater to marine salinity gradient microbial communities from Chesapeake Bay, USA - CPBay_Spr_15_0.2_DNA | ecosystem: Environmental > Aquatic > Marine > Coastal | place: USA: Chesapeake Bay... | reverse complement strand
GCGTCATGCCCGTCTCGTAATCGGGTGGATGCCGAAGCGGCATACTCAGGACTCTCATCAATTTCCCCTTCTTGAAAGTAAAGCCAACGGTGCTCGATAATTATTGAGGGGTTGGGAGATTGAATTGCTTTAGAGATTGACCGATACGCTTCTGACACCGTAGCAGGCGCGTAAACCTCAAGGCCGGGAACGTGTGCGAACATTGAGTGGAGTGATTTGCTATGTTGATAACCCTGGCCCCATCCGCGACCAACTACTGCCCGAATAGTCAAACTGGCGTGAGCGGTGCCGTTATTTCCAAAAGAGTAGGGAGCAATGCCGTTCACTATTTGATCCATAGCGAGTAACAAAAAATCAACCCTGATATGGGTAACGACAGGTCGGTATCCTTTGGCGGCAAGCCCAAGGGCCAGACCCGTAAGAGCGTTCTCGACGATTGGAGTCTCAATGACTCGATGAGCGCCGAATACTTCTTGGAGCCCGACAGTTGTTCCGAAAACTCCAAGATGGTCGTTGATTCCTACACCCAGCAGAAGTACCGCTGGATCGGTTGCAAGCGACTCCTCAAGACCTAAGCGCAAAGCTTGCTGATAAGTGATTCTGCTCATTGGACCTCCTCCGACCCCAAAGAGCTATATCGGGGTGCCAATTCCTCACACCTAGCTTTTTCGTACGCTTCGGCAACCAGTGCCAAGTTATCGTTCTCAATCAGCTTTAGGTCTGCCCGGCTAATCCCGTTCAACTCAAGATGGTTCCGGGAAATCTCAATCGGGTCTACTCTGGAGACATCTGTTTCGCCTAATTCTGCCCTCCAGCCATTAGCAAAGTCCGAATCGACGCCTACGTGTTCCAATACTCTTGTCCAAGTGAGCCTTAGAAAAACCGGGGCTTGACTACTGATTGCAGAACTGGCGGCCTGCGAAACGGTATCCACTATTTGATGAACATTTCCGGAAGTATCCTCGAAAAACCTCAAGCCACGACCTTCAACGACGGACTTCAATCCGCCCCTATCTCCCCAATTTCGGAGATCGTCCTCAACCGCATGGACGGCAAACCCGTTGTCCTCGCAAACAAACAGCATTGGAAGCCGGAAGAGCATGGCAAGACCAAAACTCTCCCAAAGCACGCCGGTGTCAAGAGCTCCGTCGCCAAAAATAGCCGCGGAAACTCGATTATCACCACTCAACTTGCTCGCAAAGCTTGATCCAACCGCGACAGAAATGTTTCCACCCACAATTGCGGAGCTGTTATAGAGGCCATTGGGAACTGAAGACAAATGCATCGAACCTGCGACACCGCCCGTTGGGCTTGAACTTCTAGCCAAGAGCTCGGAAAAAAGTAGATACGGAGATTGAGTTCTCGCGACAAAGAGTGCATGGCTTCTATAAGTAGAGAAAAAATCAGCCTCTCTTCCCAAGCCTTCCGACAGGCCGACTGCACACGCCTCCTGTCCCCAAGACATGTGCATCGGAGTTTTCATTTCATCTTCGCGGTAGCGACTTCGAATCATTTCTTCGACAGTACGCGCGAGATGTAAAACTCGATGAGTGTCCAGTTCCACTCTGTCCCTCACGGTCACACCATCCTCAAAATTGAAAGAAACAAGTGAACCTTACGACACTATCGGTATGTCCGAGGCGACGAAGTCAATCTAACCCAGCAAAATTTGCTGAAGAGACCAAAGTCAAACTTGGGCAGAAACTAAACAATCAACCGTAAGGCCCGACCTCCGTTGTATTGGCTCCAACTGTTGCAAAGAACCACCTGTTGTGTGTTTTCGCGGAAATTATCCACCACATAAGAACTACTGAAGGTTCCCTTGTCTCCGATACTGACGCAATGCACGCAAAACTTTCTTCGTAAAGCTGAGGTTGGGAATGGGTGCGGGGATAGGAAAATACCCGGGAAAAATTGAGTTGACTAAGGCCTCAAACCTTTGTTCCGGTCGCTCTTCTTCCTCCCAACCTTCTCCCCCGTCCCATGACTCCCAGATCATGAAGTAGGGCTCAAGCTCGCCACCTCTCATCTCCTTGAACTCCGAGGGATACTCTGCAGACAGTAGAGAAAAAATCATCAGGAAATAACCGAAACGAGAGAAGGCAAAGGAAACAAGCGCCAATTTCGCAAGCCGAGCCGGACCAAACTCCTTTGGGCTCACGACAGTGTTCCCGACGAGGTTACCCCCCCCGGGCATCGCGGGATGAACATGCTTTAGAAACAAGGATTCCGCCACTGTGAAGAATCCCTTGCCGACAGGATCCCCTACGAACCAGTTCTGGCGAGTGAGGAAATCAACGAACCTCATCGACATTCCCTCCAGGAAGCTCAACTGCTGATGGAATAGCCCCTGTTTTTCATAAATCTCTGTAAGTTCACTCTCGCAAACAATACCCACAACCGTGTCTTGTATGGAGCTACGAGCCCCTCTCATAGCCGCTAACTCAAGTCCCTGAATGTCCAGAGACAGAAAGTCTGGTGCTGGAACAACACCTTCGGCAACCAGAGAGTCAATAGATCTCAGAGTGGCTTTGAAAGAACGTTCGACCTCAGTGTTCTCTCCCCAGTCTCGGATGCCTGAATACGAAGGGTCATTGTGCGCCACCTTCCAAGAACCCTGGAGGACCGAGCTACTGAGAGGGTGACGATTCACCTTAAAATCGACTTGCTCACCATCATTCTCTCCAATTCCAATTGGAAGAATCTGGGCCTCGGCTCGATCAAAGTCGCTCGAACGCTTTACGGTGGTGTAGCCGTCATCTTCGATGATTTCGAAGACATACAGCCGAACCACAACCCCCGGAAGCTTCAACAAAGCCTGAGTAGGGCCAATGTCATCGTCCCCACCGCCGACGTGAAAAACTACCAATTCATTCGCTGCATTCAACTTTTCATTCCTTTGGCCCGTTGGAGAAGTTCCGCTACTTCGAGCACAAGGGTGACCCGATTGCTCACCACTGTAGTGCATGCAAGGGGCTAAAAGGGGCCCTTAAAGTGCTTGTAGAAGTCAACCATCGAGCCTGCTGCTGGAAGGACTAGCTCGGAATCACTGCCCCAACCCAACAAGGAGAATACGGCGGCGGTTAAATCTCTTACATCAGGGTAGAAGATGTCCTCAAGTGATTTAGCTGTGGGACAACTTGCTGGAGCCATCCCCAAACTCTTCATCGGTGCTTTCAAGAGAGTCGGATCGTTGGAAGCTATCAGACGAGCAATTTCGGCCGATACCCCATAAGCTTCCCACGATGTGTCGGCAACAACGAGATGTCCCGTCTTTCGAACACTCTCAATTATCATTTCCGAGTCATAGTGAGACACCGAATGGAGGTCGATGATTTCTGCGCGGACACCAATCCCTGCTAGGTGGTCAGCCGCGCGCCTTGCTTCTAAGACCATGACAGAGGTAGCGACAATGGTGACATCTTCTCCCAGTCTGTCGAGGCGTGATCCAAACAACGGGTGGCTGGTTGGCGCCTCGTCATCATTGAATTCAATTTCATACAGGAGGCGATGCTCTAACATCACAACGGGCCCACGGTGTTCTGATATCGCGTACTTGTAACTCGCGAGAACAGCTTGAGGAGTGGCAGGCATCACTACTACTAATCCCGGAATGTGGGCAAGAAGGGACTGAAGGCTCTGCGAATGCTGCGCGCCTTGGCCCCAGCTTCTTCCAATGACCCATCTCATCATCATCGGCACCTCAAAAAGCCCACCAAACATGTACCTATATTTGGCTGCGAGGTTTATTAGCTGGTTGAAGGTCAGCAAGCCGAAATCCGCACGAATGTGAGTGTTGATTGGGTAGACGCCATTCAACGCCATGCCGATACACACCCCCGCGATCGAATCCTCTGCGAGCGGAGTCTCAATAATTCGGCCGGGGTACTTCTCAGCGAGCCCCAACGTGGTCCCAAATGTCCCCTTATGGTCGGTCACCCCCTGGCCAATTATGGCCGAGTTGGGCGAGTGCTCTAAAGCAAAGCTCATCGCTTCGGCCAGGGCTGATCTGTATGTTTTAGAGGACATCAGTGAGCAACTCTCTTGGTTGTGAAACAGGAGAGGAGAGGGCGAACTCGACGGCTTCATTTATTTCATTCGTGATTTCCGCTACAACGTCCGCCGGGAATCGATCACGATCCTCAAGTGGATCGTTAGCCTTCCAAGCCTGCACCTCCGAACTCTCCCGATACCCTGAGTCAAAATCCTCTCCCGGACCAACATGCTCTTTGTAGCGCATCGTGGCTACTCGCAACAAAGCGGGACCTCCAGATTCCCTAATTGAATCAATTGCCCGCCTCGTCGCAACAGAAACTAAAACAGGATCGAAGCCACGATTTTCTTCGAAGTAGCCAATCCCGAAAGAATCACAAACCTTCGTAAGGGAGAAAGCCTGCCTATCCCCAAGGGAAGTGTGAACGGCTAGCGCATTGTCTTCCACGACGAACAGGACTGGAAGCCGATGGAGGGCTGTGAAATTAAGGGTCTCAAAAAACACGCCTTGTTCAGTTGCCCCATCCCCAAAAAATGGGACAAACAGCCTGTTAGGCGCGCCGTGGGGCTTTATTCTCTCTGCTAACGCAGCGCCAGCAGCGTGGGAAATCGTGGACGCCACTACAGCGGAAGCGCCCATGACATTGTGGGAAGGATCGGCGAGGTGCATTGAACCAGCTTTACCCTTGCTGATTCCAGTTTGCCGCCCCATGAGTTCAGCAAAAAACTGGCGTAAATCGCCTCCGCGTGCAAGAAAGATCGAGTGGCCACGATAGTTAGGGAAGATTAGGTCTTCCTTTGTTAGGGCTTCACAGACTCCAACTGCCACCGCTTCTTGACCGATCGACAGGTGGACTGGGCTTTGAATTAGGTCAGTCGGATAGAGTTCGATGATTTTTTCTTCTACCAGACGTATTCGAAGAGCCGCCCTAAGCATTCGGGCCTGAAGATTCACTCTTCAACCTTATCTACCTCCAGTGGCCGTCGGGTGACGCCTTCACCAATCAAAGTCTTCCGAGTGAATCGCTTTGTCGTCGATATAAAAATCTGCGTGAGGTTTCCCGAGAATAAGCTCGTGATACCGCAGGCCCCACTTTTCTAATTGAATCCTCGTAGACTCACTCCAGTCGATTCCAGACTTACTACCCCTCGCCGTAAAAAGGACTATCCGGTGTCCTTGTTCAAAGAGTGAGTTCACGCGATCAATACGATGCCTATGCGGCTCCGCCCGGGAATAGTCGTCCTCTTGTTGATCGCACAAAGTGCCGTCAATATCAAAACAGTACGTTTTCATAGGGATAGCCTAGGTCTCTCACCTCTGATTCACGGAGCACCCCGAGTGAAACCTGACCCCGAGAGACGGACTGTACACCCCCCGGGACTTGAACCCGGAACCCACTGATTAAGAGGTAGTGGGCGAATGGGCTTTTTTCCCAGTTTTTTGGGTGGTTTTTGTGAAACTGTGGGCGCTGTAATCCTCTCATAATCCTAGATTTCGGACTTGCACCCAGTCTTCCACACCTTCAGGATCATCCTACCAGCGGCCCCGGGACCCGCTACGTTGCCAGAATGAGCGATTTTCTTGCACTTGTAATCCCGAATTGCCCCAACTGTCTGACACGTTGCTATCACTCGCAGGGCTGCCTGTATTGAGATGACTGCGGGATGCGGGTTCAGGGGCGTGCCAGCGGCACCCACGCATTGGCACCCCGTGAGACTCACCAGCAGGCGCTGCGACACTTGGAATCGATGTAATGTCATTACGCCCTCATCATTACAAGACCTACACTCCCGGGTCACCCTGACTCACTCATCCGTCAGTCTTCTTGTGTAACTCGTTATTGAATCTCGCTAACCGAGAAAGTCTTAGATGTCACGAGGAGACGCTTCTCAATAGACTTCTCACTGAACAAGAACGGCAGGACCTATGCGTGTCGCAATCATGCAACCCTATTTTTTTCCGTATCTCGGATACTTCCAACTTTTCACTGCTGTTGACCTCTTTGTTTTTTTAGATGATGTTCAATTTCCAAAGGCAAGCTGGGTTCCTCGAAATCGCATACTTGTGAACTCGAGTCCGCATTGGCTGACCCTCCCGCACGTGCGGCCGCGAGGTTCTCGTGAACTGATTTCAGGATCTTTGTATTTAGATTCGAGCCGGGAGATCAAGAAGATCGGAGGCACTCTCGAACGGGATTATCCAGTGTTTCCAGCCAAGAGAAAACTCGTTATTGAGTTGATATCCGCTATGCAAGGAAGCACTGTGTCAGAAGGTAACATTCAGTCGACTATCGCCATCGGTAATCATCTTGGCATTCGACTTCCCCGAATCCAGCGATCATCTGCGATCATGCCGGCCGAAATTAGGAGTAAAGGGCAAGCCGGATTGATCGAGATTTGTAAGGAGTTGGGTGCAACTGAATACGTAAACCTGCCCGGCGGCCGCGAACTTTACTCTGGGTCAGATTTTGCTGAGAGTTCAATTGAGCTAGGTTTCGTCGAACCGAATATGATTGAGTATCCTCAGAAGAGCAAGACTTTTGTGCCCGGCTTGTCGGTCATCGATTTGATTTTGAATACTGACTCTTGCGAACAGGTTCTCAACGAAAAAACCTTCAGAATTTCATTTGCCCTTCCCGAACGTGTCCAAGACCCGTCGAATTAGGTCGAAATCACGGGTAGTCATGCCCGGCCAAAAGGGTAGCCCGAGAACCGAACCGAACAATTTGTGGGCAATTGGGAAGCCACTGCGAGAAGCATTGAGCTTGGGGTGATTGATTGTCGAGGCCTTTGTGCGCCACCAGGCTCGGAATTCGACCGAGTGAAGTCTTCCTTGTTCAATGAGACTTTCGGCAGCTGAAGGATTGGGCATGCGCACAATCCAGTAGGGGCTGACATCTGAAATTCCTAACCATCCGTCAAGATCAAACTCCCGTTCGACTTCCACAGCAAGAGACCTCAGCTCCAGAAAGCAATCGACAATTTCACTCCGCCTTTCAAGATTTATATTCACGGCAGCAGCCGAAAATTCTGACAATTTTGCATTAACACCGATAGCGGTTGTCGTCCCGTCTTCTGAGATACCGAAGTTTGACCATCGCCGCATACGGTCCGCCCTTTCCGGATTGGCCGCAATTGCGACTCCACCCTCCCCGGAACCAAAAATCTTTGTCGCATGAAAAGAAAACATCACAACTGTCTCGTTGCTAATCCTGAGTGAGCCCCTCATATTTCCAAAGGAAGCCGCCGCGTCAATTAGTGTGGGCCTATTTCTGGATTCATATTCCTTAGTGTCAAAAGCTTTTCCAAACGGTACGAGCCGCAAGTCACAACTGGTAGCGATATTGGGCCCATCGAGCGGACTGGTCCAAGTTTCTTCGCCAATGTCAACTACCTGCGCCTCCCGACCACTGTCAAGAATGGCAAGAGGACAACCTGAAAAAGAGAACTCAGGGACGGTCCAACTTTCCCCTGGGTCAGTAGAAATGGCACCTCTAAGGGCCGCAAAACCGCTGGAGAAAGTTACGACATTATCAGCAGAAACCCCTGCAATTGAAGCTACGCGGGTTCTAAGTTCTTCCTCTTGAGAGCCAAAGTTACTGAACCGATGAGAAGCCTGAACTTGGTCAACGCGGCGAGAAAACGATTTTGAATCGATCCCGAGCGGACGAAAAAATGGAAGAATAAAGTCATTTGACATGGTGAGGACGCTAGCGTACCTTCACTCTGATGATGGCGTTGATAGGGCGAAATTCGTGGGAGTTTTCGTGCCCTACTTATGAGGAAATTTCTAAGTCGTGGGATCTCAATTTGCCGAAGATTTCCATTATCTCTGCAACCTACAATCAAAGACCATATCTGGAAAGATTGTTATTTGGCTTCGTACTTCAAGAAACGGTTTTCCCATTTGAAATCGTAGTTCGTGACGACGGCTCTGAGGATGGTAGTCAGGACTTCCTGCTTGCATTTCAAAGGAAGCTTCCTGAACTGGTCCGTCTTGATCTGCTTCCACAAAATACTTGGACCTACCTAAGGCCAATTCAGGAATTGTTAGAGCGCGCAGAGGGAGATTTCGTCGCACCCTGTGATGGAGACGATTACTGGATTGATACTGAAAAGCTTCAAAATCAGGCTCATTTTCTGGTCACGAATCCTGACGTGGCACTGGTCCACCACCCGGCCCATTTGATCTATGCCGATGGCAACTCTCGAGTTATTGGTGTAACAAAGCCACGAGCAGTGCGAGTGCCAAAACACAAACCGGTCAAAGCCCTTTGGTCGACCGCAATGTTTAGAAGGACAGAGATACCCCGTATAGAGGTTCCGATTTTCACTGCTGGCTCGGGCGACTTCATCACAATGAATTTGGTCACAGCACACCTTTCGTCTCACTTTATGGCAGGCAAGACTTGGGCGGTCAAGAGAGCGTTCCCGAAGGAAAGTGATGCATCAAAGGTCTTCAAGATGCTGGCTTCTCGAATAGTTGCGGCACAGCTACTCAAACAGATGTCCAATAGTCGACGCGCAATCGCGATGACCGTGGAGTCTTTTTCGCGAATTCTCGATATTTCCGGTTTGAATTACATGGAGGCCCAACGAGCAACTAGATTTGCGCTCTGGTCGAGGAGAAAGCTGCTTGTGCTGCATCTTTTCCACAGATTCTGGCCTCCAGTAAGTCCAAAGAATCTGAAGAAAAACTCTAAGGAAAGGCTCTAAGTGTTCTTGGAAACTGACCCACGAGGCATTCCCTTCAACCAAAGAAACTATCTCCCGATGGTGATTAACGTCGCCCTTACGGGTACAGAGCCGACAAAAACAGAAAATCCGCTAGTTCCATTCACACCGAGCGAGATTGCTGCTGATGCAGCTCGTTGCGCAGAGATTGGAGCAACGGTCTTTCACATTCATATGAGAGATGCTTCAGGAAAGCCGACTCAAAGTGGAGAGCTATTTCGCGAAACGATCGAAAGGATAAGGGCTGAAGTACCGGAGGCGATTGTCTGCGCCACGACGACCTCTCGGGGCAGCACCAATTTTGAGGAGCGATGTATTCCCCTCTCACTTGAGGGACCTCTTAAACCAGATTTTGCGAGTTTGAGTATGGGTTCGTTCAATTTCCCAAAGGTAGTGTCACGAAATCCGAGAGAAGAAATCGAATCACTCGCGAACTTGATGAAATCGTCCGGAATCTTGCCGGAGTTAGAGGTTTTCGAGCCAGGAATGCTCGGCACAGTTCATCACTTGATTCGGGAAGGCACAATTCCGCCTCACCCTTCAGTGAATATCTTTCTAGGCAACTTTGGTTCAAGCGGGGCGACGGTGGCTTCGTTAGCAGCGTTTATGGCTCATCTTCCCCTCGGATCTACCTGGGCTTTGGCAGGAATTGGCCGATTTCAAAGAAAATCCATTCTCTTGGCGGCAGCGCTTGGAGGAAATGTAAGAGTAGGTCTAGAGGATGATCCGATAGGTGATGGCTCTGGCACCTGGTCGAACATGGACGCGGTAAGACTCGCAGTCGATGCCGCTCGTTTAGCGGGCCGACGTGTCGCAAGTTTCACAGAGGCGCGAACGCTGCTTGGGCTGATCAAATGACCCCCGGTCGCGAACTTTACATATTTGGCACCGAGACTCGATACGTGTCTGAAATTGAGGAAATCCTCAGGAGTTTGGACCTTAGTTTCAAACATTGGCCGTACCCAGCTGCCGACGTTCTTCAAATGACAGGTTCCTACTTACTTGCAGCGGGCTCGCCGAATGGGAGAGAGGAGTTATCAGCAATCGCAAGTGACCTGGGGTTGAGCGCTTTTGACGCTGTTGTCCACGCGACATCGTCAGTAAGTACTTTTTCCTCACTGGGAAGCGGAACAACGATAAACCGCTTGGTCGCAATCGGAGCAAATTCTGTTATTGGGGATCACGTTCAAATCAACCGGAGCGCTTCAATTGGTCATGACGTAAGAGTTGGAAGCTTTGTTTCCATCGGGCCCGGAGTAACCATAACCAGCGAAGTTGAGGTTTTTCCGCTAGCGGCCATCGGGGCCGGAGCCGTCATTCTTCCTGGAGTGAAAATTGGGGAGAGCGCCACTGTAGGGGCGGGAGCGGTCGTCACTAAGAACGTGGAGCCTGGTGCCGTCGTCCTAGGGAATCCTGCGAAACAAATATGAAACATCATCTCAGTATTTCCCTATGGGACAAAGCTATGCTTCCCAAGGCTACGGATGACTACTTGTAAGTATGCATGGATTTCGTCGGTAGGTAATGTGAAGGTTTCTTGAAAGGCACCCCGGGCCTTTCGCCGGGGTGGGCCGATTCTTCAAAGACCCACAAGTCGGCACCCGCCAGCCCAGCGTCTTCGAAATTTCCGCAGTTCAAAAGTTTTTCATGCGGCCGGCGAGCCTTGAAACACTGCTACTGCTCGGGAAGCAAGCCACGCTCAATTGCCAACTCGAGAAAGTCGGCAAAACTCATCATTGGGATTCCCCAATTCGTTGCGATTAGTTGCGCTTGCCAAATGCCTGCTAATTCGGGCTTTTTCGGCTAGTTTCAGCCTTTTGCTTGGTACACCCCCCGGGACTCGAACCCGGAACCCACTGATTAAGAGTCAGTTGCTCTGCCAATTGAGCTAGAGGTGCTTAGAGCTGTTAAGCGTATAACAGTTCCGTAGCGGGGGCGGGGCTC
>Ga0129324_10002732_pt1 | contig 10672 bp, 11 predicted proteins | sample CPBDNA_7_FD_96879 | JGI IMG/M metagenome (GOLD analysis project Ga0129324, IMG submission 96879) | Freshwater to marine salinity gradient microbial communities from Chesapeake Bay, USA - CPBay_Spr_15_0.2_DNA | ecosystem: Environmental > Aquatic > Marine > Coastal | place: USA: Chesapeake Bay... | reverse complement strand
GCCTGCTCGATGATGAGGGCCCTGTGTGACTCCTCCGCCAGGAGAGCCCGCTCCATGGCGTCGGCAAGCTCAGAAGGGCTGCCCACCGGGAAGGTCCACCCTGTAATGCCCTCCACCACCCATTCCGCAGAACCAGCGGTGAGCGAACTCACGACTGGTACTCCCTGCGCCATGGCGTCCATAACAGTGACCGATGTTCCATCTGTCCGAGGGGTAACCACCACCACGTCAGCGCACGCCATAATCGCGCGAAACTCTCTAGGTTCTCGAAGTGGCTCGAAGTGGACGTGTCCGCTAAGGCCAGCACCCGCGATTCTTTTCTTCGTGTCTTCTACTAACGACCCCAGCTCCACCAACACGGCGAGCACGTCAGGCACTCGCTTCGCGACCAGCGCGAGAGCATCCACAAAGACGTCGGGGTCGTAGTGGGGCTCCAGGCTTCTCGGGTAGAGCACGATTGTCCGGTCTTCGGGCCAACCGCGCTCCGACCTCGTCATGGAGGCTGGCTGGGGCGATGCATCAGGACCCCATGGAATACGCAAAATGTTGTCTGGATTGGCGCCCACTGCTATCAAGGCATTTTCGGTGGCGTAGTGGTCTGTGACCACAACATCAAGAGAAGCCACCACGTTTCGCAACCGGCTTAGTGCCCCGGCATCCTGCGCTGCACTGACCATCACATCGGTGGCGAAGGAGATACCAATGTGGGTGAATCCCTCGCGACCCAGGTTCGCCGAGACCTTGTCTAGCGGCCCTGACACGACAACTGAACCTTCTGCGGCGAGCGCTCCGCCCAGAGCATCCCACGAGTCACAGGGCACTCCCGCGACAGACGTTCCGGGGAGACCCTCAGCCGAATAGGTCACCCGAACCAGTTCATACTCGCCGGTGAGAGTGTGAAACAAAGCATCAAATCTCGCCACATGGGCGTCAGCCCGATCAGTGACGAAAAACAGGGTCATGGGCTTCTATCGACTACTCAGAATGTCAGCAGTGACGATGTCGTGGAACACAACATCTCTGGCCAGTGCGGTTCCCAGCACCTCTCCCAGATGATCCGGGGTTATACATCCTGGCGTCGCCGGACGAAGAGCCACAACATCCTCAGCCGTAATGGTCTCTCCGGCGCGCATGTCTCGGGCAAATCGCAGTCCACGTCGTTGAATCACGACCGTTTCTTTTTCGTTGTCGGCGACAACTTTGGTGGGAGATCCCAATGCTGCCTCGAGATCTCTCGTCCGCTCCACCATCTCCCGCCACGACAGCGGAGTCATCGAGAAGTGGTGATCGGGACCCTCTTTGGCCACGTCATCCGTGAAGTGCTTCTCAATAATCCGAGCACCCAGTGCTACCGCACCCAACACGGTTACATGCCCGTAAGTATGGTCAGAGAGCCCTAACACTGCGTCGGGGAATTTCTCGCGATATGTGTTCAACACAGTGAGGTGAATGTGCTGAAGGTTTTCACTCACTCCCGTGTAATTGGTGTTGCACTGCATGACCGAGTACGGAACGCCGTGCCGAGCAATAGTGGCGACGGCGTTCTCAACTTCTGCCAACGTGGCTGCCCCGGTCGCCAGAATGATTGGCTTTCCCTTGGATGCCATGTGATCAATTGCCTCCAACCACGTGATGTCCCCGGAGCCAATCTTGTAGGCGGGGACGAAGTCATCGACAAAGTCGATGGCGTCGATGTCATAGGGGCTCGTGAAGAAATCAATACCGATTGCTTTCGCATGGTCAGCGAGCGGCTTCGTCCATTCCCAGGGCAATGAAGCATCCTTGTAAACCTGGTAAACACTCTTCGACCACGACGCCTGGTGAGATTGTTGAACACCCAGTTCACGGAACCCTCTATCACTGACAATGTGTTCGGCGCGAAAATGTTGGAACTTTGCTGCATCGGCGCCAGCCTCTTTTGCGAGAGTCATGAGCTCGAGGGCCCGATCCAACACACCATCGTGGTTAGCCGCAACATCGGCGATGAAATAGGTCGCAGAATCTCTACCGACTTGTCGCCCAGAAATTTCCATGTTCGCGATCATCATCCCCACGTCTCACAGTATTCCACTCTCATCAGTCCATGGAAAAACATGTAAGGATGACAGGAGTGCAGAGTACCTTGAAGACACGAAAACCTGGCTGCCCGTGACGGACTGAATTGCCGAGGGCAGCGCTGGAATGAAAACGGTGGCGGGGAAACTTCTGGTGGTGGTTTCTTCCGCGTCGGCACTGCCCCCTGTTCCGCCAGGGGTTGAATGCTGCGAGGTTTCGTCGACTCCAGTACCTAGGGTTGACGCAAAAAAGCATAGGGGCGAGTTGAGATCGATTCCCACCAATACGATCTTCTCAAAACCAGCGCGTGTTCCTATCGTGATGAGTCGGCTGACTGACTTTCCGGCGTCGTCGGAAATTCCGGCGGGGATGGTCTGAGCGAGCATAAACCGGAGCACTCTCCTGATAGCTCAGTGATGGTTCCCGACTTCTTGGGTAAACAGTGTGGTCCTCCCATAAAGCCTTACCTCGGAGCGTAGCTCCGGAGGAACATTCACAACTCTTCCCGCAGAGGTCGAAGCATGAGGTCTCAGCATCAGTATGCGAGGTCGGCGCGCAAGGACCTCTTGGCGAGCAATGAGAAGGGAGAGAGTTGAACTCACGTCGCTGTAGCTGTCGCTCTCCACTTCTTCAAAAGAATACGCATCGGGCACAAAATCATGGACAGCCCAGGAATTAATGCCGATGCTGGCACTACTCCTCACAAAATCCCACTGCCGCGGCGTTACTTCCTCCATCGACTCACCCGAGCCCAAAATGAAGAGGGTGGAGTTTGGCCCACGCATATGGTCCAAGTCGCCCTCAGCAAAGAGCGGCAATCCCATCTTCTGCGACATCATGACAGTGCCGTCGTAATCCCTGGAAGCATGAGAGAGCGCTAGACGATGGCGTAACCAACCCATCTCGGCCATCTCACCAATTCGCCGAACAATCGTGGGTGCCATGAATAGCCAAGGTAGCGAGGAAAAGAACTCCTCCCTACTGCCACACGCCTCTGCTTGCGCCCGATTCAAGGCAACTAGACTGAAGTAGTGGAACGAACTGTGGTTGCCCTCATCCCTGCACGGGGTGGCTCTGAGGGGGTTCCTCGCAAGAACCTCGTTGACGTGGGCGGAATGACTCTCATGGAGCGCGCGATTCAGTCAGCCAATGAATGCTCCTACATTTCATCGGTAGTCGTATCTAGCGACGACCAAGAAATTCTGGACCTAGCACAGCGGGGCGGGGCGACTCCCCTCGTGCGGCCTGAGGAGCTGGCGTCGGGGACCGCGAGGGCTGAGGGTGTAGTCGAACATTTTCTGACCACGCCGCTAGGTTCAACGCTCGCGGTGTCGGACGTGATTGTCTATCTTCAACCAACCTCACCCTTCCGATCAAGCTCCCATGTGACAGCGTCCCTCGAGGCAATGTTTAAAGCGCAGGCAGACTCCCTCGTCAGCGTGAAGGACGTCACCGAGCACCCGGCGAAAATCGTGACCGTCGACGCCGAGGGCATGATCCAATCGGCTCCCTATGGAGCGGACTCCTCGGCCAACCGCCAACAACTCCCCAGCCTGCACTACCCAACTGGAGCGATTTATGCCTTCACTGTCGAGAGTTTCCGGCGTGAACAGAAGATTCCAATTTTCGGAGCACTCCCTTTCCTCATGAGGGGTCGCGATAGCCTCGATATCGACAACCCGGATGATCTGATGATTGCGCGAGCGGTAGCTGACTATGCCCACCTTTGACGTAGCTGGGGTAACGGTAGGTGATGACCACCCTCCCATTGTGGTTGCAGAAATTGGCATCAACCATGAGGGCAACTTGGCGACCGCTCTTCAGATGGCTGACGCCGCCCTCAACGCGGGTGTGCGCTTCATCAAGCACCAAACTCACATTCCTGATGCGGAAATGTCCAGCGAAGCTCGCGCCATCAAACCAGGCAATGCTGACCAGTCCATTTATGACGTGATTTCACGATGCACCCTTTCGGAGAGCGACGAGCACTCGCTCAAGCAACACGTGGAGGACAGGGGTGGGATTTTCTTCAGCACCCCCTTTTCCCGAGAAGCAGCGGACCGTCTGGCGGAATGGGATGTCCCACTGTTCAAAATTGGCTCAGGTGAGTGCAACAACTATCCGCTCGTTCGCCACATTGCAGCAGTCGGTAAACCCGTTATTTTGAGCACCGGCATGAACCGAATGGATCAGATCCAAGAATCAGTCGACATCCTTCGAGGAGCGGGAGTGCCCTTCGCTCTCCTCCATACCACCAACCTGTATCCCACCCCCCACCATCTTCTGAGGTTGGGAGGAATTACCGAATTGCGCGAAGGCTTCCCTGATGCAGTTATCGGCCTCTCTGACCACTCCACGAGCAATTCAGCATGTATCGCGGGGGTCGCGCTGGGTGCCCAAATTCTGGAGCGACACTTCACCGATTCCAGAGACCGTCCAGGGCCCGACATCATCTGCTCGATGGATTCCGAGGATGCCAGACAACTCGTCGCCGCCGCAGAAGAAGTGTTTCTTGCTTCCGGTGGGGGCCGCACTCCCGCGGAGGAAGAATCTGTCACCATCGCGTTTGCATTTGCATCTGTAGTTGCCACAACTGACTTGCAACCGGGGGATGTGCTGACTGAGTCAAACATCTGGGTCAAGAGACCAACGGGAGGCGACTTTGGCCCAAGGGATCTCCCCGGACTCTACGGACAGATTGTGGAATCACCGATAGCCGCCAACACTCAGGTTTTTGCTCGCCAGCTACGCAAGGCCGAGGTCAAGTAGCCGTGCGGAAAGTGCTGTTTGTGACCGGAACCAGAGCGGACTTCGGAAAGCTCAAGCCACTTATTCGGGTGGTCAACGACATGGAGGGGTTTTCCTCAGAGATTTTCGTCACCGGCATGCATCTTCTCCAGCGATTTGGGTCAACATGGGAGGAAGTCGTTTGGTCGAACCTTGCCCCGGTCCATCCCTTTGTTAACCAAGCGCCCGGCGACCGAATGGAGACCACCCTGGCGAAGACCGTGAACGGCCTGTCAAGCTACGTCCAAGAAAGCACACCGGATCTCATTGTGGTCCATGGAGATCGCGTCGAGGCTCTCGCAGGCGCAATTGTCGGGACTCTCTCCAACATTCGCGTTGCGCATATCGAAGGTGGAGAGGTATCGGGAACGGTCGACGAGGCGCTGAGACATGCGGTGTCGAAGCTGTCGCACTGGCACTTTGTGTCAAATGACGAATCTCGTCGTCGACTTCTGCAGCTCGGCGAAGCGAGCGACGATATCTTCGTCATCGGGTCTCCCGACATCGACGTCATGGACTCGCCAGACTTGCCAACACTTGAGGAGGCTCTCAACCACTACAACCTCGATTGGGCAGAATTTGGAATTCTGATTTTCCATCCCGTGACCACCGAGTTGGAGAATCTTGAACGCGACACTCAGGAGATGGTGGAAGCCCTCTTAGCCAGTGGAGACAACATCATTGTTATCGAATCAAACAATGATTCTGGATCCGACATCATTCGCAGGGTGTACGAAAGTTTTGACAAACACGAACGACTCAGATTCTTTCCTTCCATGCGCTTCGAATACTTTCTGACCATTCTGCGCAACGCGAAATACATCGTGGGAAATTCGAGCGCTGGTATCCGAGAGGCACCTCACTACGGTGTTCCAGCGATCAATCTAGGGTCCCGCCAGCACAACAGAGTTAACGCGAGACTCGTGATCAATGCAGACATCTCGAAGGACGCCATCATCGCTGGTCTTTCCACAGCAGCGACAGTAGATAGGACGCCGGAACATCATTTTGGAACGGGAGGTAGCGCTGAGGAGTTTCGCGCCATACTTCTCGGCGAATCTCGGTGGAAGAAACCTCTTCAGAAGCTGTTTGTCGACATGCCCTTGCGGGAAGAAAGCTGAATTATGAGTTCCCATGCAGACCGCGAAGCTCGATACGGGCTGCCCTCTGAGGTTCGATTTTGCACCCGATGCGTTATCAGTAACCAACGCCCAAGCTCTACCCGGGAATTCCTTGCCTCCGCAGACGAGAAAAAAGAAACCATTGGGTTCGATGCTGAGGGTGTGTGTGAAGCATGTCACTACGCTGACACCAAAGCAGTGGACATCGATTGGGATGCGCGAGAGAAACAGCTGATTCAGCTCGCAGAAAGAGCGTCGAAGTCAGGTGGTTACGACGTTGTGGTTCCCGGGAGCGGGGGAAAAGATAGCGCGTACACGGCACACATCCTGAAATACAAATATGGGATGAATCCTCTCACCGTCACATGGGCCCCACACCTATACACGGACATTGGATGGAACAACTTTCAAAACTGGATTCATGTTGGCGGACTCGACAACATACTTTTCACGCCTAACGGTCGACTCCATCGATACCTCACGAAACTGGCATTCGAAAACCTCCTCCACCCTTTCCAACCCTTCATCGTGGGCCAACGAATTATTGGCCCTCTCATCGCACAGAAGTTCGGGATTCCTCTGGTGATGTACGGCGAAAACCAGGCGGAGTACGGAAACAACTCCTCCGAAAACTTCACCCCCACAATGGACAAGTCGTTCTTTTCGAAAAAGTCGATAAGCGAGATCAGACTTGGCGGAGAAACAATCGCGGACATCATGAGCCAGACAGACTTCACCGCAGATGACTTTTCTCCCTACATCGCGCCTGACGCCGAGGAACTTGAGTCCGCGGGTATCGAAGTCCACTATCTGGGCTATTACCTCAAGTGGGATCCGCAAGAGTGTTTTTACTATGCCGCCGAACACACGGGATTCAGCCCCAACACCGAAAGAACCCAAGGTTCATATTCCAAATACAGCAGCATCGACGACAAGATTGACCCTTTCCACTACTACACGACGTTGGCCAAGTTTGGCTTAGGCCGAGCAAGCTACGACGCAGCTCAGGAAATCCGTAACGGCAAGATCACCAGAGAAGAGGGAGTTGCGCTGGTGAAAAAGTTTGACCAGGAGTTCCCCGACAAATTTTTTCCAGAGTTTTTGGAATACATTTCCTCCACAGAATCTAACTTTCATGAAACGGTCGACCGATTCCGGTCTCCCCATTTGTGGGAGAAAAAAGCAGGAGAGTGGTCTCTTTTGCACACCGTCTGGGAGTAACGCAGCAGTGTCTTACAAACGAATCATTGCGCGCCTTGATCTCAAGAACCACAACGTCATCAAGGGGATTCAAATGGATGGGCTCCGCGTGATGGGACCCGTCCAGGAGTTAGCGACCAAGTACTACCTCGATGGGGCTGACGAGCTGATCATGATGGATATCGTTGCCAGCCTCTATGGGAGGGAGGCGATGGCAGAGATTATCCGTGATTTCACCAAAGAGTGTTTTGTCCCCATTACCGTCGGCGGCGGAATCCGGACCCTTGAGGACGCTGATCTTTTGTTTCGGGCGGGAGCTGACAAAGTGGCTGTGAACACTGGCGCCTTAGCTAACCCTCAGCTCATCACCGAAATTGCTGAGAAATATGGGTCACAAGCAGTAGTCGTTCATGTCGATGCCAAGAGCAACCCTTCCGGTGGATGGGACGCATATACCGAATCTGGAAGAAACTTCTCTGGTCTCGGTGTTGTGGAATGGATTTCCCAGGCAATCGGTCACGGAGCAGGTGAAGTGTTGGTCACCAGCGTCGATCAGGATGGGACCCGCAAGGGCCTTGATCGCGCTTTGTTGGGCTCGATAATAGGTGTGATTTCAGTACCCCTCGTTCTTTCGGGAGGCACGCGGGATGCTACTGACGTCGCTCAGGTCCTTGGACTCAACGAGGTTGATGGCGTTGCAGTAGGAGCCGCGCTTCACTACGGTACGACAACTGTTGACGAGATCCGCGAGAACTGTCGTGGCCTCGGGGTTGATGTGCGGGAGTTAGTCCAATGAGTCAACCCCGGATTGCTGTTGTCGACTACGGGGCCGGGAACATCCTCAACGTGTTGCGGGCACTAGAACACTTGGGTGCCAAACCCGAGCTGGTCGATTCCCCCGACGCTCTCGGCGAAGCCGCTGGCGTTGTCATCCCCGGAGTGGGCGCTTTTGGAGCCGGAATGCATGGCCTTGAAAGAACCGGCATGGATGAAGCCCTCCGCGACAGTTGTGCTCAGGGAGTTCCCTTGCTCGCGATCTGCTTGGGTATGCAGCTCCTTGCCTCATCCAGCGAGGAAAACCCCGGAGTTACGGGCTTAGGTCTCATTGACGGCCATGTAAGAAAACTCTCGCCCCATGGGAGTGACGATGCTCTGGAGCGGGTTCCCGACACAGGCTGGGCACGCGTTGATTTCACTCGCCCTTCACTCGGTTTCTCAGTCAACAAACCCCGAAACTTTTACTTTTCCCACTCGTACTACTTCGCGCCGTCCGATAGCAGTGTCGTGTCAGGAACGAAGGCAAGGCAAAGCACTCAGATTCCGGTGCTGCTCGAGCAGGGGCCCATCGTGGCGGCTCAATTCCACCCAGAAAAAAGTGGATCAGACGGTATCGGGCTCATGAGGACCTGGATTGAGTCAAGGGTCCTGTGAGAACCGTTTTACCGCGCCAAGGTCACGTTCGCTTCACTCGACGAGGGTATTGAAATAACGGCGCACACTATCGCGCTCCGCAAACGCGCGTCTCACGCCCTCGGCAGTCGAGGGAAGCCCTGACCCAAGAAGGTGACGAGCTTTATCGGTCGACAACCCCAGGTTGCTGCCCCTCTTGACCATTCCCTCCGCGTCGGCAAGAAATCCCGGCGTGATGTTCTCCGCACTAAGCCCAACCTCGCGAGAAACCATTACCCCAAAGTCGTACTTCGATAACACTGTGGAAGAAGAGAGATGAATTACCCCGGCGGCATTGTTCAAAAGCAAGCCCAGAATTGAATCAACCAGATCTCCAACGTAAATGCTCGAGACGAAATAGTCCTGGAATCCCGTCACTGGAGTATTGCTCTCCGCCGCCCTGACGAAAAAGTCAAGAATTCCCGATTTTCCACTCTGAGACCAGCCAAAAAAATTCGTGCGGACCACAAGGGCCGAAGTGTTTGCAGCGATAACCAGAGACTCACCCAGAGACTTAGAAATTCCATAGTGGGATGTTGGATTCTTGTCGTCATCTTCGACGTAGGGATGGTGGGAATCTCCGTCAAAAACCGCATCTGTAGAAATGTGGACGAATCGCGCGCCTGCTTGCTCCGCTGCTGATGCCCAAAGCCCCGGGAACATCGCGTTGACAAGCTGGGCAGTTTCGGGGTCCGCCTCACACGCTTCGTGAGACGCTATTGCAACACAATTCACGACTACCTCGTAACCACCCGACTGGATGATCTCGGTGAAGTCCTCCAAAGACTTGACGACACTGTTGTCCGAAAAATATGGGACATCTCGTCGGGATAGTCCCGCCACTTGATGGCCCATTTTCGGGAGAGCAAAGCCAAAATATGAGCCCAAGAAGCCTGACGAACCCAGGATGAGCACCTTCACGAAGACTCCAAGACAAAAACCCTATGCAACGCCTCAGCCACTGCCCAGTCATCGGGCTCGTCGAGGTCTACTGCGGCCCAGTCGGGCAGATAGAAGGGGACGAATGGCTTCTCCATCATTGTCTCCCTGGCTTCCCAGACCGAAGCCTTCGCCACATAGAGCTTCCCCGCGTCAAAGTAGCGCTGTGGAAGATCTTGCGTTCGAGTGAGCAGATGCTCACTCGACTCAAGCGACATAAGGTTGTCCTCCTGGCGCTTCAGCGAACGCTCATGCGGAGAACGGTGGCGACCTACACTCACAACAAACGTGTCAGGGTGGTGGCGCGCGAGGTCGACAGCCTCTTGAACAAGCACTGATGTCAACGCAGCCGTTGGGTAGATACACATCACCAAGGTGTCACACCCCACACCGAGCTCGTCGATGGCGTGTTTGATGACCGGAGCTGTTCCTGCCCTGTCGGTAGCCAACTCTGCGGGGCGATCAATGACAGTTGTCGCTCCCGAATCGTGAGCAATGCGGGCCAACTCCTCATCATCGGTTGAAACGATGCGGTGGGAAATTTTGTCTAGAGCCATACATGCCTCAAGGGGCCAGGAGATAATAGGTCGGCCATTAAAATCCCGGGCATTTTTCCGAGGAATTCGCTTGGAGCCTCCGCGAGCGGGGATGATCGCGACAACGTCCGCGGACATGGTGAGCCTTTAGCCGAGGGCGAAGGGCGCAGCCCCCGCCGACTTATTGACCAGATTGCCCTCAATCCACGACTGCAACTCGGGAATAGTCATCCACTCAGAGTTCTGATCACTTGTATAGACGAAATCTTCGGGCACGGCCTTCCCAGTCTTGACCATGTCGGCACCACGGTCCCAGAGATTAATCGCTGGGAGAATCTTGAAGTAGCCGTCATATTCGTAGGTGGAGGGCGCATCCTCCACACCAATCATCTGCTCGTGAAGCTTCTCCCCCGGGCGAATTCCGACTGTCTTAGTCTTCTTGCCTGGAGCGACAGCTTCGGCGATATCGGTGATGGTCATAGAAGGAATCTTCTTGACGTAGATTTCTCCACCGACCATGTCCTCAAACGCGGTCCACACGAGTTCAACACCCTCATCCAGTGTGATCATGAAACGCGTCATCCG
>Ga0129324_10002730_pt1 | contig 10678 bp, 6 predicted proteins | sample CPBDNA_7_FD_96879 | JGI IMG/M metagenome (GOLD analysis project Ga0129324, IMG submission 96879) | Freshwater to marine salinity gradient microbial communities from Chesapeake Bay, USA - CPBay_Spr_15_0.2_DNA | ecosystem: Environmental > Aquatic > Marine > Coastal | place: USA: Chesapeake Bay... | reverse complement strand
GTTTTACAAAATGGTATTTTTAATTTTTGATTCCAGTTTGAAATCGCACTTATTCCGTATATGTGTAATAAATATCTACTTTACAATATAAATATTATAAAAAATTATTTTTAATTTTTAATTTTTAATTTTTATGTAAAATATTATACTTTATCAAATACATTTCTATGAAACATTCTTGACAAAAAGCCCAACAACAGCTGTTTCATAGCACATGGATTGCTCTTATGCGGTGTATTATAATGCCCATGTGGGCAGGGGGAATCCCTAGGGCATTCGCAGTTCCTATCGTATGGCATAGTAGCGGTTTACATCTGATTTATATATGTTTTGTTTATGGAAACATTGGTATGTGCTTATATATTATATACATAAAAAAATTCAATTTTAAGCCATATTGTGTATTTTACAACTATTTATTCTAATTATTCTTATGTAATATACGCGTGTAAATTAATAACAATATTACTCTTCTTGAGTTATAGGATTTACATATATAAAACTAGTTGTCTGATGGATTTCTTCAATAACATCATCCCATTGATATCCTAATGCGACAAATTCTCTACATTGCATATTCTCAAACTCTATTAGAGTTAAAGTGCCTTCTATCGGATCACCTATTCGTTCATCTTCTCCTGACATGTTCGTGAAAACATACGAAAGCTTCATATCAGCAAGAAGACCACCGGCAGATTTATGGACGTTTACCTCTAAAATCACATACGGGTCAAAATGCGTTCCCCAACACGATGTGTCGCCACAAGTACCTCCACAATCATAAAATGGCATCTTATTGTTAACTAATATTTTTAGATATTTGCAATCAGGTTCTTGAATAGACATCAAACGACCTGGATATTGGTGCATTTGCTTGCTTATCTCGCTAGTTGGCATATTTTCAATTGGTAAATATGGTATTCCAGGAAATCCATAAACTTTTACCGGGTCAAATGTATCTGACGATTTTATGGGACACCTGAAATAAGGACTTCCTGCATATAACACAGTGTATTTTTCTGTCAATTGACCATATTCGTCGGCTAGTTTCAAATTGTGAGGATACATATCGTCTTTAATTTTGGAATCCATGTTGAAAGAGAATCTTTGGCAAGTTGTAAAATAGACTTTAACCAACTAAAATAATCAATTTTTTTAATGAAATATGTTAAAAACATATAAAAAAAAATTTTTTTGTTTGTTTTTTATACGATTAACACAATTCCAATATACAACAAATTTTAATAATTAGCCGAAAAGCCCCCCAAGACCATCTTCTAATACGTCATACATGGTTGCCATTTTAACTATATCATCGGCTGCGGCTTTGGCTTTCAGCTCCTCCTGTTTGCGTGCAGCGTCTCGCTCGTCCTGAAGCTGTTGCAAAGCAGATTGGCGTTCGTCATGAAGCTTTTGCATAGGAGATTGGTATGAAGGGCCAAAGAGCCCTATTCCCAATCCCCACTGTTTAAATTCTGGTGGATTGTCAAAGGACTCTGGCAACGGTAAACATTGCACTACGGCTTCCTTCTTACACTTATATCCGCCAGGGATTGTGACTTCTTTCTCATTAGATACACATTTTATTTTGATCTCCCCCCCAGAATAGACGCGTTCAGGGTATTTGAGGTTATCAATGTCGCCACCTTTCTGGCTTGCGCACAACAAGACACCCGGAGGCATATCGCGAATCTTGTTCGTCCCACGGTTATTATAGCCACCGCCACCGCCACCCTTGATCGAAATGACAGGTGAACCATCCAATAGTAAAACATGCAATATTCTCCCCCCTGGAATTTCGCAAATGATATTCAGTGCATTAATTATGCACTGAAAGAATGCCCGCCAATTTTCTTTCCAATCTAACCACTGGCCACCCTCGAGTATCCCAAGATCAGGGTGGGCTATAAAATAAGCCATATTTGTTTCATCTGAAATTGTTGCTTTGTCCAGCAACATTAGGTAGAGCCTAAGAAATTCGATGAAGTACGGGTATCTCTCAAGTAATAACCCCAATACTTGACATGCCTCGCTCTGATTGTTCAACAAAAGTTCGACAATATCAGCTAAATTCAGAGGCAACAAATGTGATGCAGTGTATTTTATTGACGCTGCGACGGCATTGGGGTTTATTGACGCCATGGCAATTGGATTGTTTGTGTTGGCAGGTAAGCACAAGGTGTAAAATATCATTTAATAGTCCAAAATTTTCAATTTTAGTTAATTTTAGATTTTTTATGATAAATATTACTAAAAAAAATTTTGTTTTGTATAAATATTTATACATTTCACACATATACAGAAAGACAACACGAACTTTTCATCAAAACCAAGAGGTTGCCCATCCGAACCATGTTTGCTGAACTCCCAAATTGGTTGCAGACACCCTAGGCGCATCCGACATTGTGCAGTCTACCTCAATTAGATCTTCAGAATCATCTTTTTCAGCACGAAACAGACAACGCACATCCCAGATTGCGAGTTCTACTTTTTCCTGCATTTTAGCAACAATCAATGCCTTTTTTTCCGCTCTCTCCTTGGCAACCGCTTCCCGTCTTGCTTTCCAAAACAGCTCAGTTGCTTCGTCAATCTTGTCTTGCTTAGCCTTGTCAATCGCATCTTGCTTAGCCTTTTCCAGTGCTTCCTCTTTTTCCCAAGCTACCTGTTCCAAGTAGTCTTCAGCTTCATTTTGATCTTGGATTTCTAATTCCCTCTCTATTTTACGATAATACTCTTCTTTTTCTACTTCTTCCCTTTTAATCCTTTTCTCTTTTTCTTCAGAAGGTTCATTCCGAAGAAATTCTTGATGGGCTTTTTCTGCCTCAATTCTTGCCTTTTCCCGAGCAAGTTTTGCTTTCTCTGCCTCTTTCGCTTCTTCTATTTCTTGTAAAGTAATAGGGTAATTCTCACCTAATAGACGCTTCTTCCGTAATGCATCTAGTATCAACAATTCATACCTACTAGGAATTTTTTCTGTATTATAGAATTCAGCTTCCCTTTCAGAGAGAAACTCCAAGTGTCTGAGAAACATCAGAAGTTGGTTAAATTTCCATATACTTAGACTAGTAAATCTATTTATTAAGGCTACCGTGCCCGAGTAATTTAACCTCGACAAATCACTTGGAGTCATCTTGGCATAATTTATTAATCCATGGTAGTACTCTACTTGACCTTCTTTCAGTAGTTCCTTATAATCTTTTTGCCCTTGGCTAGACATGATCGCGTGAGTGTGGCGGTTGGGTGAGTTGTAAGTGAAGTCTGCGTGTCAGTTGAAAGTGAAGTCTGTGTGTGTGTGGTTTGTAAGTAAAATATTATATTATACACTAATTTTTTCAATTTTATTCCAAAATATCCAAAATAAATAAATATTTTTGGCGAAAATCGTCAAATTATCCATGAAAACTAACCAAAACTAACCAAAATTGAATTTTGTTATCGCTAACAACTAATTACAGTTCAAGTAGCAATACATGAATCAAAACCAATAGAATAATATATAGTAGCCCACCTCAAGCTATATATTATTCTATCGGTTTTTTTTATTTTTTATATTTCGAAATATAATTATTTTTGGCTAAAATCGGCAGGTTTTTAACAAATTAACAAAAAATTGAAATCCAAAAATTATTATAATGAATTACAGAACATTAGTAGCAATACTAGAATTCTAAAGGATTATGAACCAATAAATATATAGTAGCCATCTCCATGCTATATGTTTATTCATAATTCTTTTTTTTGGCTAAAGTAGTAAAAACTAACAAAAATTGAAATTCTTTACCTTTAACAACTAATATCAGAAGATTCGTGGCAACACAAAACTTTAAAAACCTGGGATGTAGTGGCGGCACAACATCTATATCTTAGGTTTTTTTTCCATATCCATATCCATATCCATATCCATATCCATATCCATATCCATATCCATATCCATATCCATATCCATATTTTGATTAGCTAGAACCTAATTTTTTTTTTGCTAGTAATACAATTATTATTAAAGAAATAATTAATATAATCTGCAATCCCCAATATTCTCTAGTCATACTCGTAGTTTCGCCAACTATTTTTTCGGCATTTACTGAACTAATGCCGTCTGTTCTGCCTAACGTATCTACTTTTTCACCAACATAATTGATAGATTCGGTTGCTTGTTCTTGTAGATTTATTTGACGGCTAATTAAAATGTCATTTTGTCTTATTTTTTCATCTTTTATTTTAATTTCTTTATCAAGTTGCTCTTGCCACAAATTAAATCCATCTAGGACCTCTTTATATTCCAGTTTATTTGATTCCCTTGAAATTTCAAGATTATTCATAACATCGGTAATCTCTTGTAATTTCATATTTTTAGCAACATTGACCCCAACATCTAAATTATCCCTATCGTCATCATCAAATGGATTAATTTCCGAATAATCGAACTTATTTCTATCGACATTTTCCATATATTTATTTAGAAGTTTTGTATCTTTCTGACTTTCGCCAACTGAATCGAGACATTCACTTTTTGGTTTGCAAATTTTATATTTAGTTGATGTATTTTTTGTGCCATCTAGCAGGCAACGTCCCATATATCGCTGTCCTGCTTTTACTGCCATTTGTATATCATTATTTCTTTTACAAATTCCAGTATTATCTATAACACAATCATTTTCGTCAATATATGTTTGACTTTTTATACAAGTTGTTGCATTTGACTTTATTGACCTAGCCATATTCGCGTAATCCTCATTAATATTACTTGCATTTTTCCCAATTACTTTGTTTAAATATCCGTATTTTTCCTCAACATCTTCTGATAATTTGCGTAATAGCTCTATTTCCAAATCTGTATTATCAACAACAATTCGGAGTTTTGTCATTCTTTTAAAATATTCAATCTTTTGCTTACCTAGTTCTCCACCATCAAATCGCTCATATCCAAGGGTCTGATTACCTTTTAAATTTGTAATAATGAAAACTTGCCCTTTTCTAACTCCTTCTCGCAATGATAGTTTTAATCCTTCTCCTGACATAATTCCTCCATACAACACATGTGAAAATGTGATTCCATTTCCACGGGGTTTAACATACCATGCAGTCTCTGGAGTAATAGACTCTCTAGTAGCCGAAAAGACTCCTTCAAATACACCTAGATATTTACCATTTCTGGTTGATTTTATAGAATATTGGTGCTCTTTTAAGTTTTTAACGACCCATTCAATGCTGTCGGGGAATTCTGGATTTTTAACTAGAGATACTTTCCCGGCAATATCACCTGAAATATAATATCCGTTTTCTGTTGTAATAGTTATTGTATCCCCATCTAATAATTTTTTAGAAGAATATCCATTTTTTCTGTTGTATAAACCGAATGAATGTTCGTTGCCACCTTGAGGAGATTTATACTCTGGAGGTAATTCCCCAGATTCTAAATCTATAAATTGCCCTAGCCATTTATCATGTGTATCACCGTCAATTACGCCTTCATCTAGTAATTGCTTTACCCAAACAGTCGATGTTTCTTTAATATCTTGATATGACATTTTTCAATTACCCTATTACATAAATAATAAGAAAAATATGTTAAAAGAAATATGTTAAAAAATATATTAATATAAACTTAATAAAATGTGTTGAAATATATATTATATATAAATTATATCTCTATCTAGTATCTATCGCCGTATCCTATAATATCCATATCCGTCATACTATATTGTGTTTTATATTGTGTTAAAGGCACATAGTAATATGATATTGTTATGCCAAGTATCTTATTTCTAATGAATAGAATATACATATATGATAACACAAACAGTAGATTCCAGCATATATTTTTTAAAAGCAAGTCAATCCCAAAAGTCAGTTTATATTTTTCATAATAATCTAGTGTATCTGGAAATATAGTATCAATAATATACTTATTTGAATCTGACATTCTATAGTCATGATAAATATAAATATTAAATATGAAATCTTTTAGAGAAAGGAATAAATAAATCCAAGAAAGAAAGACAAACAGCCTATCTGCAAATGCCATTATATTACTAACAAGCCAATTCCACAAGTTATACGTTCTATTAATTGACATTAATGGTACAAATTCTTTTTTGCATGTAGGGCAACCATATAATCCCTTATGATGCATGATATAATTATGAAAACATTCTTTACAATAATAATTACATTTACATCCACACACAGATACTTTGATTGTATCTTTGTCATTCCAACATACTAGACATCGGGTTTTTTCCATTTTACAAAGTTTTGTTAAAGAGTATAGAATTCATATATTACTGATGTAAAAAATCAATTTTTTCCATATTTATATATTTATATATATATATATTTATAATATCTTATCATATGGAGCACCATATCCGCATTCAACATACCTTAATTTAAATATTGGACGAAGTAATATACCAATTATCTGAATAGGATACGACATTTAGGAACTTGTATTGGCTTGCTAAATCAATGAATGCGGAACCATTTATAGTGGATGAACCACCGGATACTCTAACATTATTTCCGCTTGAATCTGTTTTCACGACATTTTGATGTATGCCATTATAACCAATTGCATTTACTAGGGTTATAATAATTTGTCCGCCAGATGCATCTCCTAAAATCGTAGAATCTGATAATGTTGTTGTATAGTCGCCTGATTTAGATGTAATCGCCGTGCTAATTGCGCCTTCAACGTGGAATTTCGTTAAAGATGATACGCTACCAACTGAGACATTGCTATTTGAATCAACACATAATCCCGCTGGATATAGATTAATGCTAGTGCCAGATGCAACTGTGCCACTTTCGGAAACTGTGAGTGTTGTACTAGTTGGCTGTCCTGTGATTTTGCGAATGGTTTGTTGGGCGTCTCCGAATACGGCAACACCATTAATAACATTTCCATTGTATGCATTATTAAGGGTTATAGTTGTACCACTTAATTCTGCAGTTGTATCACTACCCAATGTAGCTTCTTTAGTGATTTGACATTGTGTAAATGGTTTAATAATACCCAATCCAACTTTACCATCAGATAATATGGATAATCTATTTTGCAGACCTTCATTTTGCACGTTATCATTTGTATAAAAATCTAATCGACCTGATACATTAATACTATTATTATCACTAGACCCCTGGATTTTCGCGAATGACCCACTTAATCCATTACTATCAGTTGATGCATTGCTTCCTGCGAAAAAGATAGATGCTGGCGTGCCAAACACCAATTCTTCATCTCCACCAGATTCTAAAACGAATTCGCAATTTTGTGGGTCTTTTACATGTAATATACCAATTGGATCAACATTACCAATACCGACATTACTATCGTGTTTAATTCTAATAGATTCCACTGTTGAACTTCCATCATTTATTAAAAATCGCATTTTACCTTTTGTATCATCTCCTGTTGAAGAATGACTTCCTTCAATAATACCCAATGTATGTTTCGTCCCACCATTAACACCACGAAATTGTATTTTTGTATTACGTCCTCCTTCCGTATCAGCTTCAGTTGCATTTGTCAAAGTAATATAGGGCAAATCAGTGCTTCCACCAGTTCCAATAATTTCTAGCATACTAGCCGGTTTCCCACTTCCAAGCAACATATTTCCGGAATAGTCAATCAGACCTTTTAAATTATCATCTACATCATGAAATGATAATATGGATGGTTTGCGTATTAATTTTGTGGTATTTGTATTAGCAGTTGCCCTATCAACATCAAGCAATGTTTCACTTCGGATTTTAGTGATTACTAGTTCAGTTCCTCCAACATTAATAGTGTCTCCCATTTGTAAATCTTTATCATATGTTGTACTTGAACCATCAATAACGGAACTCCCAGAATATGTAGTAGTTGTTCCAGCCAACCGGGCAAATGAATGGCTTTTCACTTGAACGCCTTGCATTTTTCCAGTGTCATCAATTGTAAAACCATGTGTATTATCTGCCCAATTATTCAAACCGCCTTGTGTAGTAAATGTCAAACGTCCCTTTGTCTCATTGCCATATCCATATAATCCACTTATTTCTTCTCTAGTAAAAGCCTTATTATATACACGCAATTCATCCATTGAACCTCGGAAAAATCCAGATGTTGTATCACGACTACCAATATATACATTTGCAGTTGGTGCGGTTGATACAGTTCCAGCGGCTATACTACTCGAATTAAATGTGCCATCTACATAATTTTCTAATGAGCCATTACTACTATGATAAATATTAGTAATCATGTGCCAATTGCCAAGTCCAATTCCAGACCCAGAACCATTTGATGTCTGTAATCCACTGCTAGTTGTTAAACTACTAGATAAATAAGCACTTCCATTACTACCTAAATCGCGGATACTTAATAAATATGTGCCTTCTGTTGATAAATCTCCGCCATTAGAAATAATATCTAAATTCGCTGAAGTTGTAATGTAATTCGGTAATTTAATCCAGCTATTTATGGTGTATCCATCGCTACTAGTACTTAAATTATGTAAGGTAGCTACAATACCAGTATCAATATAATTATTAGAACCATTAAATGTGAGACATCCATTAATTTTACCATTGCTAGTGTTCCAATCTGTATATACATCGAAATTTTCAATACGTGCATCAGATTTATTTTGTGATAAATCCGATAAAGCATTACTACCAATTGCGTCATCGAATGGATAGTATGCAACTAAATTATCGTAATTTGGATGTAATTTTTGATAATTGAGACTATGTCCTGCCCGAATAATACCTGTGATTTTATCTTGGTCTTTGAATAATCTAATTGTCGTTGAATAATCAGTTCTAATAGATTGGACGTTGCTACTATTATTTTGAATAATAATATTACTTGTATTTTCACTACTTTGTATATGTATCCTATCATCTGCAATATTGACACCAATCCCCAAATTCCCATCTTGACTGACAGAGAAATTTGTTTCTTGATTAGAAATTTTAAATATTGGCACATTTGGATTAATGACAGTTTGATAGATTCCGGTCAGTCCGGCATCCATAGTTTCAACATCCCATACAACTGCAACTCCTGCATCTTGACCTTCCATTGTTTTATTACTCGCAATCATGAGATTACGCTGTTTTAATGCACTATATTTTTCAGAAATCTGCTTTTCGCCACTTATTTTTGAACTAGTTAAATTGTCAATAATTTGGTAATATATAGATGGTTTTCTACCACTCGTCCATGCCACTATAAAGTTGCCATTATGTAATTCGGCAATAGAGGCAAATGGACGGCGATATGTAAATATACTACTTGCTCTCATAATATCCGGTAGTATTGACGAATTTGTTCTTTCAGTATCTTCTACAATAACTGATGTATTTACAGCCAAATCACTGACTGTAGGCGTGGTACTACTTGTGGCGTATTTATATAAAGATACTTGTTTATGTCCTTTTGATAATGTAATTGTTGCAGTTCCACCGCCATTATGAGATACTTTGTCAATCTTCTCTTCCCAAAAATTTGCAATTGTAATGATTTCGCCAACTAAAAATCTGTCTGTTGCAGTTAAACCAGTAATTGTAATAGTCTGTCCCGATGCAACCGAAATTGTTCCCCCACTAACACCAGAAGTTCCACCAACAACACTATCAGCAACATTATATAATGATGCTTTTCCTTCATAATTTCGGTAAAAACTAAGTGCAAAGCCACCAGATTGCATTCCAATGGCAGATACTAGACCATCTGATAATGTAAGTCTATTTCCAGTTGAATCTGTGATATCAGTATCGCTAATTTGTGCTGTACCACTACTATTAAATAGTCTATATTGAATATTATAGCGGTCATCGTCATTGATTCCAGTTCCGGCAGTATCTTGGCTATCATATTCATTCATAAATACTACACCATATCCACCTGGTATAGTGCCATCACTGTCACTTATAGCAAATGGATATGGATGTACTACGGAATATGAATCTGATGTACTAGATACTTGGAAACGACTACCAACCAATATACCGGAATTATTCATAATACGACCATATACATTATAATCTCCAGTATTACTATCATCACTAGACCATACAATTAAATAAGTTCCATCTGTCAATCCGACAATACGCGGATGTATTTGTTGATTGACGGTATTAGCAGAATTTACTAATACATCGGACGATTTCAGACGTGAACCATTAACATATAAATTTGCATAAATATCATAAACCCCACTTCCATCACTTTCCTCAGAAGCCCATACAACTGCAAAATCGCGTGAATTAGTTGTGTTTCTCCCAGCCACATGGGGATTTGACTGTTGTCCGGCGATAGCGATATTTACCTTTGATTGATTCCCGAATTTTGCGCCATCTGCCGTCATTTGTTGTACGTAAATTCCGTAATCATCACCATCCTGTAGTTTGGATTCCCAGGCAATAACATATCCACCAGATTTCAATGATGCTATTGCTGGATTAATCTGATAATTTGTATCATACTCATTTACCAATTGTGATACTCCGATTTGATTGGTAATTTCTAGAGTGGAAGTTGGTATATGCTGTCCGATTCCAATTGAACCATCTGCGGTGATTCTCATTCTTTCATTGCCAGCAGTTTTTATCTGAATATCTGAGATATTTGATGTTCTGATATAAGCACTAAATTCTTGCAACATTTGCAATTTCTCACTATTAGTAATTGTTC
>Ga0129324_10002726_pt1 | contig 10689 bp, 9 predicted proteins | sample CPBDNA_7_FD_96879 | JGI IMG/M metagenome (GOLD analysis project Ga0129324, IMG submission 96879) | Freshwater to marine salinity gradient microbial communities from Chesapeake Bay, USA - CPBay_Spr_15_0.2_DNA | ecosystem: Environmental > Aquatic > Marine > Coastal | place: USA: Chesapeake Bay... | reverse complement strand
CTATAGAGCCGTGGTAGACCACCACGTTGATAGGCTGGATGTGGAAGCGCAGTAATGCGTGTAGCTGACCAGTACTAATAGCTCAATTGGCTTGATTTATGCACTGAAAAAAATTTTTAAAATTTTATATTTGATAAGATGACATATTAAGAAATAAATCTTAGTATGTAACAATATGCTTAAAGAATATAAGAAATGTATTTTTTGTAATTCCAATAATTTAAAAATTCAAAAAAACCAAAAATATAATACCAATTTTTATATACAATCTATTATTTCAGACTTTGAATTATCTAAAAACTTTTTAAAAAAAATCAAAGTATACAAATGTAAAAGTTGTTACATTATTCAAAATAATCCTTGGTTTGATGAAAACTTTTGCAGGAAAATATATTCCAATGTTTATGGACAACATAACCGTGGTTGGACAAATTTAATTAGATATATAAAAAAAAAAGATGTACCAAACCACGGTAAACTTTTTGACATTTTAAACAAGAATTTAAAGATAAAGACTTATGCAGAATTTAATAGTCCGTTTATGGGAATGTTTTTTAATTTCTTTGATAATGAGATTAAAAAAAATAGTAGAGTTATTTTTTTTTTTAAAAAAATCCTCAATTATCTAACTTCAAGACAAGTGGCAGGTTTGCCAAAAAATATTCAAAAAAAATCTAATTCTAAATCAAAAAAAGCTCTAAATTATATTAATAACTTTAGAAATAAAAATATTAAAGAAAAGACTAAAAAGTACCTTTTTGAAGACAACTCCATTTTAAGTTGGGGGCAAAACGATAATTACAAGTCCGTAAGTAGCAAATCATTTGCTACAGAGTTTTTTAATATAGAAATATCTAAAATAAAAAAATTAAAAAAAAAAATAGATTTATTCGGAATATTTCATACTCTTGATCATACACTTGAACCAAAAAAAATATTTGATTTTGCAATTGGTAATAGCAAATGTCTAGTAGTATATTGCCATGTAGATGAAATGTTAAATAAACAACATTTATTTTCAATTACAAAAAATTTTTTAAAATATTTAAAAAAGAAAAAGTTATACTTTATCGATATAACTAGCTATATTGACAAAAAATTTACTTTTCCTGAATTATATTTTGTTTGTTCAAAACAAAAAAATTATATTAATACAATTAAATCTTATGTATCAAAAAAAAAATAAAAAAATAACACCTTATTCAAAAATTTTTGACGATTTGTTTTATTTAAACAGGTCAATCATGGGAGAAGGATACAACAAATCATTAAAAATTTTAGATAAATTTTTTAAATTTAAATATTACAAGTTTACTTCTGGAAAAAAAATTTTTAGTTGGACAGTACCTAAGGAATGGATAGTAAAAAGAGCCTACATTCTCACACCAAGTAAAAAAAAAATTTGTGACTATAATAAAAACAACCTTCATCTTATGAATTATTCATCTGATTTTAACGGTAAAATTAATTTAAATAGTCTAAAAAAAATATTAAATTCAAACAAACTATTACCAAACGCAATTCCTTACACGACAACTTATTATAATCAAAAGTATGGATTTAATATTTCTTACAATGAAGAAAAAAAATTAAAAGAAGGGTTATATAAAGTCAAAATAGATACAAAATTTAAAAAAGGAAATATAATTTTAGGCGAGAAAACTTTAAAAGGAACTAATAATAAAGATTTTTTATTAAGTTCTTACTTGTGTCATCCCTTGATGGCAAATAATGAATTAAGTGGACCTCTAGTTTTACTAGGAATTTTTGAAAAAATAAAAAAATGGAAATTTAAAAATTATAATTATAAATTTTTAGTCAATCCAGAGACAATCGGAAGTTTGTGCTATTTAAATAAAAAAAGAAAATCCATAAAAAAAAAACTTGCAGGAGGACTTGTATTCACTTGTTTAGGTGGACCCAAAAATCAATTATCATTTAAAAAAACTAAAAATAACAACTCGTCTATAAACAAATTTTTTAAATATTTTCAAAAAATTGGTAAAGTTAATTTGAGGGAATTTACGCCTCTAACAGGATCTGATGAAAGACAATATTGTTCACCTGGTTTTGATTTACCTGTTGGTCAGATTTCTAGAACTGTATATAAAGAATACAAAGAGTATCATACTTCTTTAGATAATAAAAAATTTATGAATATAAAAAAAATAAAAGACTCTGTGGATTTAATTGAATATTTTTTAAATACATTTGATAAATTGAATGGCAGACTTAAAAGATCTAATCCATATGGTGAAGTTTTTTTAAATCAATATAATTTATATAAAAATAAAAATTCAAATAATTTGACTAAAACTATAATTTATTTGCTATCTGAGTCAGATAGCACTGTAGAAGTAATTGATGTTGTAACCAAATATAATTTAAAAATTGAAGATACTATTGATGCAATAAAAATTTTAGAAAAAAATAAAATAGCAAAACTGATTCAATGAAAACAATGTTTGTTACTGGGAATCATCCTAGGCATATTTATGTAGTAAAGAAATTTACAAAATATTTTAAAAATTTTAAATGGGTGATTGAGAAAAGAGAAATTAATATAAATCATAAAAAATTAGTTAAGCAAAGCAAACTTTATGAAAAACATATAAAAAATTTTAAAAGAAATGAAAAAGTTTATTTTGCTAAGGCAAAAAATTTTGAAAGGGATAATCAAAGTAAAATTTCCTACACTGTGAGGAATAAGACTAATTCCAAAATTTTCAATGAAATGATCTTAAAAAAAGTAAATAATTATAAGCCGAAAATATTATTTTCTTATGGTTGCCAAAAAATCGATGTTAATAATTTTAAGAGAAAAAATATTAGATTATTTAATATTCATGGTGGTCTTTTGCCCAAATATAAGGGAGTAAATACAAATTTTTGGCCACATATAAACAGAGAGTCGAACTTTATTGGCTTAACTTTACATAAACTGGATCACAAAATTGATTCTGGTGATATTTTCTTTCAAACTTCAGTAGACATACTTAAAAAAGACACAATAAATAAACTTTCATGTAAAGCGATTTTAAATTTTTGTGAAGTTGTTCCAAAAAAAATTTTTTTTGAATTAAAAAAGAACTTTAGAATTAAAGGAATTAAATTTAAATCTAAACATAAAACCTACAAAAAAATTGATTTTAAAGCATCATATATTAAAGAAGCTTATAAAAAATTTGAAACGTTTTTAAATGTTAAAAAGATTAAAAATAAAGTAAATTTAATCAACATAAACTAATTATTTTTTAAAATATAAATTAAACTTGTAGAAGACATAGTTTTTTCAACACTTAATTTAAAATTTTTTTCATCATTTTTAGTAAAAATTGTTTTTATTTTATTTATATCTACTCTTTTTTGTGTCTTTATATAGGTAAATAAATGATTGAGGGAATATTCATGATAACCTAGTTTATGTACAATTTTCATATCTAGATTATTAAACATTAAATCAAGATTTTTCTCAGAAAAATAATAATTATGACTTGCTCTATAGTCATATTTTAAAAAACTTTTATTTAATGCGTACATATAAATATTAAAAAAATTAGGTATTCTAAAAACTACAAATCCGTTTTTTGTTAAACATTTTTTGATGTCTTTTATAAATTTAATAGGATTGTATTTATGCTCAATTTCAGACAAACTTAATATTATATCAAATCGATCTTGATTTTTAAGCATTTGAGAAATATTGCTATAAAACTGATGTCCCTGTGAAACAACAAAATTTTTGTAATGATTATTATCTAATCCAGCTGTTTTTAAAGCTTTACGTTTTAGAGCATGTAATAATATTCCAGCACCGCAGTTAGATTCTAAAATTTTTTTATTCTTAAAGTTTACGTAATTTTCAATAAATTTTAATTTATTTTTTTCACGATTTGAATGAAAATCTAAAAATTCTTTAATAGAATTATTTTTATTATAAAGATTTCTTGTTATTGCTGAATTTTCTAAGTACTTTTTTGGCTTTTCTAAAAAAACTAACTCACAAAATTTACATTGTAAAATTTTTTCTTTTTTTTTTGAAAATTTATTACTTGATGATCTGATTTTGTCGTTCCATACAACCTTAAATTCTTTCTTTTTACATATAATGCACTTATTCATTTGATTTATTTTTTAAAACAGTCAATGAATCTGCTAAATTTCTCAATAAATTTAATTCTTTTTCATTCATACTACACGTGTGTGCTTGTTGAGTGCTAACATTCATTGAGCTATTATTAGAATAATGCTTTTCAATATACTCAGCTCCTCTTGAAATTGCATACAAACAAGCTCCAATTCCAATAGTATGGTCACTGAAACCTGAAAAGAAACTATTTTCAAAATCTGGCATATCGATTTCGGTTAATTGCGTTGGATACTTTGAAACACAATATAAATAAATAATATTATCATTTCTAAATGGAAGTGGTTTCTTTTCAAAATCATACATACCAAGAGAAATTATTACTTTTTTTTTTAAATCTATTATTTTTTCACATAATTTTATATCATCCACTATCGTCCTACTTGCTATTTTATAGATATCAACTCCAGCATCCTCACACCATTTGATTTTTTCTTCATCAAAGATAGAAGCAAATAATTTTATTCCAATTTTTTGAGAATATTCTGAAATTTTAAAAAATTCATTTTTTGTGATTTCTAAAAACTCTCTATCACTATTATTAAAAAGTTTTTTAGAATTATACAATTGTACTTTGACATAATCGGCACCATTTGCTTTACATTGAATTATCATTCTTTCAAGCTCATTCATGGATCCCATGAATTGTGGATGTACTTCAGCTATTATTTTAACTTTTCTTTGTTTTATATTTGTTTTCATAGTTTTTTAATTTCTTTTATATCTTTCTCGAAATGTATATCTTTTATATTTAATTTTATAAAGCCATGGTTTGTACTTAAGCTTGTTTGAAAAAGTGCTTCCCTAGTCATTACTCTTATTGCAGCATTACAGTTAAAATTTTTATCTACACTAATTACTTCTTGCAAGTTATCTTTGATTAATTTTTTTATTGCATCTTCAATATCTTTCATCTTTATTTCGGGTGAATTAGCTTGAACACTTAGAATTAATGTTACTTTTTTTTTATTTTTTTTCTCAATAAGTTTTATTGCATGTTTGATTACATCTAATTTATAAACATTATCTTTTGAAAGTTTAGGAGGTCTTTCAATAACTTTTGCTCCATACTTTTTTGAAACATTTAAAATTTTTTTACTTTCAGAGGAAACATAAAGTTCATTAATCAAAGATGATTTTTTAACTTCTGTTATAGGCCAGCCAATCATTGGTTTTCCAGCTATCTTATATATATTTTTATTTTTTAATCTTTTTGAATTTCCTCTAGCAGGAATAATTGCCACAACTCTATTAAGAAGCTTAGAGTCAATAATTTCTTTTTTATTCTTTATAGTTGTTATTTTTTCAATTTTTTTTCTAAAATTAATTAAATAATTTTTTGATTTCGTTTTGTTTGTTTGATGCATTCGATATCTATAAAGAGGTAAATTAAGATAATGAAGGTCATATTTTTTTCCTAACCTTAATCTTAGTTCTTCTTCTTCCCTATGTTTAAATTTTGGATTGTACATACCATAAGATATAAATTTTTTTTTATTATATAAAATACCACAAGCTATAGGTTTATCTTCACTTTCTATTTTATTAATATGTCTTCCCTCATTTGTCACATGGTAATAGTCACATGCAATACCAAATTTTTCTGGAAAGATTAAAAATCCATTATAAAGAAATGCAATTAAATAACTCGAAATATAATCATCAGCATCAATTCTAACAAAATAATCTCCCTTGGCTATTTTTACAGCCTTGTTTACTGATTTTGCGACTCCAATATTTTTTTTATTACTTATTATTTTTATATTGTTTTTAAATTCATCAAGTTTTTTCAAGCTGCTGTCAGTTGAGTTGTCATCAACCACAATAATTTCAAAATCTTTTTTTGATAGGGATTGGGATATACAACTTCTAATGCATCTTCCTAAATATTTTTCATAATTGTAGTTTGTGATAATTATTGAAACTTTCATTGAGTATTAAAATAATTTATTTTAAAATAATCTATGACTGAATACTATATTTTCTATTCTTTAAAAAGTTTTTTATCTTAAGCTTTTGCCTTAATCCGGCCAAATAAAGACAAATAAACAATTGTAATGATATTGTTATCTTTATTCTGGTAAATGATTAAAGATATTGTATTTATCATTTATTTAATTTTTAAAAATAAGATAAAAAAATAGAGCGAATTAAGAGCAAATATGACAATAAAGTACTTTAAAGTTTTAATACAAACATTTAGTTCAATTAAAAAAATATTTGTTTTCAAAAAAATTAAATCAATAAAAATAAATAAAAAATATTTTATTTTAAGCAAGGTATGAATAAAAGAATATATTTATCACTTGAAATAAAAAAAAGAGAATTAGACTCTAGATGTTATTTTGCAATTAAGTCCTGTCTAAATGATTATGAAGTGGTGATATGTAAAAAAAATATTTTATATGTCAATAAAAAATTCTTAAAATCTGGTATGGTTATGCTTAAAAGTGCTGGGAAAAATTATCTTAAAGAAATAATACAAATGAAGTCCATTGGACACTCCATTTCTGTAATGGATGAAGAGGGCTTAATGTATTTCAGCCCTGAAGATTTTATTCAAAGAAGAATATATAAAGAAAATTTAAAATATATTGATTACATTTTTACATGGGGTCAAGATGACTATAAATTACTCTCAAATCATCTTACAGAACATAATGAAAAAATTTATAAAACAGGCAGTTCTAGAATAGATATTCTTAAGGACCCCATTAATCAAATATATTATGATGATGCTCTTAAGATAAAAAAAAAATTTGGTGAGTTTTTTTTGTTGAATACTTTTTTCACTTATACAAATCATTTTTATAGTAAAAAAAAAGAAAAGAGATCAGAAGTTTTACAAAGTGAGTCATTTGATGAAGACACACTTGTTTATATAAATGGTCTCAAAATGGAACAGCTCCAGAAAAAAACTTTGGAGAAGACAATAGATTTTGTAAATAAATTTGCAGAAAAGTATCCAGAAGAAAAATTGATTATCAGACCACATATGTCAGAAAATCACAAAATATGGCATGATTTGTCAAAAAAATATAATAATGTGCACACAATCTATGATGATACTAACACTTGTAGCTGGATGATTGCGTCAAATTTTACTATTTCATCTAACTGCACAACTTCTGTTGAAGCATTTTTATTAAAAAAAATGAATTATAATTTTACACCTGTTATTGATAATGATGTAATGTTTGAGCTACCAAAAATTACCGCTATACAAGTAAACTCTTCAGAAACTTTGATTGAAAAAATCAATAACTTTAAAAATAAAAATACAGATAAAAAAGTTTTTGAAATTCTTTTAAAAGAAAATTATGAAAAATTAAAAATGAAAATGCTTAATTTAACAAATGAAAATTGTTCAGTTGAAAACATGATTGAATGTTTTTCAAAAGAGTTAAATAAAAAAAGCAAAGTCACTAGAGATATAAGGGTAGGTTATTTGAATTTTATATACTCAAAAATCAAATCTAAAATGTATTATTATTTTATTGTTACTAAATCATTTTTTAACAAAAATATTAGTGAAAATATAAAATTCGCAATACAAAAATTTCCTGATTTGGCCGATGATGAAATAAAACAGAAAATTAATGATATAACAAAAAAAATGAAAATTAGTGAAAGTTTCGAAGTAAAGCAAATTTATCCTGGTGCTTTTTTAATTAAAAAAAAAATTAAAAGTAATTAATTTATAGATAATATTATTAAAATATGTGTGGAATATTTTTAGTCATTTCAAAAAAAAAAAAGATAGATAAAAAAATTTGCCTTTCTGTTTTAGAAAATCTTAAACAAAGAGGTCCTGATGATTTTAAGTATAGTTTTTTTAATAATGGATTGATTTTTATTGGTAATACAATTTTAAATATAACTGGAAAGACAAATAAAAATTCACGATTACCTTTAAAATCAGAAACTGGTCGTTATAAGATAGCATTTAATGGCGAGATATATAATTACAAAAAACTTGCAAAAAAATATTTAAAAAATGAACCAAATGATAAAGTTTCGGATACTAAAATCTTAGTAGATTTACATGAAAAAATTGAACCAAGAAAAATACCAATATTACTCGAAGGAATGTTTGCTTATATTGTCTATGATGAGAAAAAAAACGAGATTTTAATAGCCAATGATACTCAGGGAGAGAAAAATTTATACATGTATCAGTCAAAAAATGAAATTATTTTTTCTTCGAATATAAGTTCAATTTTAAAATTTAATCCAAAAATTCAATTAAATGTAAAAGAAATTAAAAATTATTTTACAATGAGACATTTAACTCCATTTAACGATACTTGTTATCAAAAAATAAAAGTTTTAAACCCTGGTTCATTTTTAAAAGTTAATGCTTTTAATTTAAGGATTAAGAAAGAAATCTTTGAAGACCCATTAGACTGGATAGATTTAAAAAAGTATAAAACAAATCTTAAATTAACTGAGCTTGGTGCCACTAATAAGATTGAAAGATTATTGATTAATCAAGCAAAAAAGATGATTCCCAATAAAAAATTTGCCTGTATATTTTCTGGAGGCATAGACTCATCTCTTCAATCAGCAATAATAAATAAAATTAAAAAACCCAATATCTTGGGTACACTTCATCATGATGGTAAAGATGAGATAACAAAATATATTAGTAAATTTCAAAAATTTTTTACAACTAAAATATATAAAATAAATATTACTCCGATGAAATATTTGTATGATTTAAAATCAATTTATAAAAATAGTATGCTGCCTATTTATACACACAGTGTAGTTGGTATTCATCAAATATCTAAATTTTTCAAAAAAAAAAAATGTAAAGTATATTTTACTGCTGATGGTGCAGATGAGTTATTTGGTGGATATAAAATTTATGAAAATTTAGACTGGAAGTTAAATAATTCAAGTTTATCTCCTTATTCATCAATTAATCAAAAATTTTTAAAAAAATTTAAAATTAAAGATAAAAAATACAGTCAAAATATTAATAATTTTAGAAATAGAGTAAAAATGAAGTATAGTTTTCTAAAAGACAAAGAAGAAATAAATATTCAAACTAATTTATTTTGTGATTATTTTATTCAATCAGTTAAAGTAGGTAATGCCTGTAATGATATGATAGGATCTGATAACTCTATAGAAATAAGAAATATTTTTGTACAAAAGGACATAATTAAAGAAATTATAAATATGCCAGCAAAGTTTAAAATTAATTTGAATAAAAAAAAAAATTTTAAGACAAAAATTATTTTAAAAAGAATATTTGTGAAATATTTTGATAAAAATTTTGTCTTTGCAAAACAAGGATTCTCAGGGTTTCCTAATGAAATAAATAAAAAATCAACGATGAAATTTAAACATATAATTAGTATATTTAATAAAAATATTATCGAAAAATTTAAAATTTATAGAGATATTGAGTGGAAATTTATTAATATAGATTTATTCAAAGATACAATTTTAAATAAACGCAATTTAGACTAAAAAATAAATAGAGTAATTGATGGAAAAAATAATTTATCTTCATCCTGGACTACCTAAATCAGGTACAAGTTTTTTACAAAGAAGTTTTTTTGTGCATCATCAAAAAATTAATAATTTAGGAAAAAAAAATAATCTTGTCTCAGTTAAAAAAAACTTATTAGAGGTATTTCATAAAATTATCCATTTTGAAAAGCTAAATGATGATGACTACAAAGAGTGTTTAGAAATTATAAAAAAAATAGATTATAGAGAAAATATGATAAATTTGATAAGCTATGAAGCAATTACACAGTTGAATTTTAAAGTTAATCAAGATGTAATTTTTAAAAGATTAAAAGATTTATTTGAAGAAAGTAATTTTAAACTAAAGGTTTTTATTACTGTCAGAAATCAGTTATCAATAATACCTTCTCATTATGCTAACGCTCCAAGAGTTTATATTGATAGCAAAATTGAATTTTGTAAGAGTTTCAAAAATTTTATAAATAATATTGATAAAGTAGGAAAAATTTCTGAAAATAATTATAATTATGTTTATGATCGATACAAATATTTTCAGCTTTTACAATTAGCAATAAGGATATTTTCTAAAGAGAATGTAAAAATTTTTTTTTTCGAAGATATGAAAAAAAATCATGATACCTATTTCAATGAAATTTGTTCATTTTTAAATATTGAAAATTATCTTTTGCCTAATATAGATATAGCCATCAATGAAACAAGGAAAAAAGGTAAAGAATATAAAAGAATTAATAAATATTTTTATAGACAAAATAAGATGCTTTATTATTTTTCGAAATTACTACCCAGACCTTTAAAAGAAATAATAGCAAATTTTTTTATTGATTTAAAAAATTTTAAAGACCCCATAGTAATTAATGAAGATCAAGAAGCCAGGATTATCAATTATTATAGAGAGGACAATGAATTACTCTCAAAGTATTTAAATAAAGATTTAAAATCTTTAGAGTACATATATTAATTAGTAATTTTAAGTAAAAATGTAGTAATTAATTGATTATATTATACTAATCAGCGTTTATGAAAAGTTTTTTTCAATT
>Ga0129324_10002724_pt1 | contig 10693 bp, 16 predicted proteins | sample CPBDNA_7_FD_96879 | JGI IMG/M metagenome (GOLD analysis project Ga0129324, IMG submission 96879) | Freshwater to marine salinity gradient microbial communities from Chesapeake Bay, USA - CPBay_Spr_15_0.2_DNA | ecosystem: Environmental > Aquatic > Marine > Coastal | place: USA: Chesapeake Bay... | reverse complement strand
CAGCAGCAGTAGCAGCAGCAGCAGTACTAAAGAGACAAAAATATAATCTTAATAGATATAAAAAACATAGAGGTTTGAGATTATTATGTCATTGTTATGGATTTTTATATGATATATCTATAGATAATATAAAAATAGGTTCCTATACATCAGGTACTTCTCAGAATAACCAAGAAAATAAAACAATAGTTGCCTTAAATGAAACCGCTGAAAGAAAAAGATGGGGCGACGAAGCAGAACTGCATATAATTACAGAATTTATTAAAATACAAATGCCTCAAAAAAAAATTCATATTTATGTTTATGAATTAAATGAACCAAATTGTTTCGTCAAGCGGCGAGGGAATGACGATTTAATTCAAAAAGCACACCCGATATATTTAATAAGAGAAAACCGCAACCATTTTTTGTATACAAAATCAATGCCTACCATTATAACAAATATAAAAAATAAAAATACTATAAATGCTCCAGACCAATATGGTGAAACCAAGGGGGGTACACCAAATGTTGCTCCTATGCTTGTATTATCCATATTTGTGTTATTTATGGCGGCTGTTTCAGGTTAGATATAAAGTTTTCACATTTTTCATAGATTTCTTTTTCTTTTGGTGTAGACAAATCGGTTCGTTTCATAGAAAATCTCAAATTAGATATAATAGAATTGATTTTATCTTCATAAGTCATAGATTCAACATTTATATAACTTATGTACATCATCGCAATCATCAAAACAGCGACAATAATAATGACATACCATGAACGTATAGATACATATTCACTTTTTTCCATTGCGATGTGTAAGAAAATAGGTATAATACAACCAATAAAAATAAAGACCATTTCAATCAATGGCATAAAGTTTTCACGATTTCTCACAAAGTAATTTTGGTTGATGGATTTGTCTCCTGTATTGGTATCATCATATATGGTTAGATAAACAAAAATATTCAAAATAGCCCCACCTAATAGAGCAGCAATCACATTTGAAAAAGTATTTCCCAACATTGATTTTGAATCATGGATAATATCGTATTTGCGTCGTATGTTATCTACATATTCATTTGTAGATTGTGTGTGTTTTAAAATACTTTCTGGAATGTCTAATTTTTTAGAACCAAATTTTTGAATGGCGTTGGCCAATCCACTAAGTTTTTTATTGTTCATGATTTCAGTTTCATATCGCATACATTGATTGATCATTCGTCGCCAATCTTTGTTGACCCATTCATTCATGATGCCTATATTTTTATAAATATTTTTGTTATGTTCTTTGTATTGATTTGTAATAGAAAACGGACCTAAAAAGAGTAAAATAAACATATCATCCAGAGCTTCAATGCCTAATTTCATACCAAAATTATCCAAGAAACCAAATAAAAGTGCCCCTATACCAATAGATAAAATAGAACCAAATGATGAATATTTTTTACCCTTAATATAGTCTGTCATTTTTTCTTTATTTAAAAAGTTCATATTGACATATAAGAAAATAATGGCAATAAAAATAAGATAATAAATACCATAATATTTTTCGTGTTTATTGTTTTGATTTATAATACTAGAAATAGCATAACAACCTATAAAAAAAGAAAAAATAGTTGTAACTGGAATAATGAAATTACGATTTTGTATTAATATATTATTTTCTTCTTTATATTTTTCTAATATTTGTAAACTAAATAATGAGACAACAAATATGAGAATACAAAATACTAATAATTTATACATATATAAATAATATATTAATTATTTCATATATTATTGGTATATGAAATCACTTATTTAATTCAGATTAAATACCTTTTATTGATATGCAAAGTGGTAATACGTATCATTATACTTATAAAAACAATATTTATAAATATAGACTTATTAAAATATAATAAAGATTTTAAAGAACGATTTGATAATAATATTGGTGGATGATTTAGAACCTAATGGGAAATAAATTAAAACATATTTATTCGATAAGTTCATGGAAAAAATACGAAGAAAGATGTTGAACTAAAGTATTGTTGGATTAAAAAGAAAAAAAATGTACACGGAGAAAATGGGTTGAATAGTTATTTTGATTAATCGCTTATATTTTTATCTAATGTAAATAGTTATATTTTTTTTCTTATATTTATCAATAATCATATATAATATTAAACATTAGTTATGAATTTTAAGATATATTCTAAACTATTGAAATTTTATTAACTATATATATATATGGAAAAATGCGTTATTTGTCTGGATGAAATGACAAAGGGTGAAGTACTAATGACTACAAGTTGTGGTCATACTTTTCATAAAGAATGCTTTGATTTATTTGAAAAGTCAAACAAAAAAACAATATTAAAATGTCCTTCGTGTAGAAAAATAGTGAGAGTTCCTGTATTTGATGAAGAACAAATTGAAAATGCTATATTAGATTATAAAGAAGATTGGGGTGAACTAGATTGCGATGGTCTTATTGAAGATATAAGGAATAGTTATGGAAAGACATTTGAAATAGATGAAGACGCGATTAGAACTGCCTGTATAAAAGATAATGGAGGAGGATATAAATCAAATAAAACAAATAAGAAAAAGAAAACAAATAAGAAAAAGAAAACAAATAAGAAAAAGAAAAAGAAAAAGAAAAAGAAAACAAATAAGAAAAAGAAAAAAATAGTAAATAAAAGGAAAACCCTCAAGATGAAAGGTGGAACTTTAAAGAGTTTGTTTATGGATTTTTTGTGTACATTACCTATTATAAGATCGTTTAGTTTTTGTGTCGATCGGGGTCGTGGCGCGAGGTACATGTTCAATGGAAATGCCCGCCCAGACGTGGCCAGCCCAGACGTGGCACGCGCAGACATGATTTTTTCAAAGACGGATTCTAACGAACATTTAACAAACTTACGTTCTCGTCACAACTTAAATGCCAATAACGTTAGTGTTTCTCTGTAGGGGCCCAACGCATTCCAAACATATACCGTATAACTGCTTTATGTTTACCATATTTCCTATAAATCAGTGTAAAAAGTTGCCAAAATAACCAAACCCAGAAATGAGTCAGAAAATCCAGAAATGAATCAGAAAAAAAAGTATGGGAAATATGGTAAAAATACTTAATAATAGTCTTGTAAATAATCACGCAAAATCATCAACTTATCTTTATAATCTTGTTCCAATGCCATGTTGGAAATATTATCATTTTGAAAATCTTTCAATTGTACAAACGTCCAGTTATTTTCTATAAAATAATCTTGACAATCCAGACGTGCTTTCATGAAGAAATAATCCAAAGGGTCAATCAAACTATCAATAAATGCACGTCTAAATTCGTGTGTATAAATGCGTTCACCATTATCGGTGATATAGTCGTAATACGTATTAACCCGAATGTAATCCATCTTAAGTTTTTTAATGATAAATAAGTTTTTCAATTTTTTATTGTTATATTATAATGAGCAATAAAAACCTAAAGAAAATAGTAAATACAAAGAATAAAAAAAATACAAAGAATAAAAAAAATACAAAGAAAATAAGTAGAAAAAATCTAAAAAATAAAACACTTAACTTGAAAGGCGGTGGTTTAGATAATACACTATTTGGTTTTCTATGTGAAAACCCATACATTGGACCTATTTTAAAAAAATTATCTCTTTGTGATAAAGTAGAACAAAATGGTACCTATAATGAAAATGCTGTCAATGGTCCACTCACCCCAAAACACGGCGATGAGACAAATGGGGTTATTATAAATTTCGAACCCAAAAAAATGGTAAATAAAAGAAATTAATTTAGTGATTGAATCGAAGACCAAATATCAGGATTTTCTTTGGTCCATTGTTTGCTAATAACAATAGTATATTTATCATTGGATAAAACATATGCGTTTTGCCTTGATTTCTTCTTATTCAATACGATGACTTCTGAAAACGCTTCTTTAGGCATTAAATCCACTTGAAGACGTTCAAGACAATAACATTTATCAGAAGTAGGAGGACACGACCATGCGTTGTATTCACCATTTTCCAAATTTTCCAAAATTAAATAGAGTGGTTTGAAATCACCACCATTCAGCAATACGAAGTTCCCAGTTTGCAAGTTTTCCATGTTTAATATGTTCAATAATCATTTTGAAAATCAATTTTATAAAATTGAAATACTTATTTTCATTTTATAAAACTATCAACATGTCAAAAGTAACGTTCAACAATATGGTAGAGTTTATGGAGAATGGTGCGAGGTTTCACGGAATTTTGAATTCCAAACATGATATTGTTTTGAGACCATTAACACAAGAAGAAAAAAAAAACCTTACTTATAAACCAGTTGTAATATATCCAGTCAAGCGACCTTATTTAGATGAATTAAAATTTGTATTGTCAAATGATAAATGTATTAATAAAGAAATATAGTTCATCAGGCAAATTAGTTATCAACGCCAAAGTATTTACCCCCCATTTTTTTGTCTCAATCAGTGCTTTTGCCCATGATTTTTTGAGTTGTTTATTTTTGATATGTTCCACTAAATAATAATTTTTTTTTACCAAATGTTTTAATTGAGACAAATTATAAGTATTCAAAATATCATAGTGTTCTTGATTAAGTTCCCGACAATAAATCAAATGAATCGTTTCTTCAGATAACAATTCTCTATGAATCCTTGGTATTACTTCATGCATACATTGTGGATGTTGTATCAAAAAAGATTCAGCAATATTATGTTGTTTGTATTTGTTTATCTCACTTCGTGTCAAATATTGCGTTGAAAAATATCCAAACCTCCAATGCAAATACACTTTCATTTTATCGTATTCATTCCAATAATCCATTTTGGGTGAAATTATAGTTGAGTGTTAAGTTTTTCAATTTTTGAATATTCAGCAATTGACTTGTAGAAAACGTAGTGCGCAATCTATACATTTTCCCTTAATATGGAACCATGATTTTGTGTTTACTATATTTGACCCAGTTTAATATCCAATAAAATACGATAAACTAGAAATGAGTCTGAAAATCCATAAATGAGTCTGAAAAAAAATAGGGTTTCCCCATTTTTTTGTTTTTTTTTTGTTTTGTTTTTGTTTATGTTTCTTCAATGTATTTGTCCCAGATTTCATCACGAGATAAATATTCTTCTACAACTTCATCGTTAAACATCTTGGACCATCGTTCTTTTTGAATAGCACGTTTGCGGTTGTCTTTCTTGATTTTGCGTTCCAACTTGTTATTGCTATCAACCCATTGGAAACGGCACGGGGCAACGGTTACTTTGAATTTCTTTTGGTATTCCATAATTGATCGGGTGTGGTTATATGGTGTTAAAATACTTTTTCAATTTTTTGTCTCATTTGAAAAATTGAATTTTGAAAAAATTAGTATTGTGTTCATTCTAAAAGAATACAAAATAATAATGTCTGTTCCTTCCATTTGCCTTTCGTACACTCGTTTCACGACTCAGAAGTCGTTCGTTCAAGAAGTGTTTAACACTATTTTCAAGAGTGATTGTGTCGACCACATTGACGAAGTGATCCGTGAAAAAGACGTCAAAGGGAAAACTCAAAAATACAAGATGTATTTCATTCACTTCAAGGAAGATGCGGATGTAGATGAAGACGCCCTGACTACATTTACCGAAGCATTTGAGAATTGTGATGCGAAACAAATATTTTACCAAGGCGAAGAAGGTCCGTTTTGGTGGGCAACCAAGGCGCGTCCTAAGGTTGAACACAAAGTTGCTCCTGTGGTGAAATAGGTGTTTAAGTGAACAGCGTGGTGGGCTGGGAAAGTGTGATGTGGCATCAACTTTTTTTTTGTATAAATTGATTTTTATCATTTATACAAATCAATTTACCAAAATGGATTTACGCTCAAAGATTCCCGAAGATTTACTTCTCGATATAGAGAAAGACCCAAGTGCATATATTGATGGTAATTATCAACATGAGACACAACCCAAAACTCTTAAACGTGGTGACTTTATGGCGTTGATTTGTCTGGAATATGCCAATAGTTTGTTTCAACCAAAAGGCGTTTGGGTTAGGTGTGCCTCATGTATGAAAGAGCGTCAAACCAAAAGCAAGAAAATGATACAAAAAGAACGTAAAGCATATCAAAAAGCAAACCCTGACCCCAAAACGTGGAAAGTATTTGAGCAACAAATCAATATGCGTCGTTTTGACAATATCTATTGCGGAATGTGTGGTATACCACGTCTTAGCGATGAACAAATGGAATCAGAACGTAATATGTACGATTCGCTTAAATAATTCAAAAAAAATAGGGACCATTCGAAATAGGTCCCATTTTTTTTTTGTTTTTAGGTGAAATATTTGATAGGATAAGGTAAACTCTTATCCTTGCAATAAGCAATTATTTTTTTTTTGACTTGTTTCCATTGTTGCTGGTTATATTTTCCTGTGATTTTATCAGAAGGATAAAGAGTTTCATACTCGATGTATATTGTTTCTCTGCCTTGTGGATTAGGCCAAATTTTTTTGCGGAAAATACCTGATTGTTCATGAAACTGATTCTTTCCTTCCACGACCTGTAATACAACATAGCATTTTGTCCGTCTCAAAACCTTGTAAATAATTAATTCATTCCGCACTTTATAATAATATTCTCCAGTTTCAGATACTTCCTTTTTAGTTGGACCAGTAAAGGATACAATCTCTTTGAAAATGTCTTGAGGGAATTCCATGTTTTGTTCTGCGTAGTTTGTAAGTATGACCTATGTTTGTAAGTGTTAGGTAAAGTATGTTGATAGAACTAGAAAAATCAATTTTAAAAAATAGGTTGTCCTTTAAATTGATAGAAATCATTTAAAAAAAATAGGGTTGCCCCATTTTTTTAACCAGTGTAGCTACTCATACAGTGGAATTTCTTTAATCGTTTTTTTTGAAAGCATAAACGAAACAAAACAGATCCACCCAAGTCGCTATGAACCCCCAAGTACAAAGGAGACCCACAAGTACTATGATACCTCCATTCGCCCATTCGTAAAAGTCTAACATATCTTCTTGGTCGTAGTAAATATTTAGTTTCTTAAAATTTAAATAATAAAAATCAATTTTTTATTAGTTTAAATAAACAAATATGTTGATAATAATCTATTTTATTATAATATAAATTATATGTTATAGATATTCCACCACAAAAACATTGTGCATTTCCATCATACAAAATCGATTTTCTACCTCCACCTTTGGAATGTTCTAATGAAGTATTCAATTCTTATACAGGTCTAGAAGTAGAAAAATATCCATTCGATGAAGATGTAGATATTGATTTATTTACTTACCAGTTAAATCTATTATGCGGTGAATGCGACCAATGTACAGAATATTGTTTAAATTGGTTAGCACAACAACCAGGCATATTACCAGTAGGATTGGTATTTATGTCGGAACAAGGCGTTGGTAAAAATCTGTTCTTTGATAATTTTGGTAGAATCTTATTAGGAGAAAGATATTATCTAACCTCACAAAGTTTTGAAGACTTGGTTGAATTAAAGTATAAGCGTAAATAAAAATAGGGTTGCCCCCAATTTTTTATTTATGTTTAGTTGAATGGATTGTTTTCCAGCGATTGGTGTGTCGGCGTTGGGTGTGCGTTGCCCATCGTAAAAGACTCAGTTGCGAACAAGTCAAATGGGTTTTCGGTAGTAGCGATTCTCAAGTGGAACTCCTGCTTGTATTTTCGCCTTGCTTTGGCAATCGCTCGTAGGCGCCAGTTGTTACAACTATCAATTAGTTCTGATTTGTTATGTTCTCTTGCAAAGCATACGTGTTCAGGGCAGTTCTCTATCACCCAAGGCAACATGAATTGGTTTACATCGCGATGTTTTTTAACCCCGAAAAACAAGCACATCTCTTCAACAGACCTTATCGTATTGTCAATGCACAATTGCACCATTTTATCTTGAGCGTGGTTCGGACCAGTATATTGATTGTGGGTGTATTTTGCTTTGACTTTTGTTATCGGAGGAAGTCCTTTGGATTTTTTTACTTTACCGGTAAAAACCCCACTTGGGCAACATTTAGCATAGTGTCCAAACGATTTGCAGATTTTACAGACCATATTGATGAGTTGGTGTATATTAATTATTCAAATCCATTTTTCAATTTTTTATTCAAAAACTGGGACAAATAAACTGGGACAAATAAATCGAAATCGAGAATGGAATATAATTTTTGTATGCGCTTATTGAAATGAACGCATTTACCAAATATAGTAAAACAGACGATTACTCCACACCAGTTGAATACTTACGCATAATAGACAAATTCATTCCAAAAGATAAATTGGTAGTTGACCCGTTCTGGTTAAACGGAGACGTGCAGTATATCTGGGATGAAATGCTAGGTAGAAAAATCTGGCATAAACCCAGAGTTAGACATTATTTTATAATCCTTTAAATTGATAGAAATCATTTAAAAAAAATAGGGTTGCCCCATTTTTTTTGTTTTTCTTAGTTCATCACTTGCGTCCAATAATCATTTTTTGTTTTCTTAGTTTTCATCGCTCGTCCCAATCATCAGGAACATCATCGTTTTCAATCACCAGTTCAGGTTCAGGTAATTCTGGTTTCTGAACCGGTTTAACTGGTTTAACTGGTTTTGGTTTGGACCACTCCTTTAATTTTGCTCGATGGTCGTTGATAATCCAAACCAAATCTGATATCTTGATAGTACGGTATGTTTTTGATTTGATTTTAGGGAAATTTGTTGAAGTTTCCCCGCACATAAACTGCCTGTCACCATCTCCCATTATGATCGCGCGAGAAATCCTTCGGTTGAATTCGCGTTTTGCTTCTTGTCGAATCTCAATATCTACGTGGTACATCTTGTCAAACAATCCGTCCATATCAAACGATGGAGTATATAATGTCTCAGCCGCAATCCAGTTCGTCAAACGACCCCATTGATGTTCTCCAAACACGAATTTACGCTTTCCTTGGCGCGATTTCATCTCGTTTGAAAGTTCGAAGTTTCCGGTAATAGTTGTCATTGTAATTTCGGGTAAATCAAGTGAGATCTAATTATGAAATCAATTTTTAAAATAGGGTTTCCATAAAAAAAATAGGGTTGCCCCATTTTTTTGTACCTGTGTATCTACTCATACATTTGGAATTTCTTTAATCATATTGTCTTCCATGTCAAAATATACCCATGGCGAAGCAAGCTCATCGAAGAACTCCTTAGCAATGTGGATCGGAAGGCAACCATCATCGAACCCGGTAATATAGTTCCACAAATCTGTGAATTCAAATTGGTCGTTGACTTCGTGCCTAGACCATCTATATGCCGATTCGTAAAAGTCTTCCATATGTTCTTCGTCGTAGTAAATCATCGTATGTTTGTAAGTGGGTTGAAGTTTAGTGTTTCGTTTAGTGTTAGTTCGTGGTAAAGTAAGTTAGTTCGACTCAGGTTTTCAATTTCGAGATCTAGTTGCGGTTGCGGTCTCTAGTTGCGGTTGCGGTCTCTAGTTGCGGTTGCGGTCTCTAGTTGCGGTTGCGGTCTCTAGTTGCGGTTGCGGTTACAAAATTGAAATTGGATTTTTATCTCAGTTCAACACACCACCACCAGACTATACACACGATCAAACCAACAAACCAATATGTCCTACAACATCGCACTTGAGTCATTCGCATCGGAAGACAAGAAGGGTAACATAAACGTGCACTGGGCGTACAAGTTCGCGCTCGCGGTCGCAAAGAAGGTGCTCGAGCAAGGGAATCCTGACATGAGCGATGATGCCATTGCGTCGATCATGCAAGAAGTGAAAGACGACAAACCTGCCAAACCCGACCCCAAACCGATTGACCCTTCAATGCTCCCGATGATGAATGCGAAGGCAGAATACGCAAAGATTCGTAAACCATTCGGCAAAGATTGGAAAGAGAAGGCAGATTGCATCGAGCAACTCAAAGCAGCAGGTTGGCCAGGCGAACCAACCAAGTCAACCAAACCTTCTAAGCGCTCTGAATATGACGCCATCCGCAAAGATTTCGGGGATGATTGGTCAAACTCTGAAGAGTGCATCGTGAAACTCAAACAGGCGGGATGGAAAGTCCCGTCCAAACCCAAGTCAGACGAAGAGAAGATCGCAGAGGCGGAAGCAAAAGTCGCAGTTCTTAAGGCGAAGAAGGCAGCAAGCGACGATGAACCCGAACCCAAGGCGAAACCCAAAGCGAAACCCAAGGCAAAACCCAAGGCAATTGAACCTAAGGCGAAACAAGAACCTAAGGCGAAACAAGAACCAGATGTCGAAAGCGATGACGATATTTAAGCAATTCAAGAAAAACAAAAAAATGGGGAAACCCTATTTTTTTTCAAAATTGATTCATCCGGTTCAACCCACTAAGACGAAAACACTAAACGAACTTCCAGTTCAACTCACTTGTGCCCGACGAAACACTACGAACGATGTCGAAGCAATACTACTTCGATGACCTTGTCATGGGTTCAATATTGTCTTTCATTGGTACGAGGAAGCGGATTGAACAACAGCTTACATTTGGTGTTTATGTAATTCTCACCGCAAATATGTCGAAGTGGCGTACGACCAATAAATTCGTTATGTGTTTTCACCGGTTTAAAATATCTCAACGCATTGGTAATCGTGTCATTATTTCAAAGATGAAGAATGGTGTATGGTGTAAACCAACCATAGAAGATATTCATATTGTTGATGGTATAGAAACCAT
>Ga0129324_10002722_pt1 | contig 10695 bp, 5 predicted proteins | sample CPBDNA_7_FD_96879 | JGI IMG/M metagenome (GOLD analysis project Ga0129324, IMG submission 96879) | Freshwater to marine salinity gradient microbial communities from Chesapeake Bay, USA - CPBay_Spr_15_0.2_DNA | ecosystem: Environmental > Aquatic > Marine > Coastal | place: USA: Chesapeake Bay... | reverse complement strand
GGTATTAGATATGATGCGAACTCTTTTCCGATGGGAGCTAATGCCACCATATCCGGTCGTGCAAGCTATGAGACTGGACAAATCGAAAGCATTGCTATCGTCAATAGTGGCTATAGGTACCAAGACTTTGAAACCGTATCTATTGTGAACAATGAGCCGAATAGCGCATACTACAATCAAGTTGTTGCAACGGCTACAGTGAGAACGCTAGGCGCTGGCTCTACTGAAGGATATTGGAAGACAACGACATCCTTCTTAAGTGAAGCAACTAAAAGGCTACACGACAACCATTACTACCAAGAGTACTCATACGAAGTATCTTCTATAGTTGATCCTGCCAAATATGAGCCACTCATTAAAGAGACTATAGGCGTTGCTGGTACGAAAATCTTCAGTGCGCCTTTGATAAATAGCATTAATGACGTAGCGCCTACCGTTGATATCGAAATTCAGGTATACGACATCGGTGAAGAAGTTATGTTGACAGAGGACGGCGTTGATATTACTACAGAAGACTCGTCTGAGAATATTGTTGCAACTACCGTCACACTCGATGTAGTTACAACAGAAAGCATCAGAACGTCTATAGGAATATAAAGAATGGCACTTATAACTTTTGTTTCAGACGGTGATCCCTATCCAGCGAAAGCGGGTAATCCACTGACGAATACAGCCACTCGATTGTTTCCTGGTAACCCATACGTAATCGCCGATCAAACGTACAACTATACATTTAACTACAGAGGTGGTACGAACACAGTTAATCCACACGAAACCACATTGGGCGCAATGGGTATTGCGTTGAATGGCGTTACTCTGTTTAGTCCTCTTGCGCCTCCATCGACCGCATTGCCGGGTACAGTCGTCATTTCTCCGCCGGGCTTCGTATGGAATGTGGTACATAACTCCGCAGCTTTTGGAGCTGATTCGTGCGGTGGATATCCAGAGGCAAACGGACGATATCGCTATCAATCAGGTGCGTTTCTGATTAATGGCTGGATGAATAATAATCCACTACTGTATACGTCGAATGCTTACTTCAATGATACAGTCTTTGGTACAGACAACTTTAGACATGCAAACGGCCACTCAAAGATTTTGGGCTTTATGTTCGATGGCTATCCAGTGTATGGCCCGCATGCATATATAAATGCAGTAGACTCTTCTAGCGGTACCAGACAGATGCTGTCCTCTTATAGAAAGAAATCTGTGCCAGCTGCGAATAGAACGTTCACTTATGCGCAATATTCTGCCGGCACATTCGTACAAGATTACGAATACGTAAACAACTTAGGCACACTTGACCAGTACAATGGAAGATTTTGTCACACTCCGGATTTTCCAACAGGAACATATGCTTACTTTCTGACGTTCGAGAATGGCAATTTTAGCGCTCCATCTTACCCCTACATAGTAGGTCCGAGTACAAGAGAGCAACGACCAGTAGGCGGTGTGTAATGCTATCAACAAGAATTAGACGGGTAGAATAATGGCAAAAATTATCACAGAAAACTTCAAAGTTGAAACCTCGAACGAGCTTTTTAATTCGTTCAAGAATATCAACTCTACACTGAGTGCCAATTTCCTGTCATCTCTACAGGCGTATAACACTAATAACTTGCTTGGTCTTTCAGCAGACAACAACGCTGCCATTCAGGAATTTGTTGATGATCAGCTGCAAATTCTGAGACCAGAGTCTCACTACTACATCATGGCGTCTAGTGTAGATAAAAATGGCAGTATTCAGAATACCCAAAAAGAAAAGAGAGACTTTCAGAGAAGAGTTATCTTTGGAAACAAGATAACTGATGCAGATGTTCGATATATGTTCTACAAAAATAACTGGACGTCTGGCACTATTTACGACGACTTTGACGACGAAGAAGACGTAACACTAATGAATACAGTTGTTACCGTGCCTGATGATGAGGGCAACTATCTGGTATTCAAATGCCTTGAAAACAATAAAGGCAGCGCTTCTACCGTCACTCCTTCTTTGAGTGGTATTAATCCAGCTTCATATGAGTTCATTACTACGGCTGATAACCACGTATGGAAATACATGTTTACTGTATCGGCATCTGAAGCAGCTATCTATCAAACTACAGATAGTTTGCCGTTACCTTATCCAGCATACGGCGATGCTCAAGTTATAGCGGCAGCCTCTGAGTCTGTTTCGCAGATCATTATCGAAGAGACTCCTGGGAACCAGTTTAATGCATATCTGTTCGGCACAGCAACTAACTCTACGAACTCTTCAGATGTTATAGTGTTCTCTGCCGTGCAGAATGATGGCATCAAGAATCTCGTTGTGACGATCACAGCTAAAGTTGGATTCTCGCTGTACACGAGTGCGAACGCATATGCCAACATGTACCTTAAAACGCCTAATGGCTTATATGAAGTCTTATCTTCAGTGTATGAAGCAACAGATAGGATCAGTATCGCTATCAGGACAACTGATTCTATCACGCCAACGACAGTTTGTCAACTAGTTCCTAAAATAAATGTCAGTCAAGGCACCTTAACAGGCACTCCTTGTAAAGCATATGGAATCATCGATCAGTTCGGCACACTCATCGGGGTCGGATTCGGTACCAAGGGAACTGAGTATAAATTTGCTACTGCTGAAATTGCTTATCCGGGCAGTCTGACTAACCCGGGCACAACAATTCTCAGATGTGTAGTGTCGCCTCGTGGTGGGCATGGCTCAAATCCTATCGCTGAGTTAGCAATGAGTAGACTGGCTATCATCACCAATTTCTCGGGCGAGTCCGCAACTATTCCTGATAGTAACACATACACTAAAGTTGGACTGATGAAGAATCCAACGTTTAGTGATGGTTTATATCCTGACTCATTTGACAACAGAACAACTATTACAGTAGCGGGAAACAGAGCTAACGTCGCATTGCCCAACTACTACATTCAACAGTATATCAAGACCGTTGTAGTTAACGCATTATCGGTTGGAACGACTTACGTTATAACATCATTGGGTGATACAACTCAAACACAATGGAACGTTGCTGCTGGCACTTCGGGTGTTATATATGTGATCGGAAACACGTTTACTGCAAGTGCGGTGGCGATTGGAACAGGAACAGTGAGCACGTATAGACTTGCTCCGGTCGTTGACGCCACACTTGATCCAGGTGATGAAATACTTTCAGCTAAGATTCACGAAAGTGTTTACGACTCAGGTTCTGACACTACCACGATCTACCTTGTTGACTACTACGGCAACTTCGAGAACACTTTCCAAAAGGGAACTATTTACGTAAAGTCAAGTCTAGCGCAGACAACAGCCACTACACTGAGTATAAATAATGCTAGTACAGACGTAGTCTACGGAAAATATACACCATACACAGGAGAACTTCTCCATTATGTTGATTTTGATCCGATTACTAGGCAATTAGAACGCAAAGAAAAGATAAAGTTTATCTTCGACTTTTAAGGAAAGAGTATAACATATGGGCATTAACACAGACTTAAACGTTGATCCGTACTACGACGACTTCAGTGAAGCAAAGCAGTTTAACCGTATTCTGTTTAAGCCAGCGAAGGCAGTACAAGCACGTGAATTGACGCAGTTGCAAACTATTCTTCAAAAGCAAGTTGAACGGTTTGGGTCAAACATCTATAAAGAAGGTACTATCATTAGTGGTATTAACCTTACTGCACGTGATGATCTTTTCTACGTTAAGGTAAACGACCAATCTGGATTCACTAATCCAGCCCTCTATGATCAAGTGCTTGACGATGATGGAATCACAACATCGTTCACGATCACCGGTACAATTTCTGGTCTAGTCGCTGAGATCGTTAAGGGTCAAAGTGGTTTTCAAACCCAAGATCCAGATCTTAAAACGTTTTATATCAAGTATCTGAATACTGCCCAAGCCGGCGACGATGATGTTAAACAGTTTCAAGCTGGCGAGCCTCTTATCATATCTAATGCATCGGGCGTAGAACAAATTACGATAACGAGTGCTAGTGTCGCTAACCACGTAGGTAGATCGTTTGGTGTATCTTGCGAAGAAGGTGTTATCTTCCAAAAGGGTCACTTCATCTTTGTTGATAATCAATTCATTATTGTATCAAAATATACCAACACTCCTGGTACCGTCTCAGTTGGTTACAGCATCAAAGAAAACCTTATTTCATCTAATAGCGATTCTACATTACTGGATAACGCATCCGGTTTCAATAACGAAAACGCACCCGGTGCTGATAGACTTCAGTTAGTGCCAACTCTTGTTTCGTACAACACCGCAACAGAACCAACAGAGTTCTTTGCTCTGATTCGCTACGTAGACGGTAACCCAGTCCGCATTCGTGATCGTACAGAGTTCAACTCTATCAACTCAGAACTTGCAAGACGTACTTACGATGAGTCGGGCAACTACGTAACACGTGGTCTTAACGTAACCCTTGAGCAGTCTGGTGAAACGTCGTTCGCAGTCGTGTCTCCAGGTAAAGCATATGTCTATGGCAGCGAAGTCATCAACGTTTCAGCGAAGCGTTTGCAAATCGATCCAACTACTCTAACTCAATCGAAGACAAATCAGTTTACCGGCATTTCTTACGGACAGTACTACACGTATAATCACACGAATGGTCAAGTGTTGGATAGCTTCGCCATCGATGGCACACGTTATAGTATTCTGAACGGCTCTACGGTAGTGGGCAGCTGCTCCATCGCTAACGTCACTCCTGGTAGAATCTACGTTTACGCTATCGTAAGGGTTGCAGGACAAGAGAACACTGTTCCAACCAAAATCGCTAACACAACATTGACTAACAGCGGTACGCTTTACGGCGTCAAGTCTGGCGGTAAAATCTTTGACGCTGGTAAGTCCAGCATGAATTCTATCTCGAATGTGGCAATAATTCAAAGAAAACGTTTAGCCGTTTCATCACCCAGCGCCAGCTTAACGCTATCGCCCACTGCTAATGAGCAACCTCTGACCACAAACATATTTGCCGTTGATGCAATAAACAATGTGATTACTGGTTCCGCATCTGTCACAGGTGGAACCGTTACTGTTTCATTAGACGCATCTGATCCCGCTTTCTTGTACTATGACGCAATCGTAACTGGCGTTCAGCAAGACGCATTAGAAGAACTCGATGTGTACGTAAAGTCTGTTTATGTCGATGGTAAAGCAACTCTAGGTCTTCCAAATTGTATTCAAATTCTTGAGGTTGTAGATCAGTTTGGCGCAGCCGCAGGTAGTGATGTTACAAGCAAGTTCCGTCTTATCAATAACCAGAAAGATCACTTCTACGATATCTCGCACATCTCACTGAAGGCAGGTGAAACTCTTGCCGATACTAATCTGAGAATTCGTGTTAAAGTTCTTCGCAGAACCTCTACAGTCAGCAGTGGTTATCTGACAGTTGATAGCTACACGAATGTTCCGAACAAATATTTGATTAAAACGTTCTACGGAAAAAATGACATCGGATATAATCTGCTGAACTCATACGACTTCAGACCTTATGCAAGCCCAGTGGTCGCCTACACTATAGGTATTGCAGGTGCACCCACAGCATCAGTCATAACCACTTCGGTTATATTCGGAATTCAGCCAGCGTCTGACGGCAATATCTCTGCTACGCAAGAGTATTATATGTCACGTATTGATAGCGTGGTACTTGATGAGTTCGGTGTAATCTCGCTATACAAAGGTGGAGAAGCAGAGAATCCAAGTAGACCCGAGATTTCTGGACTATACGCACTCAATAACGTACTAATACCAGGTGGTCAAACTAAGATCGTTGGCAATAATTCTATCACTCTACAAGATGTGTCGAGTAAGAATTATACGATGAAAGACATCTCAAATATTGATAAGAAGATTGACCGTCTTGTCGATCTAGTGACTATCAGCTTGTTAGAGAACGAAGCAAAAGACTTCTTCATTCCAGATGGTGCAGGAAACAACCGCTTCAAGAATGGCATTCTTGTAGACGGATTTAAGAATCTTGCAGTAGGAGAAGTTGCTGATCCCGAATTCAAATCAGCTGTCGATAAGTCTCGCACGGTTGCCACACCAGCGGTGACGCAGTTTTCAGTTGATCTGAAGGTAGGATCATCTAACGGTGCGAACACATTCCAAGATGTCGTAACCTTAGCCGATACAGGATCTCGTGTCACTGTGGTAGATCAACCATACGCAACAGACTTCAGAAACTGTGTTTCTAACTTCTATAGCTATCGGGGTAAATCGAATATTCTTCCTCCGTTTGACGCTGGCTATAACGTAATCAGGAATCCAGCTGTTGATATAGAGATTGACTTTGCCACACCACTTCTAGATCTAGTTGATAACATCCAAGAGTTGATGCCACTTGTGCGTGAGACAAACGCAGGCGACGCAACGTCTACTGGATTCATCGGCAGTGATCGAAATCGTCGCCAAAGTTTTGTACAGGACGTAAGAATTTCTCAATTATCGGTAAGTGAGGAATTCTCTGCCGTAGTAGGCAACTTCATCACTGATATTAACATGAAGCCCTACGTCCAGTCAAGAGAAGTTAAAATTCTTGTTACGGGTCTAAGACCCAATACTCGACACTACTTCTTCTTTGAAGAGACTCCTGTCAATACTCACGTATATCCTGGCAGCATCAATCTGACAAGCGTGGCGTCCGGAACTGAGTACAACGTAGCGAATGTTCAAATTAACGGAATCAAAGGTGCTGCTGTTCGTACAGACTCTGAAGGTACGCTTGCCGCAGTCTTTATGATTCCTGCAGACACATTCTTTGTTGGAGAAAATGCCCTCGAGATCGTTGACGTTGACGCATACTCGAGTATCGATTCGGCTAAGACTTCTTACAGTAAAGCTACATATCGTGCGTTCAACTTTGACATCGGCAAGTCGAATTTTACTACACGCACAGTCGACTTTGGCATCGAATCTAATATCGTGCAAAGACAGTTTACTCGTGCCGCACCTACTGATCCTATCGCACAGACGTTTAAGATCAGAACTGGTCAAGCAAACGGCGCTAGTGTTGTGATGTTAAGTGAAGTTGATGTATATTTCAAGTCAAAGAGTTCTACATTAGGCGTAACCGTTGAGATTCGTGAAGTCGTAAATGGATACCCCTCGAGTACAGTTCTTCCTTTTGGTAGAAAGCATCTTCGTGCAAATCAGGTTAGTGTGTCTGATACTGCCGACATCGTCACTACATTCGAATTTAAGAATCCTATCAAATTAAACCTTGAGAAAGAATACTGCTTCGTTGTTATTCCCGATGCAGCTTCGCCTGATTATCTAATCTGGACATCTAAAGTTGGAGGAACAGATGTTGGTTCGGGTGTAGCTATCACTAATGACTGGGGCGATGGAGTTCTATTCACTTCTACAAACGACAGTGCATGGAAATCCTATCAAGACGAAGACATCAAGTTTACGTTGAAACGCTACTCATTTCAAGCATCAGACGGTTACGTCAACCTCGTTCCTAACAATGTCGAGTTTTTGACGATTCGAGGTACAACTAACTCATTCCTTAATGACGAGCTTGCTTACATTCTAAAAGATACATCTTATTCCGCTGCCGTTACAGGATCAACTCTTCAGACCGTGACCATTTCAGGAAACACCTTGTTTGCAGAGAACGACTATATCTATCTGGTGTCTGGATCGAATACGTTCTTATCTAAGATTTCCAGCGTAGCGACCTCGACCGTCGATAATGTCACTTCTACAGTCATCACCTTAGAGACTCGATACAATTCTACGACAACCACATCCGCCACCGCTTTTGTGTGTGTTGCAGGTAGAGTGTCTTACTTTAACGATAGAAAGCCCGATCGATTGTTCTTAAGGGCAAGCTCTGCAACGGTATCCAACTTCATCGACGATAATGCATCAACTACTATTGGAAGCTTTATCGTAGGTAGCACATACACTATCACGAACGTAGGTACTGCTACTACGACATCAGACTGGAATGCAATAGGTGCATCCGGAACTCCAACCCTAGGTCAGATATTTGTTGCTACTGACATCGGAGTGGCTGGAGATGGTACCGCAAGAAACAATAGCCAAGTCGTCACTGGATACAATAGCGGGGCCTATGCCTCTGTAACATCTGTTGATAACGAAGCTCTATCTTACTTTCAGCCTCAGATCTATGCTAACAATACTATCAGAACATCCACAGACTTTACGTTGTATGATGGAAATAGCATCGACAAAGTGATTCCCTCAAACGGAAACGTCTACATGACTAATAATCCTCGTAGAATTAATAGTAAGAGCAATATCATTAATCCGACAAATGTTGCGACAGACGACTTCTACATCAGGGTATCTATGACGAACAATGGATATACGGCAGCTTCGCCTATCGTTGACGCCGATCTGTCTATATTGAACGTTTACAAATATCAAATCACTTCAACTGCGGGCACAACATCTAACTGGGTATCTAAAGAGGTCGTTCTGCAAGAGCAATTAGATGCAAACGGAATGAAAGTTTATCTGAGTGCATATCGTCCAGCTGGAACTTTCGTTGACGCTTACGTAAGATTCACTTACCCAACAAACGTTGAGGTGCAAAGTGCTTGGATCTTGTTAGACAATCAGAATCCTGACATGTACTCGAATGCGGCGAATACTAAAGATTATCGCCAGTTTGAGTACACGCTAGACGAGGACGTTTATACTAACGCATACAGCTCTTTTCAGATGAAGTTCGTGATGCGGCACGCAACTAATGCCGAGATTGAAGCCAAGTCTTTGGTTGTAAGCCCAGCTGTTAACTTGTTCCCCCACATCTACGATTATAGAGCGATTGCACTGACATGATACAACAAGAGTTCATTAGGAAAGACGCAGCACTAGTAAATACAGATATAGGCGCATATCGAAGTGCGGTCGCCCGTAGGGAACAAGATAAATACATTAAGAGTCTAGAGACCAGAATATGTAAGCTAGAGTGTGCCATTATAACCCTAGAAAATACAGTTAAAGAGATATCAAAATGAGCACGAGTTTAACAGAAATCACTAATGCAAATACGTTCGGTCAATGGAAAGATCGAACCAACCAGATCATTACTGCGTTGGAAGAAACCGTTACGATTGGAGATTCTGAAACAAACGCAGGCAACATCGTCATTGATGGCAACATCAGTGGCACAGGAACGCTATTCATTGACACGATTGATGCAACTGCCGCCAATGCAAGTAACTTAATTGCGATCAATGCTGATGCGAAACTTACTGGCGAACTACAGATTAACAGCACCGTTGCGGCTGAAGTCAAGTACTATCTGTCCGATACACTAACTTGGACTCTAGGCACCAATGTAGATCATACTCAGTTCGATATCAAAAAAGGTAGCGCACTACTCAGAGTCGATGAGACTGCTGGAATAATCTCTGGCGCCAATCTAACAATCGCAGACGATCTTTTGCCAGATAGCATTTCCAGCAGCATTACGGGCAATGCTGCCACCGCAACCACTTTGGCGACAGGCAGGACTATCACACTGACTGGCGATGTAACTGGAACTTCAGGATCTTTTGATGGTTCCGGTAATATTAGCTTTGCTGTGGCAGTGGCTGATAATAGTCACATCCACTCGATTGCAAATATTACTGATCTTAGCACCACACTCAGCAACAAGCTGAGTACAGGCGGAGGAACTCTAACGGGTAGCCTCAAAATCAACGATACGTTCGATTTGCAATTGGGCACCGATGCCACGACTAGAACTACACTAAGACAGGGCACGTTCTCTACCGTATCAGACTGTTTCTCTATCGTGACTACCGGCGTAGGTGGAACTAATCCAGATGCGTATTGGTCATTGCCAGCTTCAGTGCTCTACATTGCTAATGGTACCGATGCCACAATCGCCCTTAACTCTACAGGTAGCATTGTTGCAGAAGGTGACATCACTGCTTTTGGTTCAGTATCTGATATCAACCGAAAAGAAAACATCGTCAAGATTGAGGGTGCGCTTGATAAGATTTCGCAAGTCTCGGGATACACATATAACTACATCGGCGATCCAACTCATATGACTGGTGTTATAGCCCAAGAGTTCGAGAAAGTGTTGCCGCAAGTTGTGTACGAAACAGAGCTGCTCGATGGTACAGTTTCAAAAGCAGTTAGGCACGGTAACATAGTCGGACTTCTTATAGAGGCAATCAAAGAACTGAAGGCAGAGATCGAAGAGTTAAAAAGGGACAAATAGATGGCCATCAAGCTCTACGATCCAGACAACAACCCGGATACTAAGCCACCTTCGTTATCATTATCCGAGATTGCAGGCGAGTTTTTAGATACAGGACCGCATAGTATTAGTGAGTTTTATAGAAACGGCGGAAAGGTGCCGGGGCAAACAGCAACTTCTTCTGGGGCTTGGGTTCAAGGAGTTAATACGCCTCCCGACTATGTGTATGGTTGGATTCAACACTCAATTGGCATAAGCTTTCAACCCGATGGAATAACTCCTACAGGAAATATGTTTATTTACTGGAATTCAGTAATAGTGTATTCGGTAAGTAATTATGGAGCTATAGACTTTGCTAAAACATTCTCTCCTAACCAGACAGGAATAGACACCGATTATGAATATAGATTCTCTGGTGGTGGTGGGACGCTACTTGGAAAACTCATCATCGACATAGCAAGTACTCATGTATTATACTACGCAGTT
>Ga0129324_10002716_pt1 | contig 10712 bp, 10 predicted proteins | sample CPBDNA_7_FD_96879 | JGI IMG/M metagenome (GOLD analysis project Ga0129324, IMG submission 96879) | Freshwater to marine salinity gradient microbial communities from Chesapeake Bay, USA - CPBay_Spr_15_0.2_DNA | ecosystem: Environmental > Aquatic > Marine > Coastal | place: USA: Chesapeake Bay... | reverse complement strand
GTAATATTGTCTTTCGTTATTAAATACATTATCTACGAGTACTAATAAATTCCAACGCTTATTAGCACCCGCTACTGAATAGCTTAGAGCGCACCAAAATTGTGCCGGAATTTCACCTACGGCTGTATTATCGCGTAGGGTGTGTCGTAGTCCTGTGTAAAAGCCACGAAACTGGATTACGCCTACGGGCAAGTGATATTCTGACGTGTATACAGCCTGAATCATCGGCCTGTAAATGAGTGACTTACCTACAATTGACGGGTCATTACTGGCCGTTGAAAGCACCCTGGAATACTGATGCGTAAGGTTTATATCAGTAGTCAACTTTGACCAATTCCGAGTTGCGGATGCCGTCGTGGTGCTCGTATAGACGGCATAATAATTCTGAGGAGACCAATTCCCCGAGCTTCCTGGTGCCCATTGAATCATCCGATCATAATACAATTGGTCAGTACTTATCCTTAAGGCAGTCTTACCCATACGATGGAGGGTATATTTCACTCCGTAAGACCGCTCCGCATCCAGTGCCGGATTTCCTCCAGGCCTCCAATAGAGCTCGTTCAATGTTGGTAAACGATAATACGTTCCAGCCGCAAACTGTTTACCCCATTTTCCAGTCTTTGTTGCGCGATTGTAATGGGCGCCTACATGCACACGACCTTGATATCCAGCCCCTTTTATTACCAATCGATCGTTCTTCGTAAGGCTGAGGTTGTAGAGTACATGCGGTAAAAATGCTGTTGCGCTTCTATTCGTGCCATCCGCTCTAAAGTAATTTGAGGTGATAAAAAGCTCTTGGCGCTCGTTTCGACGCGAATATTGTACAGTCGCTTGAGTATAAGTGTTTGTATCCGTGATGGTCCAAGGAGAATTCGTATCCGTATATGCCTGCCATTCCCTGCCCAGGTATACCTGCCACTGATTTGTTCGGTTTCTGATCGCGTATTTAAATCGAAGCATATCGTCCTCAAGATGATTGATATACCCTGGTGTCAGAATGGATCCGCTATTATCCTTTTCACTTTGCGTATACCACAAGGTAGATTCCCAATTCCATCGGGATAATTTACCCTGGAACGATTGCAGGTAGGTCAAATCATTATAGCCATTGCCTTCAAGTACACCGTTTAAGCTGCCCAAGGTATAGGGATAGCTATTTGTCCCTCCTGTACTTCTCAGAGAACTTTGGTACCGCACTGTACCTATGTTGCCCCAAGATTGCGCAAACAATCCTCTATCACCGATGCTTGATGCCGAAAAAAGTGTGCTTGTTCCTCGACCCTTAGGAATTTCAGCCGCAACATTCAAGGCACCTACGGAACCCATCGGTGCCAGCGCACCGCCATTGATACCGTCATACAACGCAGTATTATTTAGCATTGAGGCAGGTACTAGACTAAGATCGAATACACCTGAAGCCATGCTACTTATATCAATACCGTCCCATAGCACGCGACTTTGTTCGGAAGATGCACCTCCAAATGAGGACGTAACAACACTTCCTGGAGTGTATTGCTTTAGAATAAATCGGCTGTCTTTAGAAAGATAAGATGATGCACTGCTAATAGTGGCGAGTAAAGAATCGGAACTTGTTTTGACTTCCTCGGAACGATAGGCACCTCCTAGAACATTTGCTGTCCAAAGCGTATCGGCCTGACCATAAAGGGCAACAGGCATCAACAGTGCGATAACCGAGATTATAAGATTCTTCATACTACACCAGTGCTTGACCCAGAGCACCATTAAAGGTTAGTGTAGGCCAAGTCTTCTGGCTCACCGCTCCCCTATTCTCCTTCCCGCAACAGCAGTGGTTTTAAATAGCTTCAACACGATTTACAGCTTCTGGCAAAGCCCCGGACTTCAACCGGGTTCCTTTTTAAGTATGCGTTCCCGCATGCAACCTACACCACGAAGATACATTAAGAATAAGGCCCTAAAACCTGCAACGCACTATTATATGCACTTTCTATTCGCAAGGGGTCTAGCGAATGTGAATGGTTCGCAAGTGTCAATGCACTCAATACTTTTTCGGTAGGCATATTGCCAATTAATTGATCCGATGCGAAAGGACAGCCCCCATAACCCTTCAATGCAGTATCGATACGCCTGCATCCAGCGCTTACCGCCGCTAAAGCTTTCTCCGTCGCCTCATCGTAAGTACTGTGCATATGTGCCCCCCATGGAACGGTACTATGGTCCTTCATTAGAGAACAAAGTTCTACGACTTTTTGAGTCGTTCCTTGGCCCGTAGTATCGCTTAAGGAGATAATGTCCGCTCCGCACAGCAAAGCCTGTTCAAGTCGCTCTAGAACAAGGTCTGTGTGATAGAACTCGCCATAAGGGTTTCCAAACGCCATACTTAGATAAATGACCAATTCCACATTCGAATGCAATGCCAAATCCTTTACACGCTTTAGATCATCAATCGCCCTTTCAATATTTTTCCTGCTATTGCGTTCTTGAAAAACTTCGCTGACACTGAAGGGATAGCCCCAAGCATCAATATGATTAAATTCAGCGGCACGCTTCGCACCTCCTTCACTAGCTACAATGCTAAGAAGCTGGGTCGAAGAAGATTCTCGTATTTCCTCTAATCCCGCAAACAATTCCTGTGCATCCGCCATTTGAGGCATTGCTCTAGGACTTACGAAACTGCCAGCATCTATGGTATGAAAACCGCAGTGCATCAGGCTTTTAATATGTTTAATCTTCTCCCCTGTAGGGATAAAATCATGAAATCCTTGCCAAGCGTCTCTTGGACATTCAACGATAGAAATGGTGGTCATTAGAATGGGTTAGATAGGTGTTCCGACCCTAATTTACAAATTGCGGAGCATACGGCGCACCATTGCAGGACCTTCATACAAGAAACCGGACCAAACTTGTACTAAATCTGCGCCGGCATTTAGTTTTTCACGTGCATCAGCACCCGTAAACACACCACCAACAGCAATAATTGCAATGTTGTTGTCCAATTTTTCACGCAGGTATTTGACCACCTCAGTACTTCGCGATCTAAGTACTCTTCCACTCAAGCCGCCCGCACCCATGGCATCCACCTTTTGCTGTGCCGTCTTTAATCCGGATCTGGAGATAGTTGTATTTGTGGCAACAATCCCATCGAGTTTTAAGGTATTTACAATGGTTACAATATCGTCTAATTGCCCTGTAGTTAAATCCGGTGCTATCTTAAGCATCAGCGGCTTACTACCCAATTTATCGTTGAGCACTTTAACATCGCTAAGCAGTGCCATTAAGGGCTCTTTTTCCTGCAGCTCTCGCAAATTTGGTGTGTTCGGTGAACTCACGTTTACTACGAAATAATCAACCACAGGGTGCAAAGCCTCCAAGCCTTTCAAGTAATCCGAAGTCGCATCTTCGTTGGGTGTTGTCTTATTCTTTCCAATATTTCCACCAATGATGATATCCGTTTTCTTTTTCGCTAAACGCAAAACGGCTGCATCTAAGCCGCCATTATTGAAACCCATTCTGTTGATTACGGATTCATCTTCTACAAGGCGAAATAAACGTGGCTTTGGGTTACCCGCCTGAGGCTTAGGCGTGAGTGTCCCTATTTCGATAAAGCCAAATCCAAAAGCACTAAGTTCATTATAGAGTTTCGCATCCTTATCAAATCCCGCAGCAAGTCCTATTGGGTTTTTGAAACGCAAGCCCATGACCACTTTTTCATGCCCTTTCAATGAACCAAAGAATGTAGTTACGATGCTACTTATTCCAGGTACTCTAAAAGCCAACTTTAACGACTTAAACGTAAAATGATGTGCCTGCTCAGCGTTTAGGGTGAAAAGTAAAGGACGTATTACGGATTTGTACATCTAAATATTCTTTAATCGGGCCAAATCGCGCTTGGCATCTTTTTCCTTCAATGACTGACGTTTATCGTAATTCTTCTTACCACGAGCTACCGCGATATTCATCTTCACCCAGCCTTTTTCACTGATAAATACTTTTGTAGGAATCACTGTAATGCCAGCGTCCTTAGTAGCCTTTAGGATCTTATCCAATTCTCTTTTAGCCAAGAGCAACTTGCGCTCCCGCAGCGGTTCATGGTTAAATATATTTCCATGAGACCATTCAGAGATTGTCATGTTTTTAACAAACAATTCTTCGCCAGCGAAATAACAATACGCCTCTGCGATGGACGCCTTCCCCATACGAATAGACTTCACCTCAGTCCCTTGCAACTGCATGCCCGCAGTGTAGGTTTCGAGCCATTCGTAATCAAATTTCGCTTTGCGGTTTTTTATCTCTACGGTTTTCACTTGACAAATGTACGCTACTCGCGGTCTTTGAGCATAGGAACGAACGCTGCATCTCCTAACACCTTTTGAACAAAGCTACCGTCCGATTGCTTGGTGATTTTAACCATTTTTTGAGTGCCTTCGCCTACTGGAATGATCATAATTCCTCCCGCAGTTAATTGCGCTAGAAGTGCCTTTGGCACGAACGGCGCGCCACAAGTAACTATAACCCTGTCAAAGGGAGCGAAAACGGGCATTCCCTTAAAGCCATCACCAAATTTCAATTCGGCCCGATAACCTAATTGGAGCAACATCTTTTTCGAAAAATCGAACAATGCTTTTTGACGCTCGATACTAAACAATTTCACGCCTAATTCACACAAAACAGCAGCCTGATAGCCACTTCCGGTGCCGATCTCCAATACTTTCATCCCTGGCCGTAATTCCAACAATTCAGATTGCCAAGCTACCGTTGAAGGGTGAGAAATGGTCTGATCCGCGGCAATAGGAAACGCCTTGTCTTGATAGGCGTGCTGATGAAAGCTGCTCTCCAGGAAGAGGTGTCGCGGGATCCGATTCATTGCACCCAGCACAGCCTCTCCAGCCAACCCCTTAGCTTTTAAATCACTACACATAATGGCCCGCTGGCCTTGGTAATATGGACTGTCCTCGTTTTGCATAAAATGAAAGTACATCGCGAACCCAACTTGTAGTCCTTAGAAGGAGGCTTCTTTTTAACAATTTAAAACACTAGGATGCCTACCTTTGTACTTATGTTCAAATCGATCATTTTTAGCACCATTCTATGGAGTCTTTTGCTTCTCACATCTTGTGAGGACGAAACCGCTCCAGCGGTGGCCTATTTAGAAGTTACTGAACTGCGCGTAGCGGCAAAAGCTAGTGAGGGAACGTCATCGTCTAATCTGAATACTATTTGGGTAGAACAAAACGGGCAACAAATTGGGGCTTTTTCCCCACCATGTCGGATACCGGTGTATGCCGGTGAGAATCAATCCCTCCGATTCATTCCTGGAATCTCACTCAATGGAATGTATTCTCAACGGAACCAGTATGAGATGCTATCGACGATAGAAAAGAATTGGACCTTGAATGAAGGATCAACTAGGGTGCTTTCCCCGGAAGTTCTCACATTCGAATACAATCCTACGTACACCTTAATGATTATTGAAGATTTTGACGGTATCGGATTAAACTACAACCGAACCGTTCAAAGCGATACGAATCTGCTGATCACCTCAGATACTAGTGAAGTCTTTTCCTTTCCTGGAGAATTACCAAATAAAAGCGGGAAATTTGTCTTGCCTCCGGTGTCTTTGGGGGAGTTCAAAACACTTCAAGCCTTCGAATTGCCCAAATACGGTGCAAATGTCTGGCTTGAGGTTAATTACAAAACAGAAGTGGCGCTCACCTTTGGCGTTACTGCGAATGAGATTCTTCAAAGTATTAAGACGCCGGTAGTCACACTATTTCCTAATGAAGAATGGAATAAAGTTTACATCAACCTCGTTACAGAAGTAAGCGGGTACCCGAATGCTTTGGATTATAATCTGTTTTTCGGAGGTATTAATACCACAGACGACACTGCCACAGTACTGATTGACAACATAAAGCTATTGTATTGAGCACCTCTAAAAAGCTTGAACGCAAACTTTTCTTTCGCTATGTATTACTGGATATAATTGCCGGTACCGGCGCATACACTGCGCTTCATATGGTACGAAAGCTTTACGTCGAACCCGAACGGTTCGGCACAGCGGTTCCATTAAAATTTGACCAAACATTTTTGCTAGCAGCAGCGGCCACTACTGCATTATTCATAAGTATTAGTGCACTCAGTGGAATTTACCGTGACCTAACCCGAACAAGTCGCATAACACAGGCCTTTAACACATTTGGCGGTACAGTGATCACGGCCGTATTGCTGTTCTTTCTAGTTCTACTGGACGATTACATTACCCAATACAGCGACTATTACATCACATTAGGCGTCTATTCAGGAAGTCTCCTACTTCTAAGTGGTTTATTTAGATTCTTACTAAGTACTCGCGTTCGTCACCTTATAGACAAGGGTTCACTCAAGTTCCCTACAATACTTATAGGCAGCGGTAAGGAAGCTGCCGAACTTTTACTGGCTTTTCAAAAAGACCGCAGCAAGGGCTACTCCTTCCTGGGGTATTTGCATACCGCCAACGGATCTGTTCACGAGCAAATGAATGCGATTCCGTGTTTAGGAAGTACGGAACAGTTGGCCGATATTATCAATGACAATACCGTTGAAGATGTTATAATCGCCCTACCGTCTGGAAATTCTGATCGTATTGCCGAAATGGTTAGCTCCATAGAGCGCAGTGATGTTCGCATTCACGTACTACCGAACCTTTTTAGTATCCTGTCCGGTCAAGTCAAGATGGAAAGTTTAGGCCGTTCGCTCATTGAGGTGAAAAGAGAATTGATCAAACCACACGTGGCCTTTATTAAGCGTTTGTTCGATATTTTGGTGGCCTCCCTTCTGCTCCTCATCGCAGCACCAATTATCTTATTTTCTATTGCCATGATTGCCGTAGGTTCTCCTGGAACTATTTTTTACACACAAGAGCGGTTGGGTAAAAATGGCAGGACCTTTAAAATCATCAAACTGCGCAGCATGTATAACGATGCGGAAGCGCAAGGTCCGCAACTCAGTAGCGAAGAAGATCCGCGCATAACACCCTGGGGTAGAACCATGAGAAAATTTCGTTTGGATGAATTGCCTCAATTTTTAAATGTATTGAAAGGCGATATGTCCATTGTTGGACCGCGCCCAGAACGTGGATTTTTCTTTGACCAAATCATAGCAGCGGCGCCACAATACCGCTACCTACTCAAAGTAAAACCCGGCATCACGTCTTGGGGAATGGTTAAGTTCGGTTATGCTGAAAATGTGGAGGAAATGATTGAACGAGCACGCTACGATTTGATCTACACAGAAAATATCACCTTGGTAAACGATATCAAAATCCTGTTCTATACCTTAGTCACAGTCTTGCAAGGGCGAGGCAAATAAGAACCACAAATCACCCTACATGAAAAACATTACCGTAATTGGTGCTGGAACAATGGGCAATGGCATTGCACATGTCTTCGCTCAAAGTGGCTTTACTGTTCACTTATTTGACATTAGCGAAGCTGCGCTGGAACGCGCTTTAAGCACCATCACAAAAAACATGGACCGTCAAATTGCGAAAGAAAAGTTGACGGAATCAGATAAAGTAAACGCTTTGGGTCGTCTCGCGACTGGAACGGATCTAAAGAAAGCTGTAGCGGAAGCAGACCTTGTCGTCGAGGCAGCAACAGAAAATACAGCAATAAAATTCCAACTTTTCAAAGACATTGATGCTCATGCGCCAGCGGCGTGTATACTCGCATCTAACACCTCTTCCATTAGCATTACTAAAATCGCAGCACAAACATCGCGCCCGGATAAAGTAATTGGGATGCATTTCATGAATCCAGTTCCTGTAATGCGCCTTGTCGAAATTATTCGCGGCTACAGTACATCTGATGCCGTTTGTGATGCCGTGATTGAAATGAGCAAAGCGCTGGGTAAAGTCCCCGTAGCCTGTAACGATTATCCGGGTTTCGTGGCTAATCGGATTCTAATGCCTATGATCAATGAGGCTATTATTTCATTACATGAAGGCGTGGCTGATGTTGAAGCGATTGACTCCATTATGAAATTAGGTATGGCACACCCTATGGGGCCATTACAATTGGCAGATTTTATAGGGCTAGATGTTTGTCTTTCTATTCTTAAAGTACTCTATGACGGGCTCGGCAACCCGAAATATGCCCCATGTCCGCTTCTCGTAAATATGGTAACCGCGGGCAAACTAGGTGTTAAATCAAAAGAAGGGTTCTACGATTATTCTGCTGGAATAAAAGAAGCTACCGTTAGTACACAATTTAAATAATCTCATCATGAAATTACCTTTACTCCTTGCAGGGGCCCTATTAAGCACGCAGGCTTTTGCGCAAGTCGATCTCATCAATAAGATAAAAGACAACGGTTCGGATGCGCCCATAGGCTACGAATGGGAAACCATCGTTGATATAGAAGCAACCCCTGTGAAAAATCAAGGTGCCTCGGGAACCTGTTGGTCTTATGCGACCACATCCTTTGTTGAGAGTGAGATGATTCGAATGGGGAAAACGCCTGTGGATCTCTCAGAAATGTATACCGTTCGTAAGGTTTATCAAGACAAAGGTGAAAAATACATTCGTCTTCATGGCTATCTGAACTTCGCCCAAGGTGGTGCTCTACCTGATGTACTTTACGTCATCAAAAAGTATGGAGCCGTTCCTCAAGAAGTCTACAATGGTCTAAACTATGGCTCTGAAATTAATCGCCATGGCGAAATGGAGGGTGCGTTGAAAGGCATTCTAGATGCAGTTAAAGGCAATAAGAACGGAAAGTTATCTACTTCTTGGAGAAAAGCATTTGATGCGACTTTAGATGCATATTTAGGTGAAGAGCCCGCACAGTTCGGTTACAACGGTAAAACGTACACGCCAAGGAGTTTTGCGGATGAGATTATTGGCATTAATCCTGATGATTATGTCCAATTAACTTCTTGGACAAACCACCCTTTCTATGAAGCTTGTCAAATACAGGTTCCTGATAACTGGACTTGGGGCATCTCTTACAACCTTCCTATCGATGAAATGATGGAAGCCATCAACACTTCTCTTGAAGCGGGCTATCCAGTGGCTTGGGCTTGTGACGTGAGTGATAAAGGGTTCTCGATTAAAAACGGTATTGCAGTTATGCCAAACCAGAGCTGGAGCGATATGAGCGCAGAAGAAGCTCAGGCCATTTACGCTGGACCTCATGAAGAGGCGCTTGTTGACCAGGAGACGCGTCAAGAACAGTACGACAACTATCTTACACAAGATGACCACGGTATGGTCCTTCAGGGCATGGTTAAAGATCAAGAGGGCAATGTATTTTACATTGTAAAAAACTCTTGGGGTGATATTCCAAACGATTTCCGTCCAGGTTACCTATATGCTTCTGAAGCTTATGTGCGCCTAAAGACAATAAGTGTCATGATGCATGAGGATTCGTTACAGAAATCCACTAAGAAGAAATTGAATTTGTAATTAGACTACCGTATCTAATACTGAGCCGCTTACCCTTGGGTGAGCGGCTTTTTTTGTACCCTTTGGGATACGGAATGAACCACTAAGGCTATGACTGTTCCCAATACTGCACCCGCCATCACATCTGTGACCCAATGCGCCATGAGATAAACTCTTGAAACCGCCACGGCAATGGCGCAGAACGCGGCGAAAACCTGAATGGCAGGACGGCGCCAGTGTAAAGCAATGAGGGCAAAAAATACAAACGCTGTGGTTGTATGACCGCTTGGAAAGGCAAATTGTAGCGGAAGGTCTAGATCTGTTACCAATAGTGTTTGGCTCCACTCAATGACCCCCATCGGACGCGGTGATGGAGCAAATACTAGCTTCTTTAAACATTGGACCAACACACTGGATAAAATTCCGGCTGCGACAAACTCTCCTGCACGCCACCACGCTTTCTGCAGGGCGTAGGCGATGATCACCAACACAAACATAGGTCCTTCGCCCCAGCCGGTGATAAAACCCATCAACGTATAGCCTCGTGGGGAATACCAAGCCTTATGCAAGGCTAATTGGGCCTCGACCTTGTCCGGAAAAAAGGATAAAAAAATCCCGCAGACCATAACAAACAGGACTGCGGGTATGCTGAAATACGGAACGTTCTTCATTAAGCGCCGATAATGTGCTGCAACTCGTGAATTTGACTTTCCCAAAGCAGCTTCGATTCGTCAACTTCATCAGCTTCAGCGAAGTCCGTTACAATGATTGACGTATCATTCGTCAAAGCATCAACTTCAATTCTGAACTCAAAATAGGTATCTAAACCGTCCTCTTCGTCGTTCAGCCAACGGAATCGAACCATTTTATCCGATTGTTTCTTCAATAGTCGAGCCTGTTCTTCTGAACCGTCCCAGAAAAATGTGAAGAGTTCTGTTCTTGAGTTAACATCGTCACAAAACCATTCGCTCAATCCTGAAGGCGTACTCAAAAATGGGAACAACATTTTCGGTGAAGCGCGAAGGGGAAACTCTAACTCAAATTTTATTTTATCCATGGTGGTACTTTACTAATTCATGCAATATAATAAGTCATATGAAATAAGCAACACTTTGTGCAAAAACCCTTGAAAAAACTAAAGTTCTGACATATTCTCTATCTTCAACTCGCTAATATGAATGCTATGCAACCTAATGCTTCTATATTTCGTCAGCCCATCATATGGGTCGCAGCCCTAGGGTACTTTGTTGATATCTACGACTTACTACTTTTCAGTATTATTCGCATCCCTTCGCTAACAGATTTGGGTGT
>Ga0129324_10002715_pt1 | contig 10716 bp, 12 predicted proteins | sample CPBDNA_7_FD_96879 | JGI IMG/M metagenome (GOLD analysis project Ga0129324, IMG submission 96879) | Freshwater to marine salinity gradient microbial communities from Chesapeake Bay, USA - CPBay_Spr_15_0.2_DNA | ecosystem: Environmental > Aquatic > Marine > Coastal | place: USA: Chesapeake Bay... | reverse complement strand
TTTTATATTTTAAATATTTATTTTTATATACATTTTCACCAGAAATTGTCATATAATAGTCTTAGATATTAAATTTTAAATTACTCAGATACATTATATTCCCAATTAATAGGTTCAAATAGCCACTTATCTTTACTAAATACTTGTGTCAAACCACCTCGTGGATAATTATGAGTAACTTCTAATTTTACATCAGTATTACGATTAGCAAATTTTAATATTATATTACATACTACTTGATGAGATACAATTAGAATATTGTGTTTACTTTTTAATTCATCTGTTAATATTTTAGCCATAAATCTTTTTACTCTTTTTTCTACTAGTTTTTCATTCTCTGGATATTTATGATCTACTGGATTAAATAAACTTGTATATTTTGGATTATAATTAAATGATTCAGCTATATATAATGGTAATGTAATTTGATATGATTTTTCCGGTATAATATGTGGATGCTGTATTTCACTTAATGAATAATCCAAATTAATAGGGATGTTTGAAGATTTTGAATAAGGTGTAACTGTTTGCAAAGTTCTAATAAAAGGGGATGAAAATATTTTATCAATTTTATGTTTTTTTAATATTTCTACTAATTTAATTGAATTATCTAAACCTTCGCTAGTTAATGGTGAGAAGAAAGTAGCATCCATTGTTCTATCTTCATGTCTTAATATATATATTTTCATATTATATATAAGATATATTTTATTCATGAATAATAATCTATCTTATATATAATATGATTGATTATTTTATAGTAGGATTTGTTAGCGTTATTACATGCTATATTATAGTAAATGTATTTATTTCACCTGTACAAAAAATAGCATTAAATAAAATGAAAACATATATGCTTGCTTTTATTATTGGTTTATGTGTACATCTTATAACTGAAATATGCGGATTAAGTAACTGGTATAAATCGAAAAGATATCTAACAGCAATAAAAATGTTGTCAAGCTAAGAGTGTAACTCTTAGCTTAATAAGCTTCTGCTTGTCAAGTTAATTGAACAAGCTTGATACTTTGATTATATTATCTTCCTTTAACATTTTAAACAAGAATTGTTTAATTTAAATAGTTTTTAAATAAAATAGATATTGAACAAGTTGAAGTTAATCCGTTATAAAGAGCCATACTACCAAATACCACTAAAATAATTAATGGTAAAATATTAATTTTTTTTAATAATTTTTCAGTTCTTAATTGTATATAAATGTATCCTCCTACTAATATCATTATTAGACCCAGAATTGTTTGAAGAATTCTCATAATATTATAAAAATTAAATGAATTAGTGCCAATAATATTTATTCTCATAGTAGTCTTTTCATTCAAAGAAACATTATTTAAACCATATTTTAAATTAATAAACTGAATATTTTTGCTGACTTTAATCTTTTCATAGTCATTAAAATATTTATTTTTAATAAATGTAGATCTATTTCCAGATTGACATACAATATATATTTCATCAAAATAGTCTAAATGATTAATGATTGTAGAAACATTAAATCTTATCATATTCATCGGTATATTATAAAAACTATAGTCTTGTGATTGGTCAAAATGTTTTGAATAAACTTCATCACTTTTACGTATATCAATAAATAGATATTTCATTATATATTATAAGATTTTATAATTATTAAAAATTTATAAAATAAAACTATGATTTGACATTATGAGTTGAGGTATGTGATTTAACGTAGTCAAATCATTAATCTGATGAGTAGGAGAAAATAATTCAGTCTGAATTCCTATTCATCCCAACGCATTATAGATGTAAATTGTCAAGCTTTTGCGTGTCCAGGCAAATCATGTCTTTATAAAAAAATTTATTGAATTAATAAGTGTATTTATATCAGATGTAGAGACAGGATGTTTTATAATATACAAATAGTAATATATTTTTAATTCAAATGATATTTTTAATTGTTGAATTAAACATATTATATTAATCCAATCAATTAATACTTTATCTATTATCTTAACATCTTCATTTTTTTTATATTTGTTCATAGTATTATTTAAAATATAATGATGTGTAAATATTATAATATTTTCAATCAAAGTATCAGATAACACTAATTGTTTAGATAATTTTAAAGTTTTAAGTTTATTAAAACAGTTTTTCTTCAAGGTCTTATTCATTTTATGGATAATGTGATAAAATAAATTATAATATATATTATAATTATTTTTATTTAGGTGAAAAATTAAAACTAACGCTTTTACTAAATTTAAATATAATTCTTCATTTAATATATTGTCTTCCATCATCTGATTTAATAATTCTATTATGTTATTATTTTTTTCTAATACAAAATAATTTAAAAGTGAGGAAAATTCCTTCATTATATATAGTGATATAATTAATTTAATACTAATTATTGACCTTCGACATCTTCGTCATCTGTGTCATCATTTGAATCAGGTTGAGAATCAGGTTGAGAATCAGGTTGAGAATCAGGTTGAGAATCAGGTACACGTATTTGACTTTCCATCTGTTTTAACATATCTACATTCATTGGTTCAATTCCTAGAAATTCTCCAAGTGTAGTAAAATAATGTCTAATATCATTACTTGCTCGAACGTCATCGCTAATTTTTCCAATCTTACCCATGACTGCGCTAATCTGTATTTTATATTTATCGACATTGTTAATTACTTCATCTGGAGCTGGAATATTAGCGAGTTTATATTTTGACAGTAATCGAGCGTAACTATCAAATATTTTAGTTGGAACTGAACGTTTCAATGATTCCATTTTTTTCTTCATCTCACCACCGCGTTCTTTTCTAGAGTCACTTATTGATTGTTTAAATTTTTTATGAAGTTCCAAACGTTTCTTTTCATCTTCCTCTTTCTTTTTTATTGCTTCCACATCAACAGCTTGAATTACATGAACATGACTATCTTCACCAATTGTTTCTATTTTTAATCCAAATTCTGCTTTCAAATATTTTTTACAATCAATCTCTTTTTTTTCTTTGATATCGGTCTTTAATCGAATAACAGCATTTTTTGATAAAAATACCGTTTTATCTCCTAAAATATGTATACTCATTATTATAATACCAAGTTACTCGTTTATAATGTTTAGTTCGCTCATAACAACCCAGGATGAGATTTGGTTTTATAATCAATATAAACATTAATTATTATATTATAATAAATGGTTCGAGATACAAAATTATATGATATATTAGAAATTAAGCCTGATGCTAATGATGCTGAGATTAAGAAAGCTTATAAGAAATTATCATTTAAATGGCACCCTGATAAGAATCCAGATAATAAAGCAGAGGCTACTAAGAAGTTTCAAGATGTTTCAGAAGCATATACTGTATTAAGTGATGCTGATACACGGGCTAATTATGACAGGGAGGGATATGAAAGTTTAAAAAATCCACAAGGTGGTATGCCAAATTTTAACCCGAATGATATATTTGAGCAATTCTTTGGAAATTTTGGCGGTCAATCTGATTTTTTTGGTGGAAGACAATCTCAGCAAATGGAACATTGTATGGTAGAAAAAGAAGTTACACTTGAAGAATTATTTAGCATGAAAACAGTTAGTGTTAGTTATAAACAAAAATCATATTGTAAGAAATGTAATGGTAACGGAACAAAAGATGGTTCTCAATCAAAGTGCGCAGGATGTAATGGAATGGGACAGAAAATACACGTAATTAGGAGTGGTCCTATGATACAACAGGTAATGGCGCATTGTAATGAATGTAAAGGTACAGGAGAAAAAGTTAATACAATGAATTGTTGTGATGAATGTAATGGTAAAAAAGTTATTATAAAAGATAAATCTATTGATATTCCACTAAATAGAAAATTAAGTAGTGGAGTCAAGATGGTAGTTGAAGGTAAAGGACATATATTTAAGAATGGTACATCGAATGTTATAGTAACTATAAAAGAAAAACCACATCCTTTGTTTAAAAGAAATGGAAATGATCTTCACTATAATATGAAATTACGATTATTTCAAACATTATTTGGTTTTACAAAGACACTTCAGCATTTAGATGGACGCCTGCTTTTACTAAAATATAATAATTTAAAAAAATTAGATACAATGTTGAAACTAAAGAATGAAGGTATGGGTGGAGATTTATATATACATGTAACTACATCTATGCCAAACTTGGAAAAACTAGAAGAGAATGAGAAAAATATTTTAAAGAAAGTATTAGTTAAAACAAATCAAACCGAATTTAATAAAGAAACAGCATTAAATAAAGGACCCAATCCATCAAATATGGTTGTTGTTAACCCTAACCATATATCTGAAATTGATATACCTGATGAGGATGATATACCAGACCAACAAAATAATATACCGGATGGTTTTCCAGGTGGACAAAATGTTCAATGTGCACAACAATAAATATTTAGTCTTTTATATTTTTATTATAATCTATATTACTTATAATTTTATTATTATCTATATTACTTGTAATTTTTTTTAGTGGAATCTCTTCAGGTACAATATTATCTGGTTTTTTAACAGGACCTAAATCTTTAAGGGGGGTTCCTCTACAGAGAGGACAAAAATTTGAATGTTTTGACCATTCTTCATAACAGTTTGAATGAAATACATTATTACAACATATTGTTTCACCAAACATGTTTTTTCCTTTTTCATCTTTCATGGTATTCAATACATTAAATGGTACTTTTGGAAAATCTTCATGACAAATAGGACACATATCAGAGTTATTATGACCACTACCTATTAAGTTTTTCAATTGTAAATATCTTGATTTATATTTAAAATATTTTAATTCATAATCCATATATATAAATTTAGATAATTTATATATAATATAAAATAATTTTAAGCATCCAAGTCATTCACTTCTTCTTCTTCTTCCTTATTTTCACGCTTAAATCGTAAGAAAGGCCACCCATTTACACCATATTTATGTTTAATTTCTTTATCCATAAAATCATAGAGTTTTTTACATTTAGGTATCGTATCACCTTGGTGTATTTCATTAAACCATAATTTGAAATGAGCAAACAAGTCTTTCTTCTTAAGTGTATCCATCTTATTAGTAGTTGTTTCAATTGATAATTCAAAATATTCACGAACAAAATCTTGGTCTTTACGATATTTATTTGTAGAACACTGAACTTCTTCTGGTTCAGGAACTTTTTCTGGAACATCATATTTAGTAGTATAAATATGTATAAGATAACTTGCAAAAGCACTTGCCCATTGAGATATCTTTCCCTTCAAACTATCATCTAATAAGAATTCATTTGGATTAGCTGGGTCTGGATTCTCTACGAACTTTGACGCAAAATCAATAACGCGAAGACGCCTCCATGTTCCACCGTCATCAGAAGGAATCTCTGGTAATTCATTCGTAGTCATCCAACTCTTTACTTGAGATTTAACTTCAATTGGTTCTTGATACAAACCTCTAACCATAAATTTATCATTACCTGATATTTCTTTAAAGATACCTACATTAATTGTTTCATCAGTACCAGGTTCTTGATATACACCAATACGAGCTCCTTTCATTCGAGCTAATTCAGGAGAAGCAGCATTAGAAGCACCTCTTTTTCTAGTAATAATAGTAATAGGGCATGAAATATAATAATCACCTAATGCTTCACTAACTAATTGAAAACACAATGATTTCCCATTTGAACCAGAACCAGTGCAAAAGTAAAATTTCTCCTCTCGATTTTCTCCAGATACACATGTAGATAATCTAGATAGAAAATAGTCTCTAACATTCTTATTAGGTAGAATCTTTTCAAAGAAATCATTTATCTGAAATGCGTATGGATTTTTATCATTCCATTTCGAATAATGAACATTAGTTGACATTGAAATATGGTCATCAGGTTGTCCGTTTCTAAACTTTCTTTGACTCAAATCATAAACACCATTCTCAAATCCAATTAAGTGAGGATTTTCGTCTAGACGTTTAATAAACATATCATCGTGAAATATATATTTAGCTTCTTCCATTATCTTTTTCTTAAAGTTAATATCCATTAAACTATCAGCAATCTTATTAAAACTTGCTGATTCTTGAAGAAAATTCTTTTTCTCACTCGCATTAGCTTCTAAAGCTTTTTGAGAAAATTCCTGTGCCATCATAATATAATGATTCGCAAATTCACTAGATATTAGTGTTATTAATCTCCCACCGCCTGAACACTTTCTCCATCTATGTTCTGAAAAATTATACCAACAATTGTCTTTTGGATTTGCGCATACGAATTTATCAAAATACTTTGAATAAAGTGCTTTGGCAATCATGAAAGTGTTATTAATTGAGTTTTTTTTTAGGTTATTCTCAAAATCTTCTCTAATAAATTGTTTATATTCTTCTGGACTATCTTCCTTTGCCCACAACATCAAAGACCTAATTGTATAACCATCGTCTTTCATATTCTTCCATAATCTATCACATTCACCTGGGACAAATTTTTTAGATTTCTTTGAAAATTGTATCCATGTATCACTTAAACAATTATGTGTATTATGCAAAGACCAACCAACCCGAATCCAATCATGCCAATTATTTGCTCTTTTTGTATTTAACATACTGGTTAATACAATTGATTTTTCTATTAATTCTAATCTATCTGTTGGAATCATTTCATCCAACAGATTATTTAATTTTTCATTATCAGTATCTGGATCAATCATTAAACCTTTATATTCAGATTCAATATAATTTGTATCGATGGTATCCAATAATGGTGTTGAATTAGATTGACACCATTTACTATCACGTAAGCTTAGTAATCCAACAATATCTTTCATTGGCCCAACTGTTTTAACATCAATTGGTGAATTATTAAAATCTAATATTCTTGTTAATACATATGGTATACCTGAAGGTTTACAACATCCATACATTAACCAAGGATTAGTAGAAATAATTTTATCATCTAATACATTTGATGTATTACAAAATGTATTAAAAATTTCAGTATCCATTAGTTTATCATGCGCATACTTAAATACCAGGTGTCGTATCTTACTACTCGCAACAATGTATGGAAATATGAGGTGAATACCGTCGGCAACTTCTCCGTTTTTTTCACCAAAAATATTTTTCTCAAATACAAAACATGATAATTCATTATTAGTTACTTTCAAATAGTTTTGTATACCTTTTCTATATTCTATTATAATTTGGTTAATCATAGTATCATCATATAATCTATTACCATCATGAGTATCTTTCGGATATCTCAAATCTATATCTACCATAATAGGTCCGTATTCTTGTAATTTTTCAGCAATAGAATAATTTAAATTATGTTCTGCTGCTTGAGCTAAATATTTAATTAACTTGTCTCTTTTCTTACTTGAATCAATATTAAATTTACCTGGGAAAGTTATACCTCCCATAGAAACATGTGTAAATTCTCCTACACCTTTAGCTGTCCTATATTCATTTAGTAACTCATCTAGTTTTTTCTTAATATTCAGCATGGTACTATTTAAAGTCATTTGTATTATTATATAATGTTAAGAATGTTATTTTTAAATATTTATTTTCAAATTTTTATGGATTCGTATTATACCTCTTGATTACCTCATATATGGATATATACACATGATATTGAACAATTGTACCTCGTTATATCATATACAGTCGATACTATGATAATATCTAAATAAATAATTATAATTATTATAATGAATAGTAGTAATTTACGAATTGTCAATGACATTATAGATTTCAATAAGAATCGCCCTGATGATATTTACGTCAATTTTGATAAGAATAATATTACCAAGATATATAGTATGATAGTAGGTCCGTCCTCAACACCATATTTTGGGGGTTATTTCTTTTTTGAGATTAATTTTCCATCTAATTATCCACAAACATCTCCAACTGTTAAATTTTTGACTACAGATGGTAAAGTTAGATTTAATCCTAATCTATATAGTTGTGGCAAGGTATGTTTATCAATACTAGGGACCTGGGCAGGACCAAAATGGGAACCAGTAATGACATTAAGGTCGGTATTACTCTCAATCCAATCACTTATGAGTGATGCTCCGCTTAAAAATGAACCAGGGTATGAAAATATTAAAGATGATAATATTAAATCACTTCAATATACACAATATGTTCAATATAATACATACAATATTGCTATAATGACGGTCTTATCTAATAAATTAAATTATAATGTTAATTTATTAGAAATGTTTAAAAAGGACATAATGGAAAATTTAAAAAAGAATTATATAAATCTACAAAATGATATATTATCATACGCAGAGATATTAGATACAATACCACTTGGACCTATTGGGTATAATGTAAATATGAAAGAATTAAATTTTAAAAAATTATGTACCGAGTTTCATAAACAAATAAAAAATAATTATGAACATAATTAAAATTTATTCATGTGAATAAAAATTGATTAAAATAAATATAAATTATATATATTATATATATAATGTATTTTTGTCCAAAGTGTAATTATTCTTTTGATATTTCCAAATCAGTTAAAGTAACTGATGATAGAAAAAAAATAGATAATCCGATTGATATATTAAAAAGATTCAAGGCGCAAAAAAATTTATCAAATTATATTGCTTCTTTTCCTAAAGAAGAATTATTAGAAAATAAAATTTACAAGAAATTAACAGAAGAAGATAAACAAACAATAGAAGTTGTATTTAATCAAACAAAATCATTTGGCGGTATTGAATTTAAATGTATTAATTGTAATTATAGAAAACCAATAAATGAAACAATTAAATTATATCAGATGAATGTTACATCACAAAATAATACATATAGAAGCATCGAAGATAATAAATTATTAGCAATGAATCCTATATATCCTCGTACAAGAGATTATGTTTGTAAGAATGTAAGTTGTATTACACACAAAGATTCTTCTAATAAAGAAGCTGTATATTTTAGAGAGAAAGATTCTTATCAAACTAATTATTTATGCTGCGTATGTTATAATAATTGGTTAATTTAATTATGAATAATATAAAAAAATATTCTCCGTAATCTTATAATCTATTAGTATATAATGGATTATAAAGAAAAGTATATAAAGTACAAAAATAAATATATAAAAATTAAATCAGTATATTTAAAACAATATAACAACTCAATGAAAGGAGGTGTATTATTACCAGATATTTCTCCCGAACTTATAAAAGCAAGTTTAGGTTATGAATATTATATTCCAAATATACCTGAATTTGAAAATATGGGATGGGCAACAAATATACATTCACGTGGAAATATATTAAGTGATATAACCTTATTACATATATTTAAACATGGTTTATACCGATGGTATTTTGATAAAATAATTAATATTTATTATATACTCAATAGTAAAGATAATCATATAATTGACTATGTTATATCTAAACCAAAATATAGAGAATATGCAAACGTACAAGCTTTTATTAAAAATATATTAGGAATTCCTGAAATAAATATTTTAGAAAATAAAATAAAATTAATTGAACTAGGAAAACATTTACATAATATATATGATAATATTATTTTACAAAAAATAGGGATTGCTTATCATAGATTAAAAGTAGTTTTAGAAAAGATTTCTGCTTTCTTTTTTCAAGTTCAAAATCCAAAAGACTATGATGAATTAGGAAAACAAATATATAAATTAGATAAATTATTAAATATATTACAAACAATGATATATAATCATATTTTAGAAAAAGTAAAAAATATAGCTTTCTTGATATTTTATGACACGCCTTCGGACGAACTAAAAGCACAAGAAAAATTAACATTAGAATTTTTAAAAGATGAAGCATATGAAGATTTACGAAAACAAATTGAAATAGACGAAGCAGAATATAATAACACTTTAAAAAATATAATTGCTGGTAACCCAGACTTTTATAATGAACCTGAATATAAAATAATTATATCAGAAATTGATACATTAATTTTACCAGTTCCAGATGATATAATATCACAATTTAGATTACCTATTAATTTTAATCCATTTTTATAATGTTTAATTTATTATTCATGCTTATGTAGATATGAAATATGATTCAAGATGTGTTTTATCTAATTCATCTATTGACCATATCTCGTAATTATCTTTAACCGGTCTTCTTATTTTAAAAGGAATCATATTTAATTTTAATTCTTCTATAGCTATTTCACTATTAGTGAAACTTTCTGATTTAGTAGATTGTCGAATTAATGGTTTGGCTCCCATATTTAATTGTTTTATTCGTTCCCCAATTATTCGTACAAATTCATATCTAGTCATTTTGTTCTTTGATATTCTTTTTGATTTATCTGTTATAGTAATTTTTTCAACATCATTTGTCGTTTCATCTATATCTATACAATCATCTATTTCTTGTTCAGAATCATTTGTATCATTTATTATTACATTATCTGTATCCAATATATCATTACCCAAGTCGGGTTCGGCATCCATTTCAGTTTCGATATCAGGTTCAGTTTCCATTATATTATATTATATAATCTTTTTATTAAATTATATCAATTTTTATTAACCCGCATTAGCTTTGCTAATACTGGTTATGAGCCAAGGCGCTTCATCGAAGATGAAGAGTATGAGCGAAGACCAGTGAAATTAAAAATTTCACTGATTAATTTGTTTTTTCAAAACAAATTGACTGTTTCGATAATATTAAAGAGCTTTGCTCTTTAATAT
>Ga0129324_10002714_pt1 | contig 10718 bp, 6 predicted proteins | sample CPBDNA_7_FD_96879 | JGI IMG/M metagenome (GOLD analysis project Ga0129324, IMG submission 96879) | Freshwater to marine salinity gradient microbial communities from Chesapeake Bay, USA - CPBay_Spr_15_0.2_DNA | ecosystem: Environmental > Aquatic > Marine > Coastal | place: USA: Chesapeake Bay... | reverse complement strand
CACACCCAGCTTGGATGCATCAGGTACATTATAATCACATATAGCATCATACCATTCTGCTCGATGATTGTGTCTGTCAGCGTAACACTCTTCTTCGTTGGTATACTGATACTTTTCTTTCAAGTCATCGTAAATAAAAAGTTTTGAACAGAATTTGCTACTTGATTCAAAGCTATAATCGTATTTGTCTCGTAAGATTTCACATACTGTATCTTTGCCATGTCTTCCGTGACCAATAATTAATAATTTTACGTTATTCATTCTATTCTCCTAAACATATAATAGCATTAGAAAAATAAAATGTCAATAATTATCCTATTAAGAATCCGTAACCATTACCGCCGCTGATTCCAGTGGCAATCTCATGCTCGAGTTTTTCCATTTCAGCTTGTGCTTCAGCTTTTAACGTGTCACCATTTAACGTGGAACCGCCTTGTGGTCCAGCAATAGTGGCAAACTTGCTACGTGCTTCTCCCAGCATATACTTGCATGTTGCCAAAGTAAAATCTTTAATCCACTGTTTGGCCATGTAATCGGTTAACAACTCAATGTCAGGACGGAAATTGTAGCAATACAATAGCAAAGTTTCTTCTGCTCTTGGTCGTTGCAATAATGTTAACTTTTTAGTAGTAGAACTCCACTTAAATTCAATAAAACTACCAAACATACGACCAATAAGTTCTTGGTATTGACTGAAAAAATCATATGTTGCCAGGCCGCCCATGTTGCTACTTGATAATAGATATGCATTTGTATATGCCAAACTAAATGGGTCAAACAATGACCCCCCGCCAGCTTGGCCATTAGTATACAGACTGATGCCAACAACATCACCAGCATTTAATGGTGAATTAAATGTAATCGTTCTAGCACCAGTGTCAGTAACATAATTTGTCGTTGCTGTGCCATTTACAGTTACAACGGTTGTTTCAATCGATAATAGATTATAATTTACGCTAAAAACTGATTGTGCTGCTGTCGCTGTATGTGTTTGTGAAAATATAGGGCCGCCAGATGCTGATGTACTTGGGCGTGAGCCAATGCTTCTGCGAAATATTTGTCTTACCTCAACCACTTCCTTGGGCAACACGTAATCGTTAGTATCCACAATAGTAGGAAGAAACAAATAGGACTCTTCTACACTGTTATCACTTCGTTGGCGATATCTAGATAATGCCTTTGAAAGTGCTGTTTCGTAATGCACAGGGTCAAGTTCAACATCAACCATTCCTCCGCCCAACATTGTGTAGACATAGTCAAATATTTCTTGTTTATAAGTTTTTAAGTCAGACATAGGTGTGTTCTCCAATGGTATTTATCATAGATAAATATATCTGTAATACTTAGGAGAAAAACAATTCCAAGACTTTCGCTATATAAACCAGAACGTGGTAATGATTATGAATTCCTTGATAGACAAATCGAGGAGATGTTTGTAATTGGTGGCACAGATTTAAATATTCACAAGTATTTAGGACCCAATAATCCTGACGATGCTGATGCCACTGCAGATAACCCTCAATATGATGTTGTAAAAGAAACAAATATCCAAGATCTATTGTTTTTAGAAAACAGAGATAGGAAATACGACCAGGATGTCTATACATTACGTGGAATTTATAATGTACAAGATATTGATTTTGATCTTAGCCAGTTTGGTTTATTTTTATCAAATGATACATTGTTCATGACCATACACATCAGAAGCAGCGTAAAGTCACTGGGTAGAAAAATTATGTCAGGTGATGTTATTGAATTGCCTCATTTAAAAGACGAGTATGCTCTCAATGATTTTAGCATAGCACTTAAAAGATTTTATGTAGTAGAAGACGTTAACCGCGCTTCTGAAGGATTTAGTCAGACTTGGTGGCCACATTTGTATAGATTGAAGTTAAAACAAATCATGGATAGTACTGAATATTCAGAAATATTGGATTTGCCAGCTGAAGAAGGTTCAGATACAACATTGCGTGATCTAATGTCAACTTATGAAACTGAGATGCAGATCAACAATGCAGTAATTGCACAGGCAGAAGCTGATTCTCCTAGATCAGGATATGAAACATCTCATTATTATACCATTAATAAAAACGATGATGGTAGTATTGCGTTACAAACCGCTGACGAAACTGATATCGATGCCAGTGGCATATCAATTACTGCTGACGAAGTTGGTAAGGTTCCACAAAGAGAAGGGTATACTGGTTACTTGCTGAATTATGGAGATGGTGATGCTCCCAACGGAGCACCATATGGATCAGGAATTCAATTTCCCAGATCTAATTATGAAGGTGACTATTTCTTGAGAATAGATTATATGCCAAATAGACTATTTAGATATGATGGTGCTCGCTGGGTCAAAGTTGCAGATGATTTACGCATGACACTTTCAAACACAGATGATAGACGCACTCATAGAACTTCGTTTGTCAACAACACAAACACTAATCTGATTAACGGTGAAGTTGTTGAAGAGCGTCAGAGTCTCAGTAAGGCACTTAGACCAAAAGCAGACAATTAATGAACGGAGACGCTTATGCAATGGGCATATGATGGACAAATAAGAAGATATGTTACACAAGTAATGAGATTGCTTAGTAATTTTCCAGTAAAAGATTCAAAAGGAAAACTCACCACTGTTCCTGTGATGTATGGTGATATGACACGACAAGTTGCTGGCATTATTAAACAAAATAGTGAAAACAAGTTACCAAGTGCTCCTAGAATCAGCGTTTATATTACTGGATTGGAACCAGATCGTGAAAGAACCAGTGATTCAAGTTATACCAGGGCTGTCAATATAAGAGAACGAGCAATTGATCCTAATACTGGTCAATACTTAAATTCACAAGGATCAAATTATACAGTTGAAAGATTGATGCCAACTCCGTACATATTAAAAATAAATGCTGACATTTGGACTTCAAATACTGATCAAAAATTACAAATAACTGAACAATTGGCCATCTGGTTCAATCCAAGTTTAGAAATACAAACAACTGACAATTTTATTGATTGGACTAGTTTAACTGTTGTAAATCTTGAAAGTATAAATTGGAGTAATAGAAGTCTACCAGTTGGTGTTGACAGTGAAATTGACATTGGTACTTTTTCCTTTAGTATACCCATATACATATCTGCACCATCAAAAGTTAAAAAGATGGGAATTATTACAAATATTATTACAAGTATTTTTAATGAAAATACTGGAACTATTGAGACTGGCGTAAGTACTCCAGAAATTAATGCTTATGATGATTTTTACAAGGCAGGTTCAATTAACACTGAATTTGGAAGAATTCCAGCCACTGATTCAGCAACACAGATGGCAAATGTAAATTATAATCAATTCGGTTTGTATATTGATGGTGACATTGCTAAAATTGTTAGCAGAGGAAAAGTAGGTGCCAAAAGCTGGCGAGAAATATTAGATGCCATGCCAGGAAATTATGTAGCTGACTATAGCAAGATTTATGTCACTAGTTTGGACAATGATTCAGTGTTTACTGGTACTATAAGATTGTTGACAACTAATGAAACCGAATTAAGTATAAGTTGGGACACTGACACGTTTCCACAAGATTCAATTATTTCTGGACCCATGGGAGACAGAACAACCATCGATTATATCATTGATCCTTCAAGATTTGACCCAACTACTGTAAAAACACCAGGTCTTAGATTTTTAATTCTCGAAGATATTGGAAGTGATGACAACGAACAGGGTCCGGCTGCTTGGGTAAATGGTAATGGTTCAAACTTTGTAGCACGATCTAACGACATCATTGAATGGGATGGAAGTGTTTGGACTGTGGTGTTTGATGCCGCTAACACCAGTGCCGTTACATATGTTACAAATCTTAACACAAATGTACAATACAAGTTTGTAAACGGAAGTTGGCTATTGAGTGTTGATGGAGATTATCCAGTTGGCACCTGGCGCATTGACCTTTATGGATAACTAATTGTATGAACAATATAGTTTGCAGTGGTGCATTATTTTATACCTTAACAACCAATCGTTTTCTGTTGCTTTATCGCAAGCAGAGTAAACGAAATAACCAATGGGGAATTGTTGGTGGAACTAACGAAGGATCTGAAACTCCATGGGAGGGGTTAAAGAGAGAAATAAAGGAAGAAATAGGAGTATTACCAGATATAATCAAAACTATTCCACTTGAAACCTTTATTTCCAATGACGAACATTTTCAATTTCATACATATTTGTGTGTTATCAAAGATGAATTTATTCCAACATTAAACCAAGAACATGACGGTTATGCTTGGGTGGGCTTTGACAATTGGCCAAAGCCCCTGCACCAAGGATTAAGAAATACACTTTCCAGTAAAATCAACAAAGCAAAACTGGAAACAATCTTTAAGATGGTCAAGTTTTACGTTTAAAATGATAATCTCCATCAACATCACTTTTGCAAAAGTTTGAAACTAATTCAAATCCTAAGTATTCCATGAACTCAATTACTTTGTTTACTTTGGGCGCACCTTTATTATAATCCATGTGCTGTGCTTCTAGTATTACATCCTTGCAACTTTTAATAGTTTCCATGGCACCCATCAAAACATCAATTTCTGCTCCCTGAACATCCATTTTAATCAAGTCTGGCACTGGCCAATTATTCAATCTTCTCAACGTGTCAAGTGTTAGAGTTTTTCTAACAGTTGCATGTTGCTCAGTGAATGCTCCAGTGGTTTCAATGTAATAACTATTGCCGCCTGGATTATCTTTGTCCTCATAAAAAATAATCTCGTTGTCATCTTTGTTAGAGAGTACAGATATTGCATAATTGTGGTTTGATTGTTTTAAAAATTTCTCAACTGATGTGGCAGCATCCATTAAATAATAATCAGCATCAGGCCATGCTTCCTTGGCCTTTCGTGTCCAATGCAATACACATGCTCCAATGTCATACACAACTGTTGGTGATATATTCATTTGTTTTAAGTATTCAGCATGAGCTCTGGGCAATAAATCCTGTTGTGCGATTTTTTCTAAATGAGTTTTTTCAGTTTTTTCTTTAACCTGATATACCGTTTGTCCGATATGGTTACATCGTATAGTTTCATCAGCCCATACAGTGAATCCATTTTCTCTTGCTTTTTTGCAAAAGTAAACATCTTCTGATATAGTATTTCGGTGGTCAATTGCTGATTGATAATAAAAATGAGGATATTTAATTTTGCGAAATACATCACTCTTTATTAATACACACCCCATTCCACAAGCTGCTATTTGAAAAATACCAGCGCCTTCAATTTCTTCATAGGGGATGTTGGTACAACCACCATTGGGGGTGTCTTTGTATATTTCAAGTGTATGTGTATTGGGAATACGCTGTATATAAAGGCCGCTGATAACGTCTTTATCAGCAGAAATCATCTTTGTTAAAGTATCCTTGGGCAATACGACATCTGAATCCACTGATAACAAATAGTCATATCTCATTGCCCATTCTGCAATAAGATTGCGAATTTGGTCAATTTGATATCCATAAAAGAATTGAAAATCTGTTTGATAACCGTCGGGCACATCTAAATCGTATACTGATTTGAATGTTTCTGGTTCAATATATTTGTTTGTAGGGATAGCAATTAATATTTTTTTATTATTTTTATTTTTTAGAATCATTTGTTCTTTATCTATTTCCTGGATGATATTTTTTTTAACGTTGGTTTCTATTTCATATTTTGTATCTGGTAAAGTATTTTTAGTTTGACTTTCATGTTCAAATACTGAATCATTATTCACTCTGTTAGTTTCTGTATAACCAAGGCTTTTTAGTATGTCATTAACTATATAATTGGTAGTTTCTGGTCCCTCTACTATAATAACTGGTTTGAATTTCTTTATAGTGTTTAACCCGCCTAATATTACTTCATATTCAGTTTTTTCTGTATCCAACCATAATAGATCACAGGCTTCAATATCTAAAGAATCAAGTGTTATAACTTCACACTCACCCGTTTGGTTCATGTTTAATTCAAATTTTCCAGAATTATTAAATTGTTGTGTATGCCCATGTACTTTTTTATTTGAACTGCCCAGTCCAACGTTTAAACTTTCAATATTTTTATCTGCACAGTTCTTAATCAAGATATCATATGCAATTTTATTGGGCTCAAATGTGTACACTTTCTTATAATATTTGGAAAGTAGCACTGGGTACAGACCTTGATTACCACCAGCTTGTACCACCACGTTGTTTTTATTGGATGATAGTTTAGATATCAAATCTGAAAATCCATTATTCCAATCAGACATAATTAAATCCCAGGTTATGTCATTTTCTAACCTTGTAAATTCTGCATTTTTTATTTCAGTATTTGCATTTTTATTTTGTTCTTCTCCATTTATCTTATAGTCATTTAAAGGGTTCAAATCATTATATACTACCATTATTTCTTTTACTGCAATTGGATTTTTAGCATAAGAAATTGTTTCTCTGAATAGTGGGTTATCTGCGCCTGACATCATCCACTTGTCATCTACAATATAATTTTCTTTTACTATCTTTTTTGCGATAGAACCAGACATTGTTCTAAGATGCGTGTATGGTATTTTCCACGGATATGAATTGCCATCTTTCCAATCTTGAGCAATGAGTGGTATATTATCAGCAAGACTCCACATTGAACCGTATGTAAAATCGTGACCTTGATCGTAAATATCATTGTAGTAATGGAAGATTGCATTGTTATTTATTAACCAATCATCTCCATCCAAAAGCATTACTATATCGCCTTCTTTAACAAAATCTTTTACGGCGTCTAGTTGATTCTGGATTGCACCTTTTCTTGTATCATTTTGGCGTATTATGATTTTAGATTTTGTTTCATCAGAAAATTCTGAAACCATCTCGTTAAAATTTATTTTATTGTCGGAATTGTCGTCAATTAGAATGTGCAAATAATTGTCGTAATCTTGTTGAGCTATAGATTTTACGTGATTTTGCATATAAGCATCTGCGTTTCTAAATGGGCTTATAACGACTATTCTGCGCTGACTACCATAAGAATTATAAACTCTTCTATCTTCTATATTATTAAAACGCCGGCCGTATACTCTAGCAACTTTATCGTTTATTCTAGACACTGATCTATATTTCTCTACTGGGTATGGTTTTTCAGTCATTGTATGAAAATGCTGATCCCATTGTAAAGCAACAGTATTCCATCCCGCGATGTCTTTTACCACATTACAATAGTTTTGTTTCTGATAATGCAGATAAGAGTTGTTATACGCGTCTAATACTGTTTGTACAAATTTTATAGCTTGAGTATTTTCATCTATATTTCTGAATAGAGCGTTATTTGTTGATGAATAAGGGATTTTGTAACATGCTTGCTCAATCGCAGTTTCTTCCAGAGCACCAAATATGTTAGTAACTATTGGAGTATTATAAAGAAGAGACTCGAGCGACGAAATTCCAAATGTTTCTGGAAAGGCAGTTGGGTATAACATCATATTGGCGTTCGCAAGTATTTCGGCAATTTCGTACTGAGGAATTACACCAGTAAATGTCACACCTTCTGGTTTAGAATCTATAAGATCGTTAACCATCTTTTCTTGAGCATCTGGCTCTGCACCTTCACGGAAACGATAATACCCTCCAATACAAGTTAGTCTTGCTTCTGGTATATGTTTTTTAATCTCAGGCCAGATGCGAGTAACGAGCGGAATTAATCCCTTTGTTGCCGAAGCATTATAGACAAAGTGGCTCTTGTCTTTTTTAGAAAGATCTACATCTTCTATATGTCGAACTGCACCATTTCTCGTTTGAAAAAACTTGTGCTTGAGAACTTCAAAATTTCGTTTATTTCCATGATCACATGACGTTACGTACCAAGAATGAAAATCTGATAATGTAAAGACTTCATCTATTTCGCCGCTCATTAACAGTTGTTCTAATGTTTGATCACCCTCGCAGAAAGTATCGTGCATCCAAATAACTGTTTTGTTTGCTCTCGAAACCATTTTAGAGTATTGATTTCTGGCAAGAAACGGGTTTACTGATCTCGAAGAAATGACAATATCGTGAGTGTGAACACTTTCATCATCTGTAAATTTAGAATGATCTACATACTGAACTCCGTTGTATAATCCAGGAGCAGCTTTTGAATCTATGCAATTGTTGTAGACTGTAATAGAATGGCCTAGTTTAGCAAGTTCGGCAGACATGAGAATCACCGCAGATTCACTGCCACCCAATCCTCGTCCTTTTAAAGTGTTTCCGTCATACGTTAGACCTAATAAGTCTATGATAGCAATTTTCATAATATAACCTCATAATATTACTATTTATAACTAAATGCGCACTCCAAAAGTCGATAAATTAGCCGCTGTAAACATTTTATATCTTTTACAAACGTTTATTCTGCCAAAATACACAGCAAGAGTTGTATTTTCTAAAACGCGATATTATTGGTAATATGTTATGATTCCAGACGATGATATAGCCTTTAAAATAAATGTGGGTGTTGCTTATTCCGCCATCCAATCAGTATTTAAAGTCCATGTTTCACCATCATACGAGAACTTGGAATGCTCAAAAGAGTAATCAATAATAGTAGAATCTTCTGAAACGGTATTGGCAAAAACCAGTAAAGGATCTTCTACATCATAATGTATGGTAATATTTTCACTATTCAATCCGTATATTTTGCTGTCTTTAACTACTATGTGATCGGTTTCAACTGTTAAATTATCTTCGTCATTTAACAGATATAATGCTCTGTTGTCTGCGTTTAAAGTAAGTACTTTCATAATTGTTTCCTTATTGATATTCTTCATAGCTAAGTGAAACATGAATGCCACCTATGCTACCTGGTTGTATGCTCAATTGGTCTCCAGCTTCGAGAGAAAGACCTGGTGTAATACCTAAAACAGAATCTCCAACTTCCACGGTCTTTGTGACTATTGCCACACCGTTCAAATATGTTGTGAATGTTACACTGGACGCACCGTCAAAATTTGTCACTTGGCACCCATAAATTCGCGTTTTTTCAGTTGCTGTTAAAATATTTTGATTTAATGTACCCAATGCCAGTGACTTATTTGCTACCTTAAATCCTGTTGAAATATCACCTGTCAGTTCCTGTACCGTGAGACTGTAGGTTATATTCTCTGTCGAGCTAGCGCTTATATTGCTATTTTCAGTTAACACGAGGGCGCCTGCATTTATGCTATTTGTTCTATTGGCAGAGGCAGTAGAATTTTTAACAAGACTCAGTTTTCCAGCCGGTGCGGTTCCTATACCAGCATCTGAACTTAGGTTAAAGGAGTTTATGTCGTCGTCGGCGGGGTCCATGAAGGCAATCTGCGATTTTGAATGTATAAGTTTGAAATTTTCAGCAGAGCTGACATTTCCTGCAGCAGCGTCTTGAAGATCTAGATCATAACTAGAATCGAACACAGCAGTGTCAATTTCCCAGGCCGTGGAAAGATTCCACTTTTGTAAATAATTACCTGCTGACATTTTAAACAGCACCAACCCATCATCAGTAAGCCCAACACCATCTGTCCCGCTGGTGGCACTAATAACAACACTTGCAGACGCCGTGGATAAATCCCACGGTGTAGACAGATTGTATTGCTGCAAGTAAGGTGAACTATCACTAGAAACATATAGTCGAGTCCCATCGGATTTCACATAAAAACCATTTTGATTACTAAACTGCGCAGCCGTATCAAGTTGATTTACCATTGCTGAAATTGTTGATAAATCCCAGGCAGTGCTTAGGTTGTACTGTTCTACATATCGTCTGTTATCAAGGACGTAAACAGTTGTACCATCTCTTTTAAATTGCAAGTCGTATGGCGTCGCCGTCAAATTTGTGGTAGCTATGTTGTCATAAGTAGCAGTAGACACATCAAAAGGCGTTGACAGAGAATATTGGAGAATGTCGCGCTGCTGAGTGCCTACCACATACAGTTTAGTACCATCACTTTTAAAATCCAATCCGAGAGGCGACGATTCTTGAGCGGATAACAAAGGTGATTTGTGCGCAAAAGAAATGTCTGACATGACCCACGGCGTTACATAAAGATCACCAAAAAAACTCAAATTGTATTTTAAAACGGAGTCAGTTGTAAGATCTACCAAAAACACATCAGAGTCTGAATTTGACAGCGCAATTCCTCGCGGGCTAATGGTCTGAGAAGACACGCTGGAATTTCTAATATTGTCTGTAGCTGTGGTCAAATCCCAAGCAGTTGCAAGTTCAATTTCACGTATAACATCATTGGTGTCGTCTACATAGTAAAAACGCTTTCCGTCTGAAGAAGGAACCGCTTTACTAAACCCATTACCTGTTAATGGTAATTTAAAACGTGTTGCAAAGTTAACACTTGGTATACTCCAAGGTGTTGAAAGTGTAAACTGGTTCAAGCTGTTGGCACCATAACTACTTCTGACGTAAAGTTTTGTCCCGTCGTCGTTAAATGAAAAACCCCCTACTGCATAGAATTCAGCATTATTACTAAAGTTGGTATAACTAAGTGTTGATGCCAGCGTTGCAGTTGTAATGTCATATGCAACACTCAGATTAAATTCGTTGCCCTGGCCGAAGATGTTGGTCCACCCAACATACATTTTAAGACCGTTATTCCCAAATGATATATCAGAAGGGTTACTAACACCAGTGGCTATATTTGCACCGCTATAAGAAACCGTGGAAATATCATACGCTGTACTGAGATT
>Ga0129324_10002712_pt1 | contig 10724 bp, 7 predicted proteins | sample CPBDNA_7_FD_96879 | JGI IMG/M metagenome (GOLD analysis project Ga0129324, IMG submission 96879) | Freshwater to marine salinity gradient microbial communities from Chesapeake Bay, USA - CPBay_Spr_15_0.2_DNA | ecosystem: Environmental > Aquatic > Marine > Coastal | place: USA: Chesapeake Bay... | reverse complement strand
TAGTTTCTTGCTAAAAGAGCCTTGTTAATTTTCTTAATTAGACTTGGGCCCTCATAAATAAACCCAGTATAAATTTGAACCAAATCCGCACCAGCTTCAATTTTTTCCATAGCATCTTTTGCAGAATGGATTCCTCCAACACCAATAATCGGGAAAGCTTTGTTTGAATTTTTGGCTAAATAACGAATTACTTTTGTGCTTTGTTCCTTGATAGGTTGACCACTCACTCCTCCATTTCCAATTGCTGATAATCGCTCTTTTGAGGCTTTTAAGTTATCTCTGGTGGTTGATGTGTTGGAGGCGATTACCCCGTCAATTTTTGTTTCTGCCACCAAGGCTATTATTTCATCTAATTGAATAGTATTTAAATCTGGAGCAATTTTAAGTAAAATTGGTTTTTGAATTTTAAAACGGGTGTTTTCTTCTTGACAAGCAGTAATTAGTTCGAGAAGGTATTCTTTGTCATTTAACTTTGCATGACTTCCTACATTTGGACAGCTAACATTCAAAACAAAATAATCAACAAAAGGATGCAGTTCTTTAAACACTTCTATATAATCTTTGGTATAATCTTCTGGTTTTGTCGCTGTGTTTTTACCAATATTTCCACCTATAATAACCTTGTGTCTATTCTTTTTTAAGTTATGAATCGCTGCTTCAATACCGTTATTATTAAAACCCATTCTATTGATAATCCCACGATCATCTTTTAAACGGAATAACCGTTTTTTAGGATTTCCAGCTTGTGCTTTAGGTGTTACGGTTCCGATTTCTATAAAACCAAAACCAAAGTTTGCCAGCTCATTATAGAGTACGGCATTTTTATCAAAACCCGCAGCTAAACCAACAGGATTTTGAAATTTTAAACCAAATAAATTACGTTCTAATTTTTTATTATGTACTTGATAAACACTTCTAAAAAGAGCCGCTACAAGGGGAATTTTACATAAAAATCGGATGAGAGAAAAGGTAAAATGATGGACCTTCTCTGGATCGAATAAAAATAAAATTGGACGAATTATCGTTTTATACATAATTATCAAATATAAAAAAAAGCCTCATAAAAATGAGGCTTATACATTATCTTAAAACGGCTTCTAAGTTTTTCTCAAAAGTAGCCTGAATTTTTTGCATGATCTTATCTATCTGCTTGTCTTCTAGTGTTTTGCTTTCATCTTGTAACAAAAAGCTAACAGCATATGATTTTTTACCTTCTGGCAATTGATCCCCCTCATAGACATCAAATAAATCTACTTCCTTCAACAAATGCTTTTCTGACTGAAATGCCAAATCATATATCTCTTTAAAAGCAACCCTGCTATCCAGTAACAAGGCTAAATCTCGCTTTACAGATGGAAATTTAGGCAATTCCGTTACTGGTGTATTTTTACTACTTACAACTTTTAATAAGGTGTCCCAATGAATATTTGCATATAAAACCTCTTGTTTAATGCCAAATTCTTTTAGAATTGAACGTTTAACGACTCCAAAATCTACCAGTTTCATCTTCCCCATACTTAGGTTAATTCCCTCCGAAAAAACATCACTTTTGGTTGGACTAACCTTGTAATTTCGAATACCCAATCTAGTAAATAGAGCTGTAATTATTCCTTTAAAATAGAAAAAATCAGAGGCCTGTGAGTTTAGCTTCCAACTATCCTTTGTACGATTCCCAGAAATAAACAAACTCAATTGTTTGTTTTCTTCATACCCAGAATCATACTTATGATAGGTCTTTCCAAATTCATAAAATTTTAAAGAGGTATTTCTTCTATTTATATTGTAAGAAATCGATTCTAAACCATTAAAAAGTAAAGACTGTCTCATTACAGACAAATCAGCGCTCAAAGGGTTTAAAATAGCGACACTGTGCTCAGGATTGATGTTTTCAGAAAGTTCTTGGTAACCTACTTTGGTCAACGAATTACTCATGGTCTCATAAAAGCCCAAAGCTGTCAATTGATTGGCAACAATGTTCTCTATTTTCGGTTGACTATTATTATCAAAGGAAATTGATGTGTTTAGTTTGTGCGAAAATTCAATATTATTATAGCCGTAAACTCGTAAAATTTCCTCGATAATATCTGCTTCTCTTTGCACATCGACTCGGTAAGATGGAATCGTTAAACCTAAACCACCTTCAGTTTCACTGTTAATTCTTATCTCTAAAGACGCTAAAATATTCTTTATGGTTTCTTTTGGAATCTCTTCACCCAACAAGCGATAAGTACTTTCAAACGATAAAAATACTTGGAAATCTTCAATTTTTTCTGGATAAAAGTCCATAATATCAGAAGCCAAAGTACCTCCAGCATACTCCTCAATTAACAAGGCTGCTCTCTTTAAGGCGTATTTGGTTAGATTGATATCAATTCCACGTTCAAATCGAAAAGAAGCATCCGTGTTTAACGCATGTCTCTTGGCTGATTTTCTTATGGATACTGGATTAAAATAAGCACTTTCTAAAAAGATAGAACTTGTGTTTTCAGTAACTCCAGAATTTAATCCTCCAAAAACTCCTGCCAAGCATAGTGGATTGCTTTCTGCATCACAAATCATAATATCCTCGGCATCCAAAATTCTTTCGACACCATCTAAAGTTGTAAATTTCGTACCTTCCTTTAGAGTTTTTACCAATACTTTATTGCCTTTAATCTTAATAGCATCGAAAGCGTGCAAGGGTTGCCCTAATTCATGTAAAACATAGTTGGTAATGTCAACGATATTGTTCTTCGGAGTAATTCCGATCGCTTTTAGTCGATTCTGAATCCATTCTGGTGCGTCTTTTATCACTACATCTGTAATAGAAATACCGCAATAACGAGGCGCTAATTCTTTGTTTTCAACCTCAACGTCAATTTTTAGCTTGCGCTCGTCTACATGAAAATCACTTACTGAAGGAGAAATTAATTCTAAGTTAATCTCTTGTTGCATCAACCCAGCTCTTAAATCTCTAGCAACACCAAAATGACTCATAGCATCTGCTCTGTTGGGTGTTAAACCAATTTCAAAAACCTCATCTTGTTCAATATTAAAAACTTTTGCAGCAGGTGTTCCCGGTTCAATCTGAGCATCTAAAACAAGAATACCGTCATGACTAGAACCTAGACCCAATTCATCTTCTGCGCAAATCATTCCATGACTTTCCTCTCCGCGTATTTTACCTTTTTTAATGATAAAACCTTCTCCTTTATCATCGTATAAGGTTGTTCCTATGGTGGCAACTGGCACTTTTTGTCCTGCTGCAACATTGGTTGCACCACAAACAATCTGAACGGGCTCCTTTTGACCTATATTTACAGTTGTGATTTTTAACCGGTCAGCATTTGGATGCTGAATACAGGTTAAAACCTCTCCTACCACAACCCCTTTAAGGCTTCCTTTGATAGATTCTCTCGTTTCAATTCCTTCTACTTCTAATCCTAAATCGGTTAATAACTCACCTGCTTTAGAAGCTTCCCAATCTATTTGTAAAAATTGTTTTAACCAATTGTATGATATTTTCATCTTTGTACGCTCAAATTTTCAAGTGCAAATTTACGTATTTTATCTTTATTTCTAAAGCGTAAAAAAGCTAGTTTTATTCTCTTTTTTCTATCTACAGCTATGATTCTTCAGCAGTATCATCGTGCACTTCTCGCTCATCGTCTCTTATTTTTCGCGTGCCTGAATACATGTCGTATCGCACCAAACGACAATCCAAATCGCCATTCTTTAACGGTATTCTTTTTGAGGTTCTTAGACCAACGTGTTTTAAAGCTTCCAGGTTTGAAGTGATAAACCATACTGTAGAATCAGGATATCCATGCTTTAAGGTATCCCCTATTTTTTTATAAAACTCTACAGTGTCTAAACTCAACCGCTCGCCGTAAGGTGGGTTGAACAAAATGGTGGTTTTACCAAATACTTCTTTTTTTGAATTGAAAAAATTAACATGGTGAATCCCAATAAATTCATCTAAATTAGCATTTACAACATTCTCTTTTGCTTTCTGAACAGCAGAAGGAGCCTTATCAAAACCCATAATTTTAAAATGAGAGCTTCTTATTTTTTTTAGTAAGACATCTTGAATTAAAAAATACAAATCCTCATCGTAATCCTTCCAGTTTTCAAATGCAAAATGCTTTCGATTGATATTGGCCGGTATGTTATTGGCGATCATTGCAGCCTCTATTAAAATTGTACCCGAACCACACATTGGATCTATAAAATTTTCGTCACCGGTATATCCAGAAAGCAAAACCAAACCTGCCGCCAATACTTCATTAATCGGGGCAATATTTGTAGCACTTCTATAACCTCTTTTATGCAAAGAGTCTCCTGAAGAATCTAAAGAAACTGTACACAAGTCTTTTTGAATATGCACGTGAATCTTTAAATCTGGATAATTCAAATCTACATTCGGTCTCCTGCTGTATTTATGGCGAAAATAATCTGCTATGGAATCTTTAGACTTTAAAGAAATATAATGTGAATTAGTTGTGAAGTTTTTAGAATTTACAACCGCCCCAATAGAAAAAGTTCCATCAACATTTAAATAGTCCTGCCAATTTATTTTTTGAAGTCCATTATATAAATCTTCCTCGTCATAAACTTTGAATGATTTAATTGGTTTTAAAATTCGAATAGCAGTTCTTAAGCCAATATTTGCTTTGTACAAAAACCCAAGATCACCCTTAAAGGAAACATTTCTTACTCCTACCGTTACTTCTTGAGCTCCTAAATTTTTAAGCTCTGTTGCCAATACCTCTTCTAAGCCAAACATGGTGGTGGCCACCATTTTAAAATCTTTATTCATCCTACTTGTTTCTGATGCAAAAATACATTTAAATTTAGGAAAACTTAGGGAAGCAGGCTAGTTTTTCATTCTGAAAAAAAAAACTGAATTTCCTTGGATATTTCTGTACTTTTGCTAGATAATTGGCTTATGGAAACACAACAAGACTGGTTTACTTCTTGGTTTAACACACCGTATTACCACATCCTATATAAACACAGAGATGATGGAGAAGCTGAGTTTTTTATGCAAAATATTGCACAAAGGTTGCAATTAAATCAAACTTCAGAAATGCTCGACATCCCTTGCGGAAAAGGAAGACACGCCGTCTATCTAAATTCACTTGGTTATAAGATTATTGGAGCCGACTTATCTTCGAATAGCATTGAGTATGCCAAACAATTTGAAAATGATCAATTAAAATTTGAGGTTTGGGACATGCGTCATCCTTTTAAACTAAAATTTGATGCTATTTTAAATCTTTTTACAAGTTTCGGTTATTTTGATGATGATCTACAAGATATTGAAGTCTTAAAGAATTTTAAAGATGGTTTAAAGCAAAATGGAATTGCTGTCATCGATTTTTTAAACGTTCATTATGTTAATGAGCATCTCATTTCTCAAGAAATTAAAACAGTTGATGGCATTGAATTTCATATTAGTAGAAAAATTGAGAATGGCTTTATTACAAAAGAAATTAATTTTTTTGCCGAACAAAAAAAACACTCCTATATAGAGAAGGTAAAATACATAGATATGGATAAGTTTTTGAATTATTTTGAAAAAGCTGGATTCAAAATAAAGCATATCTTTGGATCATACCAATTAGAAGATTTTGATCTTGAAAGTTCTAAACGTTTAATTTTTGTAGTGTCATGACCTATATTTTATTAATTTCTTCTGTCATCATAGGGACACTAATGGTCTTGTTATTTAAGCCTGACAAAAAGATTACGCGTCTATTGTTATCCTTTAGTGGGGCCTATTTACTCTCTGTAACTATTTTGCATTTGGTTCCAGAAGTTTATGAGCATTCACATAAAGAAAGTATGCGCATTGGAATATTTATTCTGGCGGGTATCTTGATTCAATCGGTCTTGGAATCATTTTCTAAGGGAGCAGAACATGGTCATATCCACATTCATTCTAATAAAGATACTTTTCCAGTTTTATTGTTCATTAGTTTGTGTATTCATGCCTTTTCTGAAGGAATTCCAATACATATGGAAGATGCAAATTTGCTTTGGGCAATCGTTGTTCACAAAATTCCAATTGCCATTGTATTGACTACCTTTTTAATCCATGCGAAGTATTCAAAAGCTAAAATAATTCTTTTTCTAGGTGGCTTTGCTTTGATGAGTCCATTAGGAGTTCTACTTGCGGAAAACATTCCTTTCTTTACAAGTTACCACACTGAAATAACCGCTTTAATAATTGGAGTATTTTTACATATTTCGACAATAATACTATTTGAAAGCTCTGAAAATCACAGCTTTAATCTACAGAAATTTATTGCTATTTTGTTTGGAATTTTGTTGACTATTTTTACCTTGAGCTAATCTTAATTGGCCACTTCATTGATAAATTTGATACGCATTAATCGAAGTTCCTCTTCATCATAATCCCCGTCAAACTCATCCAAAGCATCTTGAATTTTATCCGTTTTTGCCTCCATAAAATAATCGAAAATTTCTTCTTGTTGCTCTTCATCTAGCAGGTCATCCAAGGAGTAGTCTATATTTAGTTTTGTTCCAGAAAAAATGATTGCTTCCATTTCCTTAATCAATTCATCCATTCCCAAACCTTTCGATTGTGCGATATCAATTAAAGGCAATTTTCTATCTGTATTTTGAATAATATATAGCTTAAGCCCAGAATTTACGCCTGTGCTTTTCACGACCAAATCATCGGGTCTTAAAATATCATTCTCTTTTACATAATCTGCAATTAATTGGATAAACTCCTTACCGTATTTTTTAGCCTTCCCTTCTCCAACACCATGAACAGCTGTTAAATCTTCAAAAGAAATAGGATACTTTAAAGCCATGTCTTCTAAAGATGGATCTTGGAAAACAATAAAAGGCGGAACTCCGTGTTTAGAAGCAATGCTCTTCCTTAAATCTTTTAGAAGTTTTATTAGATTTTCATCTGTACTAATCTGGTTACTACTTTTTGAATTTGTGATAATTGAGTTATCCTCTTCTGTATTAAATACATGATTCTCTGTCATCAAAAAAGAAACAGGGTTTTTAAGAAATTCCAAGCCCATTGGGGTCATTTTTAAAACCCCATATTGTTCTATTTCTTTTCTTAAATACCCAGCCACTAATACTTGCCGAATCAAGGCCATCCAATAGCTGTCTATTTTATCGCTTCCAATTCCAAAAAATGGTTTGCTTGGAGTTCTATGCGAAGTTAACATAGCATTCTCTTTACCAATAATAGTAGAAACAATGTCTTTTGATTTGTATTTTTCATTGGTCTTTTTAACCACAGTTAAAAGTTGGACCACTTGTTCTTTCGCCTCAAGTTTTTTCTTAGGATTTTTAGTGTTGTCATCCATTTCGGCGCCCAACCCGTTTACCTCGTCAAATTCCTCTCCAAAATAATGCAAAAGGTACTTTCTTCTATTCATCGAAGTCTCGGCATATCCTACGACTTCCTGCAACAAAGCATGCCCAATTTCTTGTTCTGCAACAGGCTTGCTCGCCATGAATTTTTCTAGTTTTTCTATGTCTTTATAGGCATAAAAAGCCAAACAATACCCTTCTCCATCATCTCTACCTGCTCTACCAGTTTCCTGATAATAACTTTCTAAACTTTTTGGAATATCGTGATGGATTACAAAACGAACATCAGGTTTGTCAATCCCCATTCCAAAAGCAATGGTAGCAACAACAACATCACAGTCTTCCATCAAAAACATATCTTGATGTTTGACACGAGTTTTGGCATCTAGACCCGCATGATACGGCACTGCTTTAATCCCATTCACTTGCAAAACTTGAGCTATTTCCTCTACTTTTTTTCTACTAAGACAGTAAATAATTCCTGATTTTCCTACATATTGACGCACAAATCGAATGATGTCCTTATCAACATCTTTTGTTTTCGGTCGGACTTCATAAAATAAATTAGGTCTATTAAATGATGCCTTAAACGTTTTAGCATCGGTAATCCCTAAGGTTTTTAAAATGTCTTCTTGAACCTTTTCAGTAGCAGTAGCAGTTAAACCAATAATTGGAACATTATCAATTTCCTTTATAATATTTCTTAAATTTCTGTATTCTGGTCTAAAATCATGACCCCATTCAGATATACAATGTGCCTCATCTATAGCGACAAATGAAATTTTTTGTTTCCTTAAAAAATTAACATATTCCTCTTTGATTAGGGATTCAGGAGCAACATATAACAACTTCGTTATTCCAACTTCAATGTCTTTTTTTACTTGATTTACTTCTGATTTATTTAAGGAGGAATTTAAAACATGTGCTATTCCATGGTTTTCAGAAATTCCACGAATTGCATCTACTTGATTTTTCATTAGTGCAATTAAGGGTGAAATCACAATAGCGGTGCCTTCGCTCATAAGAGCAGGCAACTGATAACAAAGTGACTTACCTCCACCAGTAGGCATGATTACAAAAACGTCTTCTTTATTTAAGACGTTTTGAATAACTTCCTTTTGCAAGCCCTTGAATTTGCTAAAACCAAAAAACTTTTTTAAAGGACCATATAAATCTAATTCTTCACTCATGTGCAGTGTTGCAATCTAAGATTGACTCCAAGATGATTAAAAACCAAAAATTTAGGTTTGGCTCTACGATTATTTATAGTAAATTTGTAGTACCTAAAAAGGCATGTTCTATTTCAATTTAAAGATATGACTTTTTTTTTATTTTACTAAAACAATAAATCTTGAAAGATTCTAACTCTATTATAGCAAACGCAAAAGAAACCATACTTTTAGAAAGTAATGCTATCGCTAATTTATCAAATTTAATTGACGAAAATTTCGAGAATTCCGTTAAATTTATATTAAATTCTAAAGGCCGAGTAATTATTACTGGAATTGGTAAAAGTGCCATCATTGCAACAAAAATTGTTGCGACTTTCAACTCTACAGGAACTCCAGCTATTTTTATGCATGCTGCAGATGCCATTCATGGGGATTTAGGAACGATTCAAAATGATGATGTTGTTATTTGTATTTCAAAAAGTGGTAATACTCCAGAAATAAAAGTTTTGGTCCCTTTAATTCAGAATTACGGAAATAAAATTATAGCGATTACAGGTAATCCTGATTCTTTTTTAGGATCTAATGCAGATTTTTGCCTAAACACCTATGTAGAAAAAGAAGCATGCCCAAACAACCTTGCCCCAACAACTAGTACTACTGCTCAATTGGTAATGGGTGATGCACTAGCGGTATGCCTTTTAAATCTTAAAGGATTTACTAGCAAGGATTTTGCAAAATACCATCCTGGTGGTGCCTTAGGCAAACGTTTATACCTTAGAGTGTCTGACTTGATTAAAAATAATGAGAAGCCTCAAGTTTTAAAAAACAGTTCCATCACAGATGTTATTGTTGAAATCACTGAAAAAAGGCTTGGAGTTACTGCTGTAGTAGAAAATAATGGTATTGTTGGAATAATTACAGATGGTGATATTCGACGAATGCTTACAAAAAACGATAGTTTTGCAAATTTAAGTGCAAAAGACATCATGTCACCAAGTCCTAAAACAATTGGCTTAAACGCCATGGCTATTGATGCTTTGGATGCTTTGGAAAATTTTGACATTACACAAATTTTAGTGACCAATGAAGAAGATCAGTATATGGGCGTAGTTCATTTACATGATTTGATTAAAGAAGGTATTTTTTAAATGAGCGAGCAACAGAAAGAAATGTCATTTTTAGGACATTTGGAAGAATTGAGATGGCATTTGGTACGCAGCTCCATGGCAATTTTGCTAGTAGCTATTGTGGCATTTATTTTCCAAAAAACTGTTTTTGATAGCTTTCTTATTGCGCATTTAAAGCCAGATTTTATTACCTATGAAGTATTATGCAAGCTGTTTGCAAGTATCGGTGTCGAAAGTGGTTTTTGTAATGTGGATTTTCCTCAAAAATTACAAGCTTTAGAATTAACTCAACAGTTCATGAGTTCCATATGGATTTCTTTTGTTTTAGGAGTCATTGTTTCTTTCCCTTATATTTTATGGGAAATGTGGCGATTTATTGCTCCTGGACTTCACGAAAATGAGCGAAAAAGATCTCGAGGGTTTCTGCTTATTGCATCCCTATTATTTTTTATTGGTGTCTTGTTTAGTTATTACGTTATTGCACCAATGTCAGTATCCTTTTTTTACGGATATCAAATTAGTGATATGATTGTCAATAATTTTACTATGAACTCCTATATCAGTTTAATTACAAATACCTTATTAGGAGTTTCATTAATATTTGAATTGCCTGTATTAATCTATTTTCTAGCAAAAATAGGTTTGGTAACTCCAGAGTTTTTGAGAAAATATCGCAAGCATGCCTTTGTTCTTGTGTTAATATTAGCAGCAATTATTACTCCACCCGATGTAGGTACCCAAATAATCGTTTCAATTCCGATTGTTATTTTATATGAAGTAAGTATTTATATTGCAAGTATAGTCGTTAAAAAACAAGAAAAAAATGCCAAATAAAGTTGAAGAGTTTAATGCCTATCGTCAAAAGATGAACGATAAGCTCTTGAGTGCAGATAACAAGGTAATTAAAAGAATTTTTAATTTAGACACCAATGCCTATAGTGAAGGGCATTTATCTGTTAAAACCAAAGAATTATTAGGTTTGGTTGCCTCTGCAGTATTGCGTTGTGATGATTGTATTGCCTATCATTTAGAAACCGCCTTTAAAAATGGCGTAAGCAAAGAAGAAATGATGGAAACT
>Ga0129324_10002710_pt1 | contig 10726 bp, 8 predicted proteins | sample CPBDNA_7_FD_96879 | JGI IMG/M metagenome (GOLD analysis project Ga0129324, IMG submission 96879) | Freshwater to marine salinity gradient microbial communities from Chesapeake Bay, USA - CPBay_Spr_15_0.2_DNA | ecosystem: Environmental > Aquatic > Marine > Coastal | place: USA: Chesapeake Bay... | reverse complement strand
CCTAATTCTTCCATTTTTTTTACTAAGCTTGCTTCTGAATAGCGCGGCGGTGGCTCAGTGAAATGTTGGTTAGCTTCAATTTTCTCAAGTCTAACTTTTTCTTTATCTTTTATTTCAGGTAACAATTTCTTTTCATCATCATCCTCTTCTTGATCATCTTTGCCTTCACTATAAACTCTATAAAAACCATCGAAAGCCATAATACTTCCATTAGCTCTAAAGCCCGCCTGTTTATCACTTGATTCTATATCAACAATAGTCTGATCTATATCGGCAGCCTGCATTTGACATGCCAATGTTCTCTTCCATATTAAGTCATATAGCTTTGCTTGATCAGGAGTTAGCGCATAAGCAATTGAGCTTGGCATACGATTAACATCAGTTGGGCGAATAGCTTCGTGAGCCTCTTGAGCATTCTTAGCTTTTGATTTATAAACTCTAGCCGACTCAGGAACATATTTTTCTCCATATGTAGATTTAATATATCCTCTAGCAACTTCCACTGCATCTTTAGATAATTGCACACCATCAGTACGCATATAGGTTATCAAACCAGTGGTCTCTCCATTAATATCAACACCCTCATATAGCTTTTGTGCTACCTGCATTGTTTTGCTGGCATTAAATCCTAGCTTCCTAGATGCCTCTTGTTGTAAAGTGGAGGTAATAAAAGGAGGAGATGGGTAACGGTGAGTTCTTTTTTTTTCAACTGATTTAACCGCATAATCTTTATCTTTTAAAAATGACTCTATATCCTTAGCTTGAGACTCTGTAACAATATCAAATTTATCTAGTTTTTTTTCTTTGTAATTAATTAATCTTGCCATAAAATTCTGAGATTCTTGATTCAAGAAATCTCCTTTTATCGACCAATACTCTCTGCTAACAAATTTTGCAATATCGTAATCACGCTCACAAATTAATCTTAAAGCAACAGATTGAACTCTACCAGCAGACTTGCTTCCTGGTAATTTTCTCCATAATACAGGAGATAAAGTAAAGCCTACTAAATAATCTAAAGCTCTTCTTGCCTGTTGAGAATTAACCAAATCCATGTCAATATCCCTTGGCGAGATAAATGCATCATTTACAGCCTTCTTAGTGATCTCATGAAAAACCACTCTCTTTATCGTCACATCATCCTTAAGTGCCTTCTTAATTCTAAGAGCCTCAACTACATGCCAGGCGATAGCTTCTCCCTCGCGATCAGGATCGCTTGCTAAATATATATTTTTTGCATTTTGCGCTGCCCTTACAATTTCTTGAACATGCTTCTTAGACCTATCGCTAAAATCATAATCCATTGCAAAATCATCGTCTGGCCGAACTGAACCATCTTTAGATGGAAGATCTCGGATATGCCCAAATGAAGCTAGCACTTCAAAATCATTTCCTAAGTATTTATTAATAGTCTTTGCTTTTGCAGGAGACTCAACGATAACTAAATTATTTGCCATGATCCCTAATATTTAACAGATATCTTATTGCCGTAATGCCTTATTACTTTACCGGCTAATTCTAGTTCAACTATTGCAGTTAGAGCTGCAGTATGAGAAATTTTAGTAATAGAAATTATTTCATCAATAGAAGTTGGACTTACAGTAACTAATTTTATGATTTCACTACGGGCTTGTGTCAACTCTTTTTCCGTTAAATCTTCCGTTTTTTTTGTTTTTATAATATCTAAAATTTCACTTTCTTGCTCAAACAAGCTATATCTTTTGATTTCTGTACTCTCTAATACTTCTAAAATATCTTTTGCTGACTCAAGTAAATAAGCGCCTTGCTTTAATAAATAATTATTCCCCTGATATCGTGGGTCTAAAGGAAAACCTGGCACTACAAACACTTCTCTGCTCTGCTGCAGTGCAATCTTAGCTGTAATCAAAGAGCCTGATTTAAGAGTTGCTTCAATAACTGCAACCCCTTGAGACAAACCAGAAATTATCCTATTTCGTTGTGGAAAGTTCTGTGGCTTAGGAATAGACCCTAGTGGCAATTCTGCAACTATCAATCCTTGCGATGCAATTGACTCATATAGCTCCGTATTTTCTTGTGGGTAGATATGATCCACTCCCCCGGCAAGAACTGCAATCGTTCCTTTTTCTAAACTTGCTTTATGAGAAGCTGTATCGATACCTCTGGCAAACCCAGAAACAACTATCTTATTGTTATCTGATAAATCTCTTGCAATTTTATAAGCAAAGCGCAAACCATTTATAGAAGCATTCCTTGAGCCTACGATTGCTACTGTACTTTGATTAAGTAATTTGGTATTACCTATACAAAATAAGAGCGGAGGACAATCATCAGTGTTTTTGAGAAGAGATGGAAAATCAGAATCTAAATAAGAAATAATATCCACTCTCATGGATTTACATTTCTCAATTTCTTCTTCTGCTTTTTCTAATGGGAATATTTTAATAGATTTATCTCTTCCACCAAGAACAGATAGTTCTTCTATTTTTTCTAGTGCGGTGGAAGCATTTTTATATAATGAGATTAAGTGCCAAAAAGTTTTTGTTCCAACATTCTCGCTTCTAATAAGCCGAATGATATCAACTAAACCATTTATTGACACTTTCTTCATTTGGATAACTCCAAACTAATTTAAGCAGCAGTCTCTAGTGCTTTTACTTTATGAGCTAAGCGACTTACTTTTCTTGACGCTGTTTTGTTTTTAAATAATTCTTTTTGTGCTCCTCGCATAATTTTTGCTTGTGCAACTTTAAAAAGATCTTGTGCAAGATTCATATCTTTATCTGCAATAGCAGCTTCAACTTTTTTAACAAAAGTTTTAATATCACTTGAGCGTGACTTGTTTCTTGCATTTTGTTTTAAATTTTGTCTGATAGCTTTTTTAGCTGAGGCGTGATGTGCCATTATAATTATCCTATGATTAAATTATATATTTGTATAAACAACAACAATAGTAATTATCAACAATTTGTCAAGAAACTTATTTAGAGAGATGCAAAGAAATGTAATTTTTATTGAACTCAACTTGACTATACCTAATGCAACAATTGAAACCATGGATATAATTAGAAGCAATATTGATCCCTTCTAATTATATATTTTATTCAAAAATACTATTAATAAGTTCAAAATTAATTTCAATAGGGTATCTCTTTCCTAAATCCTCTATATATTGGTCATAAATTTCATTTCTATAATTAGCATCACTAATTGACTCAACATACTTATAAGTCTGCTTATCTTTCTCTGAATCAATTACAATACCTCTAACTATTGAGAACCCATAATTTGCCTCTCCTAAAGCTTGCACTGTTGAGACTTTACCTATTTTTAAACTAAATAATTCCTCTGCGAATACCGGCGAAAGATTTGAATTATTTCCCATAATAGGGCGCATTATTTCTTTTGATGTTAAAGAAAATTTTATATCATCTGGAGACAATATTTTATACTTATCTATTGTTTCCTTTAATATCCCCTTAACTGCAACTAAGTTCAAAACTGAATTACTGATTAAACCTTCAGGTTTTTTTTGATAATAAGATCTAAGATCTTTAGCTAACGCAGAAGAAATATCTCTTCTTAATTGCAATATATATATATCTTTAATCTTATCTTTAACTTCAGAATATTCTAATAATTTTGATGGGATTATTTCATCAACCTTAACAATAAAATAGTCTTGATTATCTTGATTTAATGTAACTTCTGAAACTTTTATAATTTCTGAAACTTCATTTAACCCAATTTGAAAAGCTACAACCGTATATGGATCATTTCCATTAGCATTCTGCACCTTAGACAAAGTAAGATTATTACTGATAGCAACATCATTAAACTCAGCGCCAGAAGCTATATCATCTTCTATTTTTTTAGAAAGCTCATATAATTGTTGCTCTGCAATTTTTTGTCTTAGATTATTTTCAACTTCAGATCTCACCTCAGCAAATGATTTATACTGCCTTGGATGTATTTTTGTTATCTTAAACACATGCCACCCTAAATCTGTTTTTACTGCCTCAGTAACATCTCCTTCCTTCAAATTAAATAGAGATGGATCAACTGTTGCTAAGAAGCTTGTAGAAGGCTGATTAATGAAATTCTCATTAATGACTTGATGCTCCGCAAAGTTCTTAGCCACCAGTTCCACATCTTTCTGAGATTTCAATTCCTGAGATAGCTTATTTGCAACTTCTTGATTGGGCGCAACAAAATGAGAAAAACTTCTATTCTCTGGCAAGGCATATTCAAGCATATTCTTTTCATAATCCGCATACACCATAGCATCAGTAACTTCTGCGCTTTTCTTATACTCATCCATAGATAATGCAATATAGCTATAGCTACGCTTCTCTGTACTTTGAAATAAACCTTGATTCTTTTGATAATAATCTTTTAGCTCATCTTCTTTTATATTAGATAGAGTTAATTTACTCGTATTTACATCTAATAAAGATATAGATCTTTTTTCTGTTAAATAATCATACAAGTAATCATTTAATATTCCTCGAAGTGGCAGATTAACAATCAAACTATCTACAAGGAATTTAGAAGCAACTTGATTAGACAAGCTTTTTAATAGCCTCTCTTCACTCATATTATTAAGCTCAAGAATCTTTTTATAGACCTCTAAATCAAATTCTCCATTTTTATGAAAGCTAGAATCATTACGAATATAATCTGCTAAAACTTCCTGTGAAACTGAAATACCTAAGTCTCTAGTTTTCTGCTCTAATATAGCTTGCGTTGTCAATCTCATGATCGCAATTTTATTAATTTGCTCTGATTGTAAATCTTGATTAGCAAATTCCTTCTTTACTTCTTGCTTTATTTGCAAAAACTTTTGTAATTCAATCTTTTGACCACCAACAGTAGCTACTTCATGCATTTTATTGCCTGAAGAATCTCCTAGACTTGCTGCAAAAGCAACAGCAAGAACTAGGAAAAAAATTTTAAATAAATAGTGATGTGCAATCTTACGAATCTTTTCTAACATAATTTTATAAATAACCTCAAGTATTTCTAGCCATTTTATAATTTATAGAATATTTTAGTAAAGGCAAGATTTTTTAAAATTCAGGTATCTAGGAAAAAACTTTATGAAAATAAAACTCTTTATAGTCGCATTATTACTCTTTAGTTATTCTACTTATGCAAACGACGATAAGAGTATTCAAGAAATTATAAAAAATGAATATGGAAATTGCTACCCTACCTTTCAGAAGCAAATCACTTATTGCAAACCATCTTCTTGTTCATATCCGGATTTCTCAGATGCAAAAGCATGGAGAGCTCATAATATAAGAGGTATAAGTGATGGCAAGTGCTATGTAATTTACTATTCATATCTTGGAAAAAAAATTATTGGAACTCCTGAACATTGCTTTTATAGCAATGATGACCTACATAAACTGGGCTCACTATACGCTACTTTGTTCACCACTAAGTCAGCAATAGAAATGACTATTACAAAAGACCAAATAAACCAGCTACATCGAAATGTTTGTAAATCAGAATGAATAATTCTCTTATATATTTATTACGTAATAAGCTTAAAGAATGTAAATTAGACGGATTTCTAATTCCATCAACTGATGAATTCCAAAGTGAATATGTTCCTAATTACCTTAATCGTCTAAAATTTATAACTGGATTTTCTGGTTCCAATGGAGCTGCTTTAATCACCTTAAATGAAGCAATATTTTTTACTGATGGCAGATATCTACTCCAAGCTGAAGAAGAGCTTGGCAAAATATTTGAAATTAGAAATATATCTACATTAGTTACATTATCTATCAAGGAAAATATTGGATATGATCCAAAACTTTATACAGACTCTAGTCTTAAAAAACTTCAAAGTATAAATTTAGTAGCATGTGAAAACTTAGTTGATCTAATCTGGCAAAATAAACCTAATAAAAAAAATTCTCAGATTTTTGAATATCCACTAAAATTTTCAGGCGAGACATCGATTAAAAAGATTGATAACTTACTAAAGCATCTAGAAAATAATCAACTAGATTCTATAATTATAACTGATCCAACAAGTATCTGCTGGTTACTTAACATTAGGGCTCATGACGTTGAATATAATCCTATTTTGCTCTCTTATTTAATCTTGCATAATAATGGAACAATTGAGTTATTTTCTAATTCCCAAGTAAAAGCTACAAACTTAACTAATTATTCATTAGATGAACTATCTCTTCGTTTAGAATTAATTAGAAATAACAAAGTCCAGCTAGACCCATCTTCTGCATCTGTTTGGATATGCTCTCACCTTAATGAAACTATATTCGCTGAAGACCCATGTTTACTAGCCAAAGCATGCAAAAATAAAATTGAAATCAAACAGGCTAAGAAAACACATATAGTTGATGGGGTTGCAATATGCAAACTTCTATATTGGCTAGAAAAAAATCAATCAAACCAAAGCGAAATAAGCGTAGCAGAAAAATTATTAAACTTCCGCAAAGAACATAACCACTTCATTTATCCAAGCTTTCCAACCATTGCTGGATTTTCAAAGCATGGAGCCATCATACATTATAATGCAAATGAGCAGACTAACCTACAATTAGAAAAAAATGGCTTATTATTACTTGACTCAGGTGGACAATATTTTGGCGCTACAACCGACATCACCAGAGTGGTAGCAATTGGAAAAGCAACCCATGAACAAAAACATAACTTCACTCTTGTTCTAAAAGGCCATATCGCCCTTGCTAGGGCTAAGTTTCCAATTGGCACCAATGGATCAGAGCTCGATATTTTAGCTCGTCAATATCTCTGGCAAGAAGAAAAAAACTATGCTCATGGAACAGGTCACGGCGTTGGAACTTGCCTTGGAGTTCACGAAGGCCCACAAAGAATTGGTAAGATGAGCACATGCACGTTAAAACCTGGCATGATTCTTTCTAACGAGCCTGGATATTATAAAAATGGTGAATATGGAATTAGAATCGAAAACTTAATGCTAGTTATCGAAAATAAGAATAACTTCCTTTCTATGGAAACCCTAACCCTAGCTCCCATTGAAAGAAACTTGATCTTATCTAAAATGCTCTCTAGTGATGAAAAACTGTGGCTTAACTCTTATCACCAGAAGGTCTATAATAAAATCTCTTCCACTTTAAAACAAAATGAAAAAGAATGGCTTAAACAAAAAACATCACTAATATCCTGAATCGACTATTTCATCATTTACACCGTTAGGCTCTACCCTATCTAATAATTCTCTAGCATCATTTACTGATTGATCTATTTCACTTTCTTTATTTTCAGTATTATAACTTAATGCAAAAAAGGCAGCCGTCATTGCAGGAACTTTTAAATACATATATGGTGAATCAATATTAGACCTAATGGCACCAATATGGTCAGCAAAATGTGATAACCCATCCACCGCCTCCATATATAAATCATAATCTTTTATCTCTTTGTCATATAAAGGATCTTGAGCTCTTGACTTGATATAGTTATCATAAACCCAATTAGTAATGGAATTATTTTTAATAATATTATCACTAGGAATCAGAGTACTAATTGCAAAAATTCCTTCTAATGGATTAACTCCTACATATTTAACTATATTTTCCATTCCCTCATTTGTATATTTCATAAAAACATTATCATGCTTAATATAACTCGGCATATTATAAATAAATGGAAAAATTATTGTAGATGTGATTTTAATTAAAGCATGAATAGCAAAATCTTTTATAAACTCATGCAATGGGTTTGCTGACAACTTTATTTCTGAACCATATTGCATTTCATTAATAGTGGAACCACAATATTTAAGACCTTCTATCTTTGCAAAAGAATGAGGCTTATTCCTTGATGAAGAAGAAAATAAGCTACATGCAACACAAGCAGCAGGAGCAATTATATTTTTAGCTCCTAAAGACATGAAAGAATAGACCATCTTATTTAAGATAGTATCTTGAATTGGGTCTAATATGAATTGCTTAAAACTTGTCTCAATCGCCCCTTCATATAAATAAGAAATAGTATTACTTACGCTGTAAATATAACTCATTTTATTATTATTTTTATCTTCCTTTTTATCCATCTTCAAATCACCTTTTAAAATTAAGCAAAATTAACGCGATTGTGAATTTATAACATAACGATACTATAGTCAATATTATTTATAATAAATAGAGAATAAAAATAATAAAAAACTTGTAAAAACAATAATAGAACCTAACATATATAATTAGATGTAAAATTTAAAAGGAGCAAAATATGCAAAAAAGAAACTTAGTTCCCATTACAATTATTGGAGTGGCTGTGATTTTAATATTTGGAATTTTTCAACAAATAGTAGGATTCAATAATTATATGATTTCTTTAGAGGAAAAGAAAAAAGCAGAAATCGAAGTTACAAAAGTCGAATATGGGCAATGTATTGTAAAAATCATGGAAGTAAATAACGTTGCAAAAGCATATGCAAAAGATGTTTTTTCTTTAGCTGATAAGGCAGGAAAAAACCTAGAAGAATTTAATAACAAATTAATGGCACTGATTGGAACACAAATAATTCCTCAACTCTCCCCAGAATTACGCTTAGCTGTGCAAAAAGAAATTATTTCCTGTAGGAATTCATACACAGGACGGGTAGACCTAGGATTAAAGCCAATGTATATTAGCTTTAATCAAACTCAAAGAAAATTTCCAAACAATCTATATAATTCTTTATTTTTTAATTGGAAACCTGAAGAATTAATAATGCCTAAAAATGAGGCTGCAACAGAAGCTTTTAATAGTGGTGAGATTAAAGTATTAGACTTAAATTAGAAGCTAGAGAGCAATATGATTTTATGGTACATAATAGCCGCAGGGTTTATAAGTGCAGTTATTGCATTATATTACTTGCATGGAATAATTTGGTCAGAAGTATTTATTTTAGTAATTTCTTCTGGGATTGTTTTTTCAATAAATCTAAATTACGTCTATAAAGAAGTAACAACTGATCATTATATTGAGACTGGATATATAACTTCTAAAATCCATAGGCCTTCATTTTCATATAAATGTGGAAAAGACACAAGATGCCATGAACCCGAACTATGGATTTTAGAAAAATTTAATAGAAAACCAAAAATAAATATAAAAGAACCTCGTAATATAGAAGGTGTAATAGAAGAATGTTTTGGTGAATGCTACTATGCATTCACCAAAACATATCGTGGAACTTTCAATACAATATCAGTTAATGAAGAAAAATTTAATAACACTGAGATTGGTGAAACTGCAGTAACCCTTCGCAAATATTATAACCCTGTTAATATTAGTGACGAAGTAATATATAGTAATAATGAAGAAATATCTTACTTTAACGTGAAAGACTATAATAAAATCAACAGATTAATCGCCACCAAAGCAACTGTAGAATTATCACAAAAACTTGAAGAATTAAATGCTAAACTCTCTGCCACTAGTAATATTTCAGTAGGACTAATAATCACAGATGAAAACTTGTTTTATGAGAAACTTAAACGCTCCTGGCATAACGGAAAAGCTAATGATTTTATAATTATAGTATATTCTCCTAATGGCGAAGAAATAAAGAATGTTAATATACTTGGGTGGAACAATTACAAATTAAAGGAAAACATCGCAAATGCTATTATGGCTCTACCATCAGCCGATATCAAAAATATATTAACAACAGCAGAAAATACCTTCCAAAAAGGGCCATTATTTACTCAAACAGAGTTCGAAAAATATAATTTTCTTAAGATTAAAATTCCAAGAAAACAATATTGGAAACTTATAGTTTTTCAATTCTTATTTTTTGGTTATATGATAAGCTTATTAAGACGTGACCCTAACACTAAGACCCATAGAGTCAAATTATCTCAAATATTAGAAATGTGGAATAAAAAATTCAAGCCCTCTGATTCGAGCTGGCACTATCATCCTCTAGCTCCACGAGGAATATTTTTATATATTATAGCTCCCACTATTGCCACATATATAGCATTTATAGCCGATGACGATCCGCTTACCACAATATTAAAAATTATTGAAGAACTAATACGTCGATATTTATTCTAAATACAGATATTGTAGTAAAATCCTTTATAACAACTCATGAAGCTAGCAAATATTATATAATAACTAAATAATATATATCTCCGGTTAACAAATAATTAAATGGATATAATCATAGAATAAATAGATACAATCCTTGAATATTTATTAAATTTAGTGTAGTTATTTTAAATCAAATAAGCATTCATTAGAGGAAATCATGGCATCACATCAATATATATATGTAATTAAAGGCCTTAAAAAAGTTTATGGCAGCAGAGAAGTAATAAAAGATTTATATTTATCTTTTTATCCAGGCGCTAAAATTGGTATTCTGGGGCATAATGGCTCTGGTAAATCTACCTTGCTTAAAATTATGGCAGGTGTTGATAAAGACTTCACTGGAGAAGCATGGGCCGCAGATGGCGTTAAAATTGGTTATTTAGCTCAAGAACCACAATTAGATGCATCAAAAGATGTTTACAATAATATTTTAGATGCAGTTGCTGAAAAAAGAGATTTGCTTGCAAAGTTCAATGAAGTAAGCGCAAGATTCGCTGAAGAATTAACTGATGACGAAATGAACAGCCTTATTAATGAACAAGGAGAGCTTCAAGAAAAAATAGATCACTTAAATGCTTGGGATTTAGAAAGAGAAATTCAAATTGCAATGGATGCTCTAAGATGCCCTCCTAAAAACTCTAAT
>Ga0129324_10002709_pt1 | contig 10726 bp, 10 predicted proteins | sample CPBDNA_7_FD_96879 | JGI IMG/M metagenome (GOLD analysis project Ga0129324, IMG submission 96879) | Freshwater to marine salinity gradient microbial communities from Chesapeake Bay, USA - CPBay_Spr_15_0.2_DNA | ecosystem: Environmental > Aquatic > Marine > Coastal | place: USA: Chesapeake Bay... | reverse complement strand
TCACCAAAACCAACCCAAAATTAGCGCTTTCCTCACCCACCATAACCATAATTCGAAAAGATAAGGGCCAGATGTAATGACGGGGCACGTGATTTATGAGGAAACAGGGCTATTTGTGGAGATCACTAGGAACTTCGGAGTGTCTCCCTTGTGGGAGTGTCATCCGAGTTTCAGCCTTCACGTTGTCTGGCGCGTAACCGAATCGTCCTCCGGGAACGATTGCGCCGACAACGTTATCGGCACCCAGCTTGAGACGCGGATGCCAACGGACATCCAATGCGCAGCCAACTCGGACACGCAACGAAGGTCGGTCGACATGTAAGGGGTGGTAACAAACGTCCGGTTTCGGGCGGATCGTATTGGAAGTCCGACAGATGAAGTTTGTGACCGAAACCTGCTCTGAGATTTCGGGGCACCGTTTTTGGACGGGCGTCGATATTGGGCACTGCCGTAGTTTCCAGCGCAAAAACAACGATTAGCGACAGGGGTCTACTTCACGCCTCTTTGAGGTCGGCTTTGTGATGTCAGGCTCAACTGCGCGAAACCCCGTGAGTTTGGACTTTGACATTTCTGCACGCTTACCTTCGATCGAGCCGATTGGACCTTTTTGGGGTACTTCGGGTTTCACTGGGGCAAAGCTTTCGATGGCCCCATTTTGGCGTGCCGGTGCGGACCAAGGAACGGATCAAGTTCCCGGCACCACAGGTGCGATCCCATTTGTCCGAGGAAGGGGTTCCGCGAGTCGACCTCCGCGGCCACTCTTGACATGCCACCACGCGAAACCAGTCCCCAGAGCAAGGGTCGCGATAGCAGGCACCCAGCCGAATTCGCCGACAAGACCGCCACCGATGAATGCGGGCGTGGCGACACCGTCGACCACTCCCGTAAAGCTCTTCTCTACGTAGGTATTCCAGGCTGCGTGACAGAGCACCGCAGGCCACACCGATCGGGAGCGGTCGGTTACAACGCCGATGAATAGCGTCCAGCCGAGAAGTGCCGTCGCGAACGCAGGCATCCCATCGAGTGATCCGTAGACCCCAGCGAGTATCAGCGGGACGTGGTACACCAGCCAGATCGGGGTGAGAATGGCGGTTGCGATAAGAAAGGGAAACCTGCCACGGAGCAGCGGCCACAGGAAACCGCGCCACCCAAGCTCTTCCCCGAACACCGCAAAAAGATTGATCAGAATAGGTAGCGGCACCGCGATCAAAGCGTCCCGCAACGCTAAGGATGAAAACTGCACCCACCCGAGCTGCGCTGCCACCCAAAGCGCACCCAGTACGACGACTGTCGGCAGCAGTCCCGCAAAGATCCACCACGAAGGACGTCCCCACCAGATAACTCCTGGGCCAGCAACTCGGGCGGCAAGTGCACCGAGAGCCGGTGCGTACATGATGATTAGGACCGCAGGTAGGAACCCGATGTACCCGATCAGCGATAGCCCGATGGCATAGACCAGGACCACAACCGAAAAGAAGATCATTAGACGTCTTCGGTCGCTCCCGGGGTTTGTCCCAGCTCCGCCGCCACGACGCTTACCAGGCTTCTGCGCGCCCATGATCTCAAGTGTCCCAGATAGATGAAGTATGTCAATGCTGACTGAATACTGAGCCACTGTTGCCGATCGAAAAGTGAGCCACTTGGGGTTCCCTTTGGAGGGTGATCACAGTGGAAGATTGGGCAGAGATTCGTCGGCTGCAGCGCAGTGAGGGTCTAAGCGGTCGGGCGATCGCGACTCGGATGCGGTTGTCGCGCAATACGGTCGCGGCAGCATTGGCTGCCGACGGGCCGCCGAAGTATTCGAGAGCACCGGCGGGTAGCGCGGTGGATGCGTTCGAGTCACAGATCCGTCAGCTGTTGGAAGAATTCCCGTCGATGCCTGCCACGGTGATCGGTGAACGGATCGGGTGGACTCGCAGTTCGTCGGTGTTGCGGGCGAAAGTCGCGGCGTTGCGACCGTTGTATCGAGGTGTGGACCCGGCGGATCGCACGGAATACAAGGCCGGTGAGCTTGCTCAGTGCGATCTGTGGTTCCCGCCAGCGAAGATCCCGTTGGGCTCGCAACAGGCAGGAACACCGCCGGTGCTTGTGATGACATCGGGGTTCTCCAGGTTCATCACGGCGGCCATGATCCCATCGCGCACGACTGGAGACCTGCTGGCAGGAATGTGGTCACTACTCGCGGTGCTAGGCGGCTCGCCTCGCACCTTAGTCTGGGATAACGAGCCCGGGATCGGGCAGAAGCAGCGCCTCACGCCGCTGGTGAAAGCGTTCACCGGAACGATAGGTAACCGGGTGCTGCAGGTCCGCCCGCGTGACCCGGAAGCGAAAGGCATCGTGGAGCGGGCGAACGGTTACCTCGAGACGTCGTTCCTGCCGGGTCGAGCGTTCCAGTCTCCGGCCGATTTCAACTCCCAACTGGCCGACTGGCTGCAGCGGGCTAACACGCGCACGGTCCGGCGGATCGCTGCGCGACCGGTTGATCTGATCGGCACGGACCGCGCGGCGATGCTGATGCTGCCCCCGATCGCGCCAACTGTTGGAATCGCCACGAGAGTGCGCCTGCCGCGGGATTACTACGTGCGCGTGGATTCCAACGACTACTCAGTCCATCCCGACGCGATCGGTCATCTGGTCGATGTCAGCGCAGACCTGGTCGATGTTCGGGTGACACTCAACGGCAAACTGGTCGCGGTTCATCGGCGGTCGTGGGCCCGTCGTCTGACTGTCACTGACCCGGCGCATCAGCGGGCAGCGGTGCGGCTGCGTGCTGATTACCGCCAGCTCGGGCGTCGCCGTGACCCTGATGCCCAATCAGTACAGCTGCGGGCACTACCTGATTACGACGACCTGTTCGATATCAGCATGCGCCACGATGCCGAGGCCGCGTCATGAGCACGACCTCGATCGGCACCGGGCAGACCGGGAGCGACACCGATTCCCACATCATCTTCTTGACCCGAGCGCTGAAGACACCGGTGATCCGGGAACACTTCTCCCGCCTCGCCGACCAAGCACGCGAACAGTCCTGGACTCACGAGCAATACCTTGCCGCGGTCCTAGACCGCCAAGTCAGTGCCCGTGAAGCTTCTGGCACCTCGATGCGGATCGCGTCCGCGCACTTCCCGGCCCCCAAGACGCTGGAAGAGTTCAACTTCGATTACCAGCCCTCGGCACGCCGCGACGTGATCGCGAACCTGGCAACGACCAGCTTCATCACCGCAGGAGACAACGTCGTGCTCCTCGGGCCACCAGGAACCGGTAAGACCCACCTGGCAACCGGCCTGGGAATCAAAGCTGCCCAGGCCGGGCACCGAGTCATCTTCGCGACCGCCGCGCAATGGCTCACCCGACTACAAACCGCTCACGCAGCCGGAACCCTGCCAGCGGAACTGATCAAGCTGCGGCGCTACCCGCTACTGATCATCGATGAAGTCGGCTACATCCCGTTCGACGCCGACGCCGGGAACCTGTTCTTCCAACTCGTCGCATCCCGCTACGAGCACGCCTCCCTCATCGTCACCTCGAACATGCCGTTCGCCCGCTGGGGCGACATCTTCGGAGACGACGTCATCGCCGGAGCCATGATCGACCGGCTCGTTCACCACGCCGAAGTCATGCCACTGAAAGGAGACTCCTACCGCACCAAAGCACGACGCAAAACCAGCACAACCAAACCAGAAAGCTAACCAGCAACCAGCCCGAGTGGCTCACAATTCAATCGGCAAGAATGGCTCACTTTTCGACCGGCGTTGACAAAGTAGATGTGGAACGGCACTTTGCCGTCAGTCCGTAGCGCATCGAGTCAATATGCCCGCGAAAGTTTCTCCGTGCATCAACTTGAAATGTCGGCGAAATGAGGGGTCATCCGGCGGCTTTGGCGCGGATGCTTTTGCCGATGTCGGGTAGCGCTGTGGGGAAGTCGGCGAGGTAAGCAATCCGCTCGGTTTCCTGCTCAGCGCTGAGAACCTTCGCGGCCAGGAGTCGATCCAGCGGAGTGGAGGGCGTGTCGTAGAGGCGCGCGCGCCGACCGTTGCGGTCGGTGCCGGACCCGATCGGTTTCTTCGTCGGTGCGGTCATTGACCAGCTTCCACAACCGGATCAGAGCAACCCGTTCGGCGTCGGTGTCGTAGCGGTATCAGAAACCGTACTTGCGCACCAGGTGGTCGTTCTTCGACTCGATCGTGGCCTGATCGTTCTTCTTGTAGGGACGCGACCTGGTGAAGAAGATTTCCTCCTCACCGGCCCATTTGATCACCGGTCTGTTGAGGAATGCCGAGCCGTTGTCGAAGTATCACGGAACAACAGGCCAGGGAATTCAGCCGTCTCAAGGGGCCACAGGAGCAATCGCGGAGAGATCAACGCTCAGCCGCCTCGTGCGAAGCATATTTTGGGCTTTGCAACAACTTCCGAGCTACGATTCCTTGCGCTATCGCAGATAAGCCGGGGCGCCAGGAACCTCCACTGTGGAAACTCCAGTCGGGGTTCGACAGGAGCCCCTCTCGGTATCGCAGACAATCGATGTCAACAGCAACTGAATCTTGAGCAGTTCTGGTTGGTTATTCGTTGGTTTTGTCGGCGGGTGCGACGCGGCCGAGGTCGCGGTCTTTGAGTCGGTAGCTGTCGCCTGTGAGGGCGATGACTTCGGTGTGGTGGACGAGGCGGTCGATCATGGGTGCGGCAACGACGTCGTCTCCGAAGTCTTCGCCCCAGCGCCCGAAGGGTTTGTTAGATGTCGCGATCATCGAGGCCCGTTCATACCGGCTTGGAACGATCTGGAAGAACAAGTTCGCGGCTGCAGAACACTCAGTCATTTGCACAGCGCACGTTTGCTCACAGATGTTGCGTGGCCTAGCCTTAAGCGGTGGTGAGTAGCGGAGTGACGGTGTCACGGCGGAAGTTTGCTGCGGCTTTCTCGATGATGATGCTGATCGCCTTGGGAGCATGCTCGACACAGTCAAGCCCGTCCGACACTGTGGAGACTGCGCTGAGCGATACCGTTGCCCAGATCCGGTCTTCGCAAGGTGAGCCATGGGGAATCACGCTTCCGGGTCTTGCGGCCGCCGCGATCACAGAGCGCGGCCAACCTGGCGACGTGGTTGGTGTGGTCTCAGGTGCATCTGATCCCCCCGGCGATACCGCCCTGATATCAGCTGACCGGTTCCACGTCGGCAGCGTCACCAAAACGTTCACAGCAGCACTCATCATGCAACTGGATCAGTCAGGTGACCTGTCGCTGAATGATCCAATCAGCAAGTGGATTCGCTACCCGGGTGGTAGCGACATCACTGTCGAGATGTTGCTTGGGCACACCAGCGGCTTGCCTGACTTCAGCGAACTACCAGGTCGCACACCAACTGACAGTCCGCAACGCTCGATAGCGCTGGCCGCAAAAGCGAAGCCACTGTTCCCTCCCGGATCACAGTGGTCCTACTCCAACACCAACTACGTCATGCTCGGCGTAATCGCTGAGCAAGTCACCGGTTCAACCTGGGCAGCACAGGTTCGGTCCCGTTTCTTCGAGCCGCTGAGGTTGACTGATACCTACGTGTGGGAAGGCGAATCTCAGCCGCCAACAGTCGCTGGATCGCGCCTTGACTGCGGGTATCCGGGCGAACCGGAGTGTGTGAAGCAGCCCGGGTTCAAAATCGTGCCGGTAACCAACGGGTTCGATTGGACAGCCGCCTGGTCTGCTGGAGCGGTTGTGTCGACGCCATCCGACATTGCCCGCTGGATCGACGCGCTGATTGACGGCAACGTGCTCGATGCCGAGCATCGCAGATTGATCACCACCCCAACGCCACAGTCGATCAAATCCCTTTCAGACGGGCCATCCTACGGTTCAGTGCGATGGACCGGCGGCAGCTTGGGGCTGTTGCGGTACGAGATCGAAGGTCAGGGCACAGGGTGGGGCCATGAAGGATCGATCAACGGCTTCGTTTCGAACGTTGTACGCATGAACGACAGCGGCCAGACAGTGGCCGTCACTTCCAACTTTCTTGAAACCGACGCCTTCGACGCCTTGGGAGAACTGGTTATCGCGGTGAACGCCGCTGCGAAACAACAGCAGGCATTAGCAACTCCCAGCTAGCCCGAACACCAATGCGGTGTGCCACAACAGGCAGCGGCTGCCCCACGAATCCACCGAAACACCGACCGCCGGAGGATCACACTGCCCAGGAACGAGATGTCATTACCGGACTAATACCAGGAATTCTCGCCGCCTCCGCAGCTGCTCCTATATGGAGAACGCGGTCGTGAAGGGAGTCAGTGGCCGAAAACGTGGCCAAAACCCAAACGCGCCCGAAACCCACTGCCACACGTTTTCGGACACATCGCAATCGTTGGGGGTGGGCAACCCAACATCAAAGGTCGCGGGCAGCCCATCCGACAAGATCACCCAAACTCCAGGCTCAACACTCGCTGCGCCCAATGCGTGGACATTACGTGTCCGACTCAATGTCATCGATGTCCAATCTCCTCATGACATTGAATGTCCGTTCACAGCGGAGACACTGCTGTCTTCGGCGCACAGGGTTGCGAAAGAGGCAGACCAGGCAAGCAGGGCGGCTCTCAGTCGGCGTTCTAGTCACGGAGACGGTTGCGTCCGATCGGGACGGGGTCATCCGACGTCCCGGCTTGTCGCCGCTCCTCGTTGAGTGAATAGGCGAAGAGAGCAGTCGCATACGCGTCAAGGGTGGCGTTGAGGTCACGGATCGCAGATGTCTTCGCCGCGATCTCCTGTTTCAGCGCGTGCACTTCTTGTTCATGTGGGCTTCGGGTCGCAACGTGCTGCCCGGCAAGCCGTTCGTATCGGTCGTTGATGCCCCAAGGCTTGCCATCGCTTTCCGCGTCCTGCCTGAAAGCCCTCGCCACGGCATCGTGGGACAGCCCGGAGATCTGCTCTATTTGCCTTTTCGTGCGGCGCAGTTGCGGGTCGCCCTCGATGCGCCGCATAGCGGAAACGATCCGTTCGAACACATCGTCAGTCACGTTCTTGCGCACTATCATTACTGCTCCTCTTCCTGGTTGAGGTCACGGAGGACGGCAGCGAGTTTCGCGCGTTCCTCGCGTTGACGTTCGATGACAACGGGGTGACCGACCCCACGGTCCAGCCATTCGTCGATGCGGGCGACCTGCGCTTCGACCGTAGGCCGGTGCCGTGTCAGGAACAGCGCATTCGCACAGTCGCTTGTCGCACAGTGCTGGGAAGCGAGGTGGGGACCCTCTGGTCCGCAGGCAGCGCGTTCAGCTGCGAACATGCAGTCGTTGAATGTGCCGACGTGATACCGATCCGCGAGCGCGTCTGTAATTGCATCGGCTCGTGTGTCGTCGGCGACAATCTGCGCCCTAAACTCGGTGATCTCGATATCTCGTTTCCCCGAGACGGGCGCCGCGCCCGTGATGATGGTTGCAGCCTGGTTTCGAGCTATGACTCGTCGCTCGTCGTTGAACAGTTGCGCGACCTGCTGTTGGGAATCGCGGGCATAGTTGGTTGTCATGCGCAGTGCGGCGTGTCCCAGTTGGATACCGAGGCCGATCTCCGCGCCTGGATGTTGGGCAGCCAAGACGGAAAACGACCGACGCAGAGTCTGCTGGTTGATAGGTACGCGCGATGACACGTCGATGTCCCGCAGCCCCAGGCCGTGTCCGCGCCCGCGCCGCTCGGCGGGGTCAGCGTTGACGAATTCGACTAGGCGCGCCACGTCTGGCTCGTGGGCGTACACGCCCGATTCACTCTCGCCGCGTGCGAACAGGTAACCGTCGTGGGTGATCAGGCGCTCGAGTACCCGAATCGCTCGCAACACAGGTTCTGGCGCCCACCAGTCGCGGTCCTGACCGATCTCGCTTGCCTGCCCTTTGAACTGCGTGCTGCTGATCGCGGGTAGACCGTCTTGTTCTGTGATGGCGCCACGCCTGAGTTCCTGAATCTCGGAGTCACGCATTCCTGTGAGAGAGGCGATGATGATCCAGCACGCACCCCTCAGCACCGTTCGGAAATAGCGGGCCTCGGTCATGCCGATCTCGCTTACCCAAGTGGTCTGGCTGCCGTCCAGTTGGGTAACAGTTGCGGTGGGCTCATAGACGCCCCCGTAGAGGCATCGCTGTGGGTCGGAGGCGGCAGTTTCGAGTATTCGCGTGGCCTCCTCCCTGTGGGAGCGGTGGGCGGGTCGCAGGAGGACTGTGTTGATCCCCACCAATCGGCACAGGAGGGTGATGTTGATGTTCCCTCGCGGCTGCCCCGCATTCAGCCCAACTCCCGTAGACAAAGGGATCTTGTTGCCTGCGTCCAGCCAGTCGCGCAGTTTCTGAACGCCGACATCCCCCACCGGTCCCAGTGCGTTCCTAGACACCGCCTTGTCTGCCTCGTTAGCGCTGATGATGTCGTCTGAGAACTCGGACACGATCTTCCACGCCGCTGAGATGAGGGGCGACCACATCTCCCACGGCATCGGCGATGTTTCGTTTTCCATCACTGCCGCGCCGCCCACGACCACTTGGGCGGGTGTTGCGCCCCACGGCATAAACGACAATCCGCCTGTCGAGTACACAGGACCGAATTCGCGCATCCGTTTGAGTGCGGTCACGTAATGCCTGAGGGTCCCGGGCTGAAGCGCGACGCCTGTGGGCCCCCGCCCCTCACCCAAGTCACGGAGAAGCGCTTGGGCGTCCCCTGGCGTCCAGGTGCTGGGAGCGTCCAACCCGCGTTCCGTTGCCCACTGCGCGATCGCGCCCATGAGGGTCCCGATGCTGATGAGGTTGCTAGTGGCTGCGGGCTTGCGCGGCTGGACGATCCCCGCTGCAATCACCGCTGGGTGTGTGGGCTGAGCGAGCACCATCAGCATTTCGCGCGTCATGCGCTGGTATGGCTCAGGGATGTTGTCTAGGTATAGCCGTTTGGTCCCCTGGCTCTGTCGGACCACGAGGGCTGAAAAGTCCCATACCTCGTCCCCGAACTTCGGGCCGTTATCCCGACCCGCGACGACGGGTTCATCCGTGGTGAAGAGGCCGCCCGGTGATCCGGCAACGCCTGGGGTGACGGTCACTCGCCACCTCCTAAATCGTTGAGGAGCGTGGGATCGAGGAGGACGTGTGGGCTTTCTGGGCGGGCGGCTGCGAGGTCTTCTGCGGAGAACACCGGAAGGATCACCTGGGTGAGCGCCTCGTAGACCCCGCGCCACCGGTGCTCCCAGACTTCCACTTTGGCTGCCCTTGCCGGGTCAGTGAGTTCGGCGAGGCGTAGGGCTGCGGGTAGGTGGCGGCGCAGGATCAGTGCGTTCGGGCAGGCGAAGCAGTCTCCGGTCCCTGAGACGGCGCACGGGTGACCCTTCGGGCTGTGGGGTGACGCTAGCGGGTCGCGGCACGCTGCCATCGTTGTTTCCAGCTTGCCGGACTCCAGCGATTCGAACGTCTCTGGGTCGAGTGCCTCCGTTGTCGCGCCTGCAGCGAGTAGAACTTCGGCTTCGGGGAGGATCACGGTGGGTCCGTTGATGGCGTCGTCGAACGTTTCGTTGATGGCGTCGATCAGGATGCGTCCGGCTTGAGCGCGGAGCACGGTCGAGTTCGTGTAGTGGTCGAAGAACGTGCGGGCGGTGTGACGGCGTCCGTCCCGCAGATACCCGACGGGATCGGCTAGGGCCTCTCGGGTGGTGACCGTCTTTCGGAATCGACGATAGACGTGTGGCTTGGAAATTGCTATGTCAGCAGAATTACGGCTGATCCAGGTGGGCAGTGGCGGTCGAGACCAGTTGGTGCGTTCAATGCCACCCTCGTACCGCGTGACCCACAGCGCATTGGTGTCGAGTTCGGTGCGTGCGTATTGGCCTAACCGGATCGCGGAAGTGACGGCTCGGAAGGCTGAGTGTTCGGATCGTGGGTAGACACGTTGATATCGATCGCCGGTACGCGCTTTGTGGAAAGTGATGGCGTATTCGGTCACCGCGTTGAGGTCGGCGAGATACGTCAATCGCTCAGTGTGACTCATTTCGGCGCACGCGCGATCGTGTTCGGGCGTTGTGCTTGCGATGATGTCGTCGAGGAGGACGGCCCGGATGACTTCTGGTGGCTCTCCAGTTCCCAACGACCACAGGATGTGTAGGGCGACGACGACGTCGGGAGCAGGTCCGGCGCGAGCGTTCATTGCTTGCTGTTGGAGTGCGGCGTAAACCTGGCGGTGGGCGGCACTTCGCATTGCCCGAATCTCTGCCGGGGGGAACTCCGGGTCCCCGGGGCGACGAACGTGAGCCAATCGGGTCGTGCTCTCCAACCGACGAACGACATCGCTGTCCAGCGTTCCTGGTGCGTCTTCTTCGATACGTCGCAGCAACGCGAACAGATGGACCGCGTAGCGGTACGCGGTGTCCGTGCGTTCGGTGCGCTGGCGTTCGAGCAGCGCCATCTCCCACGTGTTCAGGTGGCGGAGTCGGACGTCTTGAAGTGCGAGCGTCCGCCCGGCGGGGCGCGGCTGGGTATCCATGTGGGTCAGAAACGACCGCACAGACGTGTGCAGGGGCTGTGCACTGCCCGGCACTTCCTCCCCGACCACACGGAAGGCATCGCCCAGGGCCGCTGCGAGTGCGCAGCACTGGAAGTCCGCGGGCCGAATGAGGTACCGAGTCTTGATCCCGTTGGTCGTGCGTGTGACGACACGAGTTCCGTCGGCTTCTACCGAGGATGTCGCGGGTACGACCCGTGGGGTGTGCGTCCTCCCTCTACTCATCTGCTG
>Ga0129324_10002705_pt1 | contig 10732 bp, 4 predicted proteins | sample CPBDNA_7_FD_96879 | JGI IMG/M metagenome (GOLD analysis project Ga0129324, IMG submission 96879) | Freshwater to marine salinity gradient microbial communities from Chesapeake Bay, USA - CPBay_Spr_15_0.2_DNA | ecosystem: Environmental > Aquatic > Marine > Coastal | place: USA: Chesapeake Bay... | reverse complement strand
GCGTGCTTACGCTTTGGAGACATTTTAAGAGTCTCTCTTGTATCTGAAACTGGTTTTATTTCTGGGTTATCTTTTTTTGGTTCTACTGATTCTGTCATAAGTTATTTTATATTTGATTGAATTTAATGAGAAAATTACAGCTTTAAATAATTTACACTAGCGCTATAATTCAGTTTGATTTTTTTATGGAAAATTAATGTTAACACAGTGGCTTTGTAAGAAACGCATCTACCGGCTAGATCTGTAGATTATCAGAATATTTGTTATAATCAAGCAGAAAGATTAATTAGCCCTCTAAATTAGATGTTTTAACTAAAATGAGAATCACCAGTCCTTAGATATGATCTTAAGCGGAAGATGACTCCCCAATATAATCAGAACAAGGAGGGCTCAGCTGACTATCTTGAACTTGAATATACTTAAGATATCTTTATTCACAAGAAGAGCTTTCTCAAGCGGCAAGCCTAATTCTTTAAAAGAACTTACTCTACCATAGCTTCAAGTCCGCTTTGTTAATCAACAAGATTCATCTTTAAATTGAAATTAGCATACAAGCTGTCAAGCTAATGCCGCAAGAAGAATCCCTGCGGCATATTTTTTGATGTTATTTTATTTTACTATCAACCACTTTAGTGACGCACGCATCAGACCAAACATTTAGAGAAGTCTCTATCATATCAATAATGCTATAAAATGGTAAAATAATCCCCAGCAAAGTTATCGGCACATTCATACTAGCAAGCAAACTAGCGCTTAAGAAAAAACATCCCATAGGCACTCCGGCATTTCCCACAGCAGCAATCGTCGCTATAAAGATCCAAATAATCATTGTCAGAAAACTAATCTCTATACCATTATTTTGCATTACAAAGATTACAGTAGCAAAAATAAAAGCAGCGCAACCATTCATATTAATTGTGGTGCAAAGCGGCAATATAAATCTACTAATCTTAGGCTTAACCCCAAGATTTTTTTCTATTGTTTCAATAGTAACTGGAAGCGTTCCAGTAGAAGACTTAGAAAAGAAAGCTAATGATAAAGCAGGAAGCATCGCCCTCATAGTAACAAAAGGCTTAATTTTATTCATCTTAAGCCAGATAGGAAGAACCACAAAACCTTGAATAACATTAGCTAAAACTACTATAGCTAAATATTGCGTAATTCCTTGAATTTCCATACCTTCTTTTAACTGCACCACTGTCGCAGTAATAAAGCCATAGAGGCCAAGTGGAATAACAGCAACAATCCAACCAGTAATGATAATAAATATGCCATGAGCTCCTTTAAAGAAATCTGCAATAGATTTTCTAGGCGCATCTTCTTTGATATATCTAATAGCTATACCCATCACCATCCCAACTAAAAGCACACCCATAACTTGATGATCTAAAAATGGTGAAAAAATATTGCTTGGAATCAAATTCATCAAATGATCGATATAATTAACTTTACTAACTGTAGGAGCTATAACGCTTGAATCTAGCAGTCCCACATTCTCTGGCTTTATAATCATATATAGACCACAAGCAACGCTTGCTGCCACAATAGTAGTACTAAGAGTATAGAATATAGTCCTTTGCCAGATTTTCTGCATTGACTCTTCTGCCGCATAACTAGATAAAGTAACAATTATGGAAAGAGCAATAATTGGCAAACTAATACATTTAAATATTTTGATAAAGATATCAGAAATTAACAAACCAAAATTTTGTAGGAATTCAATCCCTGAAAGCCCACTATAAACTCCCAATAAAATCGCTATTAAATATAATATAATCGAACTATATTTATTTTTTTTATTTGGATAATGCTGTACGCACATAATTTTTCACTCATGTTAAATGATAATAATAGTATATATGTAAAATGGAAAAAGGTAAATAGATGCTAGCTGGCGCTAGCAACAAAATGCGCGACTTGAAGAGGATAATGTTACATGAGTAACGCTGAGAATATATTTTTTCTGTTTCATAACATCTTTATATAACAGTCTATATCATAAATGTAAAGCCAAACATCAAAACAACCAGTATAAAAACAAGAATTATGACTACTTAAAATAACACCAATATATAAATTGACTATTAACAAAAGTTAATATATTTTATGGGCATTAATTTATTATAGGGTCTAATTTAGTGAAAATTAAGCAAAACAGCAAACATGTTCAAGAGCAAATTAGCTATATTAGCCAAGAAATTCAACAAGGAAATTTAGAAGTCGCCAGCAATGCCCTTGAAGCAGTATTTACAGATAACAGCATTACTTCAGATTTAATTGCTATGCCTTCACACCTAAGAAAAAGAGACCTAGCTCAATTATTTTGTTTAAAAGGACAAATTTGCGAGAACAAAGAAGAACATAACGAAGCTATTGAACATTATAATAAGTCAGTTGAATATTATCAAACTATTACTAGCAATATGGCTGACAATAAATTTCATATTTCAGGCATATTATATAATGTTAGCGTTTGCCATAGAAAGCTCAATAATATAGAAAAGGAAGCAGAAACTCTTCTACAAGCAAGTTTTGGGTATGCCCCAGAAAAAGCTTCAAAACTCTCTGACTTCATGAATCACCGTCTTGGACAAATATATTTTAATCTTGCTGCAAACTATGAAGTACAAAACATGCTTGATCAAAGCTTACAATATTTCCAAGCTTCAGCTATCTTCACTAGCCAAGTCAAGTATGAAGACCCTTCATTAAAAACCTTACAAAGAGCAACAAGAGAAGCAAAATCTCAAGTAAGCAATTATATAAGAGCGATTAATGGAGAGCCAGCTCCAAACCTCAGAACAGAAAAAAAAGACAAAAAAACATCTGCATCACGTGCTCCTAATAGAGAGATAGAGGAAACAAAAACCGCCCAAGCTCCAAATAGAAGTTTATCAGAAGCAATTTCAAATCTTCAAAGCTATTCTATAAATATTAATCAAGGGGCTAACCCTGATAGACTTTGGGAACATCAAAAAAACTGCGTTTCTAATGTTAGTGAAGGCATAACCCAAGGAATAAAATCTGGCTTTTGTACAATGGCTACAGGAACTGGAAAAACCAAAACCTTCGACACTATAGTAAAGACTATGGGAACTAATACAGTGGTGGTTGTCCCAACGACATTGCTAGTTGACCAAACAGTAGAGGCACTTAAAAAATCATCACCTCATTTAGATATAGGAATCGTCGATGGTACTAGAAAAAGAAAAGGAAATAATATAACAGTTACCACCTATCAATCTTTAAAATCAAGCATTCCAAAGGGAGTCTTTAAAGATGCAAACTTAATTGTCTTAGATGAAGTGCATTCCTGCTTATCAGAAGATAGAATGGGTGTAATTGAGTGTTTCCAAAAAGGAACTGGATACGAAGCAGCCTCTTCTTCAGCGATGCCACCTACAACACAGCCTATAATTATTGGCTTCACTGCCACTGAAGAATTCAATACTACTCGCCCTAAAGGAAGCGCTTCGTCTGTACAAGAATTATTATCACATCAATTTTTTAATTACAGCATAGCTCAAGGAATTAATGACCAAGTTCTTTCTCCTTGCAAAATCGTAGAAATTGAGCTGGATGAAGGCTCAAGAGTAATCCAAACAATTAAAAATGCGCGTAAGAAGAAAGGAACAGAAGCAGGAGATATTACTGAAAGAGAGTTAGAGGCTTTAAATGACAGAAAAGTAAATCGAATATTACCAGATCTTATTGCTAACGTCCTAGACCCAGAAACAAATGCAAGTTTACACAATAAATCTGGCCTTATTTATACTCTTAATATCAGCCATGCTGAAACTATTTCACAGGAATTAAATGAAGCTTTTGGAGATATTAACTACTCCAGACCTCTTCATTCAAGGATGAAAGAAAAGGAACGTAAGGCAGTTCTAGAAAAACATAAATCAGGTGAAATCAAAACAATTGTTAATGTAGATGTATTAACGGTTGGTTATGATGACCCTAAATTAAAATATATTATTGACTTCAGACCGACCTCATCTCAAGTGAGATTGACTCAAACCTTTGGTAGAATAACTCGTAAAGATAACGAAAGCACTGAACCAAAAACTTATATTCAATTAGTAATACCAGAGTTAGGCCAATTAGAAGTTAAAGCATTATTTGATGGCAACAAAAGACTTGGAACAATAAACCACGCTCCTCTAGTTGCAAATACTGGAAAGGGAGACATAGCAGACATTGGTGAACATTTATATTACAAAGCAACTTTTTCTAATAATCAAATTCAAGAAAGAGGAGAAAAACTTACAAAAAATGAAGAGGTAATAAAGCCACCTAAACGAGTAAAAACTTCTCACACCACAAATAATCCAAGCTCTACAATTGATTTTCCCCCTACTAATCAATATCCTACAGCAGCTACTACTTCCCATGAGACCTCTACTCTAACTGGTCAGAACAGCTACCATAACTACTCCCATGATAGCGCGGCTGCAACAACATATCCCTGGAATCTACAAGAAGAAGGACTAGATAATTTAGAAAATCTTGGTGATATTGATTGGGAAACCTTATTCGGAGATAGCTTTGGTGCCCAACAATCCTCTAATGCTGAGAAAAGAAGTTGGACAAATAGAGCAGGAGAAAGCTCTAACGAACTTCCCTCTCGTCCACCCACCTCTTCAAGCTGGACAGAACAAGTAGAATCTGGATCAAATAAGAAAACTACTGCAGAACAGCATCATACTCAATCACAAAGCTCTTCAAGTTGGGCAGGAAAAGTAATTTCTAATAAAACAAAAGAAACAGAACAGGGTCGTGACTTCTCATTTTAAGAGATTATCACAGAAATAAATATAATATCCTCTTCTTTAATTTAGGATCAAATGTTCTTGCTTGCATTGCTAACTTTATATAACTAGAATATTGTTAAACATTACTTATGCACAGAATGAACTAAATATAATGAAAATAAAACATAAGAGTCTCATTGCTATCGCATGTGCATTAATATTATCTATTTATGCGTATCAAATATTTAATGAACCTAGCGCACCTGCATATCAAGATATAAAGTTTGTTGACACCGAAAAAGCAACTCTTAGCTCTATTAAACATAATATCAGCTTAATTGGCACAATTCGAGCTATTAACTCTAGTTTATTGCTAGCACAAGAAAATGGCATTGTTGAAATAATCATTAAACCAGCATCACTAGTTAAAAAAGGTGATCTAATTGCACGAATAATTAATAAAGATATAAAGAAGCGTTATGAACTTTCGTTAGTTGCAGAAGAAATAGCTAAAAAACAATTCAATCGAGCAACTAAACTTCTTAAATCTAACACTTATAGCCAGCATCAATATGAAAATAGCAAAAAAGAGCTAATTATTGCCGAACAAGCCCTCAGTAACGCTAAAATTATGCTAGCAAAGCAAGAAATATACGCTCCTTTTGATGGCATTATTGGCGCTTATAAAGTTCAAACCGGATCTCATGTCAAAGCAGACAGCCCAATAGTAACTATTTATAACCCAAATAAAATTAAAGTAGAGTTTGATGTGCCTATTTCTGCCGCATCTATAGTAAATGATGGACAAAAATTGAAAGTCCTTAATGAAGAATATAAACTAACTCATATTCAAAAAGCTCTTGATGAAGAAACACATATGTGTCCCGCTTCATGTTACATTAACTGCAACTCCTGCGTAATCGGCTCCAATGTAAACATAGATTTAACTTTGTCTGAAAAAAGAAATATAATCTCTATTCCATTTGAAGCTGTATTCTTAAATGAAGGGAGTTTGAGTGTTTACATCGTAAGTGGAGGCAAGACCGAAGTTCGCAATGTCACTCTTGGAATTCGAGAAAAAGATAAAATAGAAATAACCGAAGGACTGCAAGTTGGTGATGAGTTTGTTACAAAAAATCCAGCTAGATTATATCCTGGTGTAGCTATAAAAACAAAAGAATAACATATGAAAATTACTAGCTATTTTATTAAGCATCCGGTTACTTCAATCATTTTGAACTGCATGATCATTATGATAGGTATTTTATGTTTTTATAATTTGCAGATTCGTGAATATCCAAAAATCACTTTACCTAATTTAAGCGTCACTACAATATATCCGAATGCTAGCGCCGATTTAGTTGAGTCTTCAATAACAAATATTCTTGAGGATCAATTAGCGGGAGTTGAAGGAATTGACACTATCACTTCTTCCTCCATGTATGGCAGGTCAGTTATAGATCTTAATTTCCTTCAAAATACTTCAATCGACCGGTCATTAATTTCAACTAAAGATGCAGTAAGTAGGGCGCGCAAATATTTACCTTTAATAGTTAAAGAACCATCTATTGATCAAGAAGGAGCGAAAGAAGGACCTCCTTTTATGGCTATCTGCCTTGAATCTAAAGCAATGGCCTTTGGAGAACTAACACATTTTGTTAATTTAGAGCTCAAGAATGCTTTTCGTAGCATAGAAGGAGTAGCTAAAGTATATATATATGGTGAGCCTTATACTTATAAAGTCACCTTAGATGCTCATAAAATGTATAGCTTTGGTATAAATGCTGATGAAATTTATTCAGCAATAGAAAGAAGTGGCTCCTCTCTTCCAGTTGGAAAGTTTCAAAAAGAATTACCGGTCACTCTAAACTCTGAATTAAAAAATATCAAAGATTTCGAGAATATACTTGTTAAAAACTCATCTCATCCCGTTTTTTTAAAATCACTAGCAACGGTTGAGCTTGGCACTAATAACCAAGAAATGCGCCTAAAAATCAATGGGAAACCTGGTTTATGTATTGGCATAAAAAAAACTAAGGATGACAACCCGATAGATGTCTCTACTCTAGTGCACAAAAAATTAGCTGAAATAAAACAAACTATTCCAAACACTATAAAGATTGCAATTCCTCTTGATCAGGCTGAGTTCATTCGCTCTTCATTATCAAATATTAAAAACTCAATTCTAGAAGCAATCTTATTAGTTTTAGTTATAGTATTCCTATTCCTACGCAATATTAGGGCTACATTAGTACCAGTGATAACAATCCCAATTTCCTTAATTGGATCTTTTATATTTTTAAATCTTTGTGGATTTTCAATCAATATCATGACCCTACTTGCAATGGTATTAGCTATTGGATTAGTGGTTGATGATGCGATAATAGTGCTAGAAAATATTAGTAGACATATTGAAAATGGAGAGACTCCTTTAAATGCTTCACTAAAAGGAGCTAACGAAATAGGATTTTCTATCGTTGCCATGACCCTAACCTTAACTAGCGTTTACGCGCCAATTGCATTCTTAACTGGGGTTATTGGACAATTATTTATTGAATTCGCGGCGGCTCTTGCCGGAAGTGTCTTAATTTCTGGACTAGTCGCCATTACCTTATCGCCATTAATGTGCGCCAAAATACTTAAACCTAAACAAGAAGTTATCCTTCCACAAATTGATATCTTCTTAAATAAACTATCCGTCCTTTATCTTAAATATTTAAAGAAAGTAATTTCTTATCAAAAAACCATTCTATTATTTCTCGCATTAGTTTTAACTGTAATTACAATTAGTTTTAATTTCCTTCCTCAAGAAACAGCTCCCAGCGAAGATCGTAGCTTAGTTGGAATTTTTGTTCCAGAAATTGCAGGAAAAAACATAGATAATACCGAACAAAATATTGAAAAAGTTGAAAATCTCGTTAAAGATCTTCCAGAAACTATGGGAAGCATGACCTTTATGGATAATAAAAAAGGTGGACAAGTAATATTGCCGTTAAAACCAATTACGCAGCGACAGCGATCTGCAGATCAAATAACCAATAGCTTGCGCCCTAAAATGGCCTCCCTGCAATCACTAGACGCATGGGTATGGAGCTGGTCAAGCGCCCTTCCTGGCCTTAACAACCCTGCCACTAACTTAGAACTAACACTCAATATATCTACAACAGATTCATATAAAAGCTTATTTGATCAAGTAAACTTGGCAAGAAATAAAGGCAATGAACAAAAGCTATTTAATTCTATTTACCATGATTTAAAATTAGATGATTTAGGATTCAATATTGATATTAATAAAAACAGCTTAGCTCAATTAAATTTAACAGAGAGCCAAGCGGCTAAAATGATTGAAATATTCTTCAGTGGCAATAGCTCTCTTGAATTTAAGAAAGATGGCATTTTATATCCCATTACCATTGAAGGAAATATTAAACCATGGTCTTTAGAAGAGTTATACCTAACTAACCCTAAAGGAAAGAGAATTTCTCTAGCTAGCTTTGCTTATATTTCCACTAAATCATCACCAAAATCTCTTAATCATTTTAATCAAATGAGATCAGTTAATCTTACTGCTAAAATAACTAGTGAAGACAACCTAAAATCATCAATGGAAAAGCTATATAAACTTGCTGATGATACTTTACCTAAGTCCTATAAAAAAACATGGTCAGGGGTTGCTAAAACTTTTAATGAAACAAGTGCATCAACTAAAATACTATATCTTTTAAGCCTCTTATTTATTTATGCAATTTTAGCTATTCAATTCGAAAGCTTTATAGACCCATTTATAATTCTGCTTACCGTTCCACTTGCATGCTTTGGGTCATTATTGACTTTATACTTCACCAATGGCAGCTTAAATATTTATTCACAAGTAGGCATCATCACTTTAATAGGTATCATAACTAAACATGGTATTTTGATTGTTGAATTTGCTAATCAATTACATGCCCAAGGAATGTCCTTGCTTGATGCCACCTTAGAATCTGCACATCTACGTCTACGCCCTATCTTAATGACTACTGGCGCCATGGTCTGTGGAGTTATTCCTCTAGTATTATCAACAAGCGCTGGGTCCGAAGCAAGGCATGCGATAGGAATAGTACTAGTATCAGGTCTTAGCCTCGGCACATTGCTTACTCTCTTTATTTTACCAAGTTTATACTACATGATTAAATCATGTACTAAAACAAGTAATTAGAAGAACTCCACCTTATCAAAAGCAAAACTACTGATAAAACTAGAGCTTTTTAATACCATAGACAGGTTAAGCATTTAAATAATATTATTGAATCTGATTCATGGAAAAAAAAGCGTTTAATCAAATCTACTTTAGATTTTAAGTCGATGAAAATAGCTGATACCACTATTAAAAAATTCTAAATAAAATTAGAATTATTACAGTCAACCTATTTGCAACAGGGCCTGGAAACAACCCTGTTGTATAAATATTTATGATTTCGCAAGTAAAGTTTAGTAAGCTAACATCTCTAACCATATATCCCTTTTCTTCTCTCCCCTATAAAGAATCCCAGTAGATACTTCAGAACTTAGTTAACTACTAAATAATAGAATCAGCCTCATCACAAGTCACCGTTTCACCAACTAAATATTGCTCAGAGAATATTAGGCTGGAAGTCTGATTATTTTCATTTAAAAATGCAACCGCCAGTGGTGAAGCATACTTGTTATGATATTGATCGAAGCCCATAAATGACTCGGTTATATCCGTGTCATTGTGAATAGAAGCTTTTAACTCTAAATAACGCACTATTAACTCAGCATCAAGATTTGCACTATTGCTTCTAGAATCACACGAATAATCTACTTTAGGAAAAAATTCTGCGCGATTGATAAAATCAGCCATTCTTTCTAAAAAGTGAATTTGGTCTTGGGATAAATTTAGTTGCTCTAAAACATTAGGGTAAAGCTCTTCTGAAGCCCACTTTACTATCTCTGATTTATTATAAAATTTAGGAAAATCTTCATGATCTTGATACATCCCAAGGAGAGTATGATAACTACTTTCACTTATAGCTGTAGTACCGTTACCAATTATATCTTCCTTAAGTACTATAGATTGTGATTTAATATGAAACAAATCAATATATGAATTAAATTTTAGATGCTTAGCCAATTCAATAATAGAATTACTTTCTATTAAATTAATACCCAAAAGTTTGGCAGCATGACTTAACGGCCCTTTTGCTGCAACTTTATAGTCCTCATAATTGTCCATAACATCCATAAGCGCAGAGTCAGCAGCAAGTAGGCTAGAAAAAGATTTAAATACTTCTTTGTGAGGATGTTCGGATCCCATTAAATATTCATCATTATCATCAGTATCATCAGCAAAAGTCATAGTAAAATTTTTGAGTTCATCAGTGAATTTCTCAACGCTAATTGGGCGCGCATCATTCTTAAATACTTCATCATAAAAGAAATGCATAAATTCATGACTTACTACTGATTCAATGTTAAAAATTGGATCCTTAGCAAAGTTTGTGTCTATCTTAATTATTTTTTGTATTGGTGAATAATAAGACAATGTTCCATTTTCAAAAATAATTTTAAGCGGATGGCCTTTAGAAATTAATACTGCTGTGTATTTTAACATCTCTTGAGCAATAGAACCCAAAGAATAAATTTTATTATAGACTGATTTAATAGAATCTGCTGGCATAGAATCGGAATAACTACTATTTAGTAGCAGATCAACTAAGTAATATTCACTATCATTAACTATTGGTTTAACTGGTGTTTTGTCTTCATATTTATAGCTAGATAAATCTAAAGATTTAAATTTTTCATCCGTAATAGTAAGATTCTTATTTTGACAAAAACTCTCAAATTCTTGCTTAGAAAGAGAAAATGATAAAAATTGTAAATCTCCTGCATCAATAGTATCAACTGATTTAGCATTTAACAGTAATATATGAATATCTTTTTGTACCTTGGGATCAATTTTTGGCTCTGAT
>Ga0129324_10002696_pt1 | contig 10763 bp, 10 predicted proteins | sample CPBDNA_7_FD_96879 | JGI IMG/M metagenome (GOLD analysis project Ga0129324, IMG submission 96879) | Freshwater to marine salinity gradient microbial communities from Chesapeake Bay, USA - CPBay_Spr_15_0.2_DNA | ecosystem: Environmental > Aquatic > Marine > Coastal | place: USA: Chesapeake Bay... | reverse complement strand
TGATGTACCAGCTGACTTAGCTAGAGGATGTGTAGTATTAAATAACAAAGTATACTACGGTACTAAAGCTAATGCTAGAATATATAACACAGCGTCAGGTGATATTACATCACAGGATGCCCTAGATTTTATATCAGTTGAAAGACAAGAAGCTGAACTACAAATGATTGAGTCACACCATGACCACATTGTAGCTTTCACTGACAGATCAATAGAGTTTTTCTATGATAACGCTAACCCTAATGGATCACCACTTAGACGCAGACAGGATCTATTCTATACTGTAGGGTGTGTGACAGAGGTTACACGAGTAGGAGATACTATATACTTCATTGGTAAATCAGAAGGTGGAGACTATGGCTTGTATAAGCTAGAGGACTTCAGACTTGAGAAGATATCTGATGAGCGATCTAACTACAAGATAGAGGCAATGGTCAAAGGTGCTGGTATCATGTATGTGAACGGCCTAGTCATTGCAGATAGACACATGATATGTATCATCCAAGTTAACGATAGATCAACTACTAATGATGCAGCTACTCCTGATCCAGAGATAAGAGATACAGTATGGTTTGATGTCAAGTACGGTGCTTTATACTCATGGGACTCAGCTAGTGCAGCCTTACAGCCTGACGTTGTAGCTACTACATCAAGTAACATGGCTATGACTTTCCAAGGCACTCCTATTTACTTTAAGGGATTACTATCTGAGCTAGTACAAGATGATACTAATGAGACACAAACATCTACTACAGCACAAGCCATTACATGGCTAATACGCATGCCTAGTTTAACTATGGGCACACGTAAGAGAAAGTTTTGGAAGGAAGTAGACATAGATGGATCACACCAACAGAACTTAGGTGATGCTGCTATTGACATAGACTTCTATTGGTCTGATGATTTCTACGAGACTAATACAATAGCTAATAAACGAACTATTGACTTTAAAGATTTCAGGTTCATTGAAAAGGGATTAGGATCATCTAGGCAAAGAGCATTCTATTTAGGCGGGGCATCTACAGTTAGAACTTTCTTGGAGAATATGAATCTTACCTATTCTGTAGGTACGTAGCAATGGCTCTAATATTACCTCCACCTCCTAATGCGACACCAGCAACAGGATGGAGTAGTGAGTATATTAACTGGGCAGAGAAAGCATACCAAGCAGTTCAGTACAAGGGTGTTCTATGTACTTTAGATCAAGACTATACTTTAGGGGCTGGTTTCGCTAGCGATACATCTAACAGTGCAATACTAGGTTGGGATGTAGTCACTGATACAGAGAATACGATAGAGGATGCCAACACTGGATCTAGTTACTGGACTAACGGAAAAGTATTCAGAATGCCTGAAGGTGTATTTAGATGCCGTATAGATATGCAGTTGAGAGTAGATCCGAACGGACATGTAGCTTCTCCTTCAGGAAGAAACTTCTTGTTAGTAAATATACTAAAGAGTTTTCCCTTTGGTGGAGGTGATTTTTTCAGCTTAAATAATAATCCGGGGATACCTAATTACATAATACATAATATAGGACAGATTACAGCTGAACATGACTTAAGATTAAATGGAGTTGTAGTAGAGGCTGAACCCGGAGATGCAATTAGAGTAGATGTATTTCAACTAAACAGTTCGTCTGGTAATTCAATAGTACGTAGTGGTAACAGGTCATGGTTATCAATAGAATGGATAAGATAATATGCCACAATTTTTAGAACCACCACCAACTTATATCAAAGAGTTTAACTGGCATTGGGCGCAGTGGTTTAATAAACTATATGAGTCACTTTCGTTTCGTGGTGGGTTGATATATACATCCAACTTAGGTAGTGATATATCAAGCTTGACCTCTGCTGCGGGATCATACACACCAGTTAATTTTGAGCAAGCTGTATTTGATACATATAACATGTATGATGCTCTTGGCGGTGAAGGAAGTGATGACGTCGTGCGTATACCAGAGGGAGTCCAAAGAATACGGTATACATATAGCCCTTTAATACAAGCAACATTTAATGGGGATATTAATGTTGAGTCTGCTGTGTTGGTGAATGCGACACAAACTAGTAGCTTATGGACAGCCTCTTCTTCTGATCATAGGCCGGGACAAGGATTTAGTAATGTGAAAAGATTTCGTACTACTACGAATACGACTGTAAATATCCCCTGCCCTGTACAGAGTGGGGTTGTTAACGTACAGGAAGAAGATGTGTTATCCTTTGGAGCAAGACACGATATAATAAGTGGTACAGTAAGTAATATAGAAGTTACCAAAGATACGGGCGGTAGTTTCTTTGCATGGGAGATAATAGAATAATATGACTGATATTTGTAAAAGAAAGTATAAGATACTCCACTTTGGAGGTATCCCTGATCTACAACCATACTTCGGTATTGTTAAAGATAAAGACATTGATGGGTCTAAAGTATTCGCTATATATTTAGGATGGAAATTCTATTTCTGCCGACGTAATACTGATGGCTCTGTTGTGCGTGGATGGGAGCATGAGGGTAACTTATCTGAGGTAGGACAAGAGCGTATTCGGTTATTTAAAATAGCTCAAAAACAAATCTGTAAATAAAAATGAGTGTTGACTTAAACAGTAAATTATTTACCAATCTCTATGGTACAGGTAAGAGTAAATATGGAGGTGACTTATTAAGTAGTGGCAAGTGGCAATATGCTATCTATGATAAGACCCCTCTTGACAAAGCAAAGACTAATGAGATATTTGGTTACTATCAGAACCATGCATTCAGTAATGCACAGAGATATGCTCATGGATTGACTAGTGGATTTGATCTATCCCCAGCTGACTACCAAGCTCAACAGAGAAAAGCTGCTGCCGCTACTGCAGTTAATACTCCTTACGGTGGACAAATGAATGCTGGCCTTGGTACCAGCGTCAACGCTAAAAATCCTTACGCTGGTACCCCGAGCAGAAGGGGTGCGGACTTAGCTCGTTTTTCAGCAAGAACTGATATTGATCACTTCAAGCACCTTAGAGTAGGAGATTATGGTTGGTCACGCGGTAAGATTACTGCTGGAGCTGATGGTGCTGCTACACGTACTATAGGTAAGCAAGTTGCGGTAGGCCCAAAAGTACCGTACACCCAACAGAAGTCAAAGATAGAATACAGTACTCAGACTGGTAGACTACTTAACAATGCATTCGTAGATGATGCAGCGTTTGAAGGAATGACAGATGTAGATAAAGCATTCTATGGTCTTACTAGAACACAAGCACGACAACTAGATCCAAACTTAGATAAGACAGCACAAGTAGTGGATGCTGCGTATCAATATAGACGTGGTAGAAGTAGAAAGAAAACAGGTATAGGATCAATAGTAGGTACATTAGCTTCAACAGCTCTACCTGCTTTTGGAGCACTAGCTCTAGGCCCAATCGGTGGGGCTATTGGTGGAGCGATTAGCTCAGGTATTCAAGGTGGTAATTTAGGTGAAATAGCTAAAGGTGGTATCACAGGTTATATTGGTGGTCAAGGTGCCCAACTTACAGGGGGGGCAGGTGGTGGAAATCCTTATTCAGACGGTGGTGCCCTAGGAGGTGCCATACAAGGAACAACAAATGGAGCAAACAACGTGGGATTCTTAAATGATTTATTTAAAGGCGGCTCAGACCTAATAGGTAATTTAGGTGAAGGCTTTAGTGACATCTTTAAGGGTGGCACAGGAGGTCTCACTGATTTCTTAAGTGGTGGAGGCAAAGCTGGACAGTTAGGTGATCTACTTAATGCAGCTACTGGTGGACAATCTGGTGGTATTGGAAATATATTATCAGGTATATCAGGCGGAAACCTAGGCCAGATCCTACAGGGTGCTGGTGGGTTAGGTATATTAGATGGCCTATTGGGTGCCACACCGGGTATCAATCCTAGTGCTGGTGCACCTCAACCAACTGGCGGTGGAGGCGGTGGATCGACAGCACAGCCTACAAGCGGTGGAGGTGGTACATATCAGACAGTAGGTGGTCAAGCCCCTCAGCAAGGAGGCCAATTAGGTGGACTCTTAGGCTTACTAGCCTCTGGTTACCTATCTCAGCACTCAACTGGTGAAGTACGAGATGAGATTAAGTCAGGTAGAGATAGAGCTATTGGCTTAGCAGATCCATTGGCTGATCAACGATCTACTTTTGCAAGCCAATTAGGTGCTTTGATGGCTGATCCATCTCAAAGAGTGCCAGAGTTACCGGGATACCAATTCAGATTTAACCAAGGACAGAAAGCAATGCAGAGAGCTGCAGATGCTGGAGGCCTAGCAGGATCAGGTAACGCATTAATAGCTGCCGCAGAGTACGGACAGAACTTCGCACAGGCTGCATATGACTCTGAGTTCAAGAAGTTATATGATCTATCCTCTGGCAGTACTGCAGCTGCAGAGGCAGCATCTAACGCTGGTAATCAGTTAGCTCTTTTAGAGTACGGTAAGTACAGAGGTTATAGTGGCTTAATTAGCCAAGCAACAGGAGGAGCTATACCTAATCCCGGTGGTAACCAACAGATACCCCAGCAAGGTAGTGGAGGCTCTGGTGGATTACTTGAGCAGATTATATCAAGTCTGTTAGGTAGTAACTCTAACCCTCCATCTGGTAATGATGCTGGTAATCCTTACGCACCGGGCGGTGCCGGAGCTGATAATTCAGGCGGCGGTTTATTCGGAACTAATTCAGGTGGAATATCACAATTTGCGAGGTTACAATAATGAGTGAAATATTTGCAAAGACACCATGGCAAGCAGGTGCTGAGGATGTACAAAGGACTAATGTTCAAAACTATGAGCGCAAGGAAGAAAAGGTCACAAGAGACTTAGATAATGCAACTAAGGTGCTAGGCATTGCTGATAAACGTATTCGCCTAGAAACTTTACGTGAAGAGATGCAACTTGATATCGGGCAGAAGAGAGCAGCCATTGATCTAGCCAAGGCACAGACAGAAAGTGCAGTCATATCTAACCAGCAGACTGAGGAATTATTCACATATAAAAAAATACAAGAACAGGCTGCTGCAGATAAGGCTGAGATAGAGGCTAAAAATAAACAACTTGAAATCGATGCAGAGATAAGACTAAAGGCTTCCCAAGCTTATGAGAACGAAAACATAAAGTCATCAGATGAAGGAATTGATAAGCAGACTAGAATTGCTAATAGGATGGCAACTAAGGAGTATGCTGCGGACATAGAGAAAGGTCGTACCCAGAGTATACAAGCTGCTGAAATAATTAGAGCAATTGAAGACCCAAATGTATGGACAGGTAAAGGTGCAGAGATTGTAACTAACGTAGCAGGATGGCTAGAGTTCTTAAATATACCTACCTTTGGATTTGATTTAGATAGTAACCAAAGTGCATCAAAAACTTTCCAGATGATGACTCTAAGATTAATTGAGTCCTCTCCTCGTGGATATACTAATGAGGACAGGGAGTTTGCTGCTGACACATACGGTAACCGTACTGACAGTCAAGAAGCTATTAAACATAACATGCATATGATACGTTCTGGTGTAGAATTAGATATTTTACGTAAAGAGTATATAGGTCTTAGGGCTACCACTGAACCTGATGGTATACCTTTCGTAAAAGCAGCTGCACAATTTGATAAGTATGTAGGACCAAACTTTGCCTACACAGGTGTCGGTTCTAATAACATGCCGATAATGTTTGATCAATTTGTAAAGCAAGCACAGCAAAGAGGGGTTACTAGTTTAGATTCTATAATGAATGGATGGAATTACAACTACTCTATAAATAGTCCTAAGAATAGAGAAAGAAGGGAAAAACTTAAATTACAGACAGCAAAGCGAGGACGTAATGGGTAAGCAAGAGGCACTTGAGCCAGAAGTACCGGGGTTAGATCCGGCACTCTTTGATATGTCTGCTCCGGGTACAGTGTCAGAAGACACACTGCCTGTAATCGGTATTGACTGGAATAAACCAGAAGGAGTAAAGGCTAAGAAGAATGAGCACATACCTGTACTTGATTCAAGGTTAGATGGAATTGAGTCTGATTACTATTCTTCTGATGAGAAGGTGGATGCTGACTTAGATACTATTAATTACTTCTTTAGAGGAGCTAACAGCGAACAGCGTCTCAACTCTATGACTGAGGCTCATAGACAAGCCATCATAGATGGAACAATAGATGTACCTTTCTTAGGTGGGGTAAGGAGTGTTCTATCAGAATGGGGTGCCGGTGTATTAGCCCTAGGTTCTGGTATAAGAGAGGCGTTCAATCAAGAAGCTATCTTAGGCGAGCTATCAGAGGAAGACCGAGAGGCTTACATAGAGATGGCACAGCAAATAGGTATGCGTGAAGGTGAGCTAGGTAGCGCTACCGAGGTACGCACTGGATTTGATCAGGATACTGGGGTATGGAAGCATGTAGAAAACCCTGAAGAGTGGAGCAGAATAAATAATCTTTTGTATATTGGTCGTAAGGACGTGGCAAAACGTGCCATGGCTCAGACTATGGACAAATATACTTGGGTACCAAAAGACGCTAAAGCAAGACAATGGAAAGAAGACCTACAGGATTGGTGGTTACCTAACTCAATTGATTGGGCGGTAACAGCTATACCGGGAGCCGCTGACACTCAAGCTGCCAAGTATGAGAAAGGATCTACTGCATATGAAGTATGGGATAAGTTATCTGATCTATTAGATATAGGACAGATGGCTATAGCTCCTGCACTAGGTACTAAGACTATTAACTTAGGTAAGACTGTATACTCGTCTGCTAAAGTTAAAAAATTAGAACTAAAACTGGCTGCACTAGAAAAGGTAGCTGGTTACGCTGACTCTGGTGTTAAGAAGGTTAAAGACAAAAGTAACATAGCAACTGCTGAGGTGATAGGTGCTTCTGTAGGAGAAGCTGCTGAGACAGTAGCAAATAAACTACGTGATATAAGAACAGTAGTAAAAGGTTTCTCTCCGGGAATATTAGCAGTAGCTAAAACACATACAGGCTTAAAGACTAAAGCTGCTGTAGACAGTGGTGCTACACTAAAAGATGCTGAATTATCTATTAAACATAAAGAAGAGGTACGTAAGCAGATTACTGATGCAGAAGAAGCAGAGTATGGCGACAGCGGTGAAGGGTTTGTTAAGACGTTAGGTAAGGATCTTGAGAAAGAGACCAAGGCTGATCAAATAGCCCTAGCTAAACTTGATGTAGAGTTAGCTAAGATGGAGCACAGGCTTATCACTGAGGGTGGTACCGATGCACAACAAGTTAAATTCTATGAGTCTCTAGTTGAGATAGAAGAGAAAGTACGTGGTCGCGCTAAGAAGAAGTTTGAGCGTATTCCTAAAGACGCTGCTCTAGTAGACACATCTGATTTACTTCTAAGTGTAGAAGCATACATGTCTGATGGAATAGTAGCAGCTACTAAGTCTCAGGCAATGATAACTAAATACCAAAAGATGCTAGACAAGACTGTTAGAGGTATGCGTAATAAGAATGATAAAGTGCATGCACCTATCATGGCTATACATGATATGGTATCAGATATGAAGTACCAACAAAGGTTATTAGCTAATTCTAATGATCCAAATCGTGGTGGTATGATACAGATACTCTCTGACCTGATCAATCAGGTGCAAGGTAAAGATGGTATATTCGATTCTTTAACTAAAAAGAAAGATATCAAGTATAGAGATCAGCTGTTAGATGCTATCAACTTCTGGAAGACAGATGTAGTAGAACGATTTGAAGTAGACCCTATCTATAAAATAGGCAAGACTGACAAGTATGGTAAGCTGGCATTATACAAACCTGAGGTTATCAATCATCTCATAAATGAGATGGAAAAAGGTAACATGGATGTAGTCTCTGCACTTGAGAAAGCAATAGGTAAAGATGCTACCAGCAACCACATGGCATGGAAACAACTTCATCAGGTGTTAATGGATAGATTTATCCGTAAGGTAGCACCTAAAGGTATTATAGATCTAGACAAAGCCAAAGAATACTTTAAAGATACCAAGAAGCGTAGACCATTTGAATACCTACCGGGTATGAGAAACTTTATGGATGATACCTTATCTAGATTAGAGGGTATACAAAAACATAAAGCAGCGTTGGTTGCAACAATAGAAAATAAGAAAACCATGGCCCTATTTCATGGGCTAGATAAACAAGGCATGTTTAATTCCCCTGATCAGTTAGTACCTGTACTGTTAAACGATTTAGATTCTGCACGTAGAGCTATGAAAGTTGCAAGAAGTACTGACAGTGTTGAGCAATTACGTAATATGGCTGCTACTTACATACTAAAGCAAGCCAGATCTAAGAAGAGTGATCATAGACTTGAATCATTTGAGCGTAACGCAGCAAAGATAGTAGAGTACTTGGACAATAACACCAAGAACTTAAATATCCTTATGACCCCTTACCACGTAAAAAGATTACGTAAACTATACGAAGCATGGGATATAGAGAATGCTACCAGTATCCCGTCTATTGGTACATCCCACACCAAGTCACAGACTACTACTGGAACTGCTATGGCATTCGCTAAGCAGAGTCTTGCTAGTATCATGAGTGATATAGTAGCACAACAAAAGATGTCTGTAGGCAAGCATTGGATAGTAGGTAAGTGGGGTGTCAAAGGCTACTCATGGGTAACAGCTAGCCTAAAAGCATCTGATGTCGAGTTTATTCTACGCAAGGCTCACTATGACTCAGATGCTCTGGATATCCTAGAGTCCATTGTCACAGATAAAAAGATGGGTACTGGTGAAATGCAAAATCTAATGAAGATATTAGAGGAACAAGGTCACGTATCTATCGTAGATATACCTACAAATAACCCAATGTATAATAGAATACAAGTACTATTAAAAAACAAAGCCAAGCATGCTGGGACTGTAGAAGAATTTGGTAAAGAGATGGATGCTATTATGGCTGCATTGTATGCCCAAAGCGCAATACAACAGTCCTCTGAGAAGGGAAGAACTAAAGACCAAGGAGCTTTATAGATGGATATATTTACAGACCCACGGGTACTATTAGTTGCTGCTGTCGTTGCTATGGCAAGTGCTCTCGTTAACACAGGCTCATTCCTTGTAGTAAATGACAAGATGAATGATACCTCTACAACTGTGGCAGTTCAGCAAGAGCAGATTGTGACGATCAAGCAGAATCAGGAAGAGATCAAAGGCTATACCAAAGACGTGTATCAATGGGTACAAGTACAGAAAGGCGTAGAATCGGAGAGAAACAGAAATGAGTCTAGGTAAACAACAACGTACTTTCACTAAGGATATCGCAGAGCTAATCCTCTGGGCATACGAACAAGGGTACGAACTGACCATCGGTGATGGCTATAGAGATCCCAGAGTACATGGAAACTGGGGTGATAAAGATAGCTACTCACATCGCTATTCATTGCATAAGAAGAGATTAGCCTTAGACCTTAACCTTTTCATAGATGGAGTGTATCAGACCACTACAGAGGCACACAAGCCGTTAGGTAAGCACTGGGAGTCTATGCGTGAAGTTAACTCATGGGGAGGGCACTTTGGAGACGGAAACCATTACTCAAGCTCCTATGCAGGATACAAATAAACCCTCTTGGAAGAACCGCAGACGGTTCATGTTCACTGTTAGTGCATGGATCATAGCTGCTATCAGCTATGTATTATATACTAAGCTTAACACTAGTCCAGCAGAAGCCATGGTAACTATGGGGTTATTAGCCTTAGCAGGTATAATAGGCTCCTATGTGTTCGGCGCTACTTGGCAGGATATCAAGAGGAAGTAGATATGATACCATTATTATTAGGAATTAAGAAGTTCATTCCACTGAAGGCACTTATAATGGCCTCAGTCGTCGTAGGCGTGGGGTTATGTGGGTACTTCTATGGAAAGCAGTCTCAACGTATAGAGTACGAGGAAAGTCTCCGTATAGCCGTACAGGAGGCCTTAGAAGCCGAACGTATATTCAATGATCAGAGAGTAGCCTCACTAGAAGAGTTCTACGCTGATAAATTAAAGAGCAATGTAAGGACTATTAAAGAGGTTCAGGAGGTTATAAAGTATGTGGAAAGTGATGCTGGTGCTAGTGAGTGCCTTGATGATACAGGGGTGCAGCTCGTCAACCGTATTATCTCAGAAAACGTGCCCGAGTCTACCAACTGAATTGACAGAGAAGGGTAGGACTGAGTTCCCTCCTCTAACAACTGGGACAGCTGGTGAAGTAGTGGGCTTGATTCAAGACCTATCCACTGCCAACCGTGAGAATGCTACCAATCATCAGGAAGTAGTGAAACACTACGACCTGTGTATAAGGCACTTGGAAGACTAATCATCTGCTAATCCTTTGGTGGTTCTGGCATTGCAGCTACTTCTTTAGATAACTCTAACAATCTGCCAGCTAACTCATACTTTGTTACGTAGTCATTTAAAAACTGCGTACTAAATTCCTCATCGCCTGCGCGTACAGTTATTCTGGTTACAGTTGCATTATCTGCATGCCTAGATGTTTCTTGTAATCTTTCAGTGAAATGTCTTGTAAATATTTCTATCTTATGTACCTTATCCATTGCTAATCCTTATTAAATACTAAGCCGTCTTTCTCGGAGAATGTTGCTGTTGTAAATCCTTTTTCTTTGTATTCCTTCTCTATCTCAGCACGTATTTCTGCGGCTATAATAGAACTCGTTTCATCTATGAGTTTTGCCTCTTGCTCTGATGTGTCTCTTGTGTGAGATAAAATTGCGAATCTCACTAAGCTTTCAATCT
>Ga0129324_10002695_pt1 | contig 10763 bp, 20 predicted proteins | sample CPBDNA_7_FD_96879 | JGI IMG/M metagenome (GOLD analysis project Ga0129324, IMG submission 96879) | Freshwater to marine salinity gradient microbial communities from Chesapeake Bay, USA - CPBay_Spr_15_0.2_DNA | ecosystem: Environmental > Aquatic > Marine > Coastal | place: USA: Chesapeake Bay... | reverse complement strand
TTCCTTCAAATTCAGTAATCTTACCTTCTAAAAATCTTGAAGGAGCATCAATATTACCTTTAATATTTACCGGTTGTGGATTATGTTGTTCAGGTGCTTTTCCTTCTAAAATAACCAAGTTAGTTACTCCATTTTCAACCATTGTCTGTACTTTTTTGTCGTTACTCATTTGTTCCTGTTTTTAAAGTTTTAATTTTTGTTTGTTTTTCTTTTGAAGTTAATCTTCTTGCATCAACACAAATACCTGTGTTATCAAAAGAATACATCATACCTGAAGCTTGGTCATCAACAAGGAATAGTTTTCCGTATTTTTGCTCTGACTTAAATTTAATAGACTCAATTAAAATTGATGCTTGAGCTTTTGGTTCTTTTTCCAGAAGTTTAAATCTGTCCATTGCTTCTTTTTTCTGTTTAGCAAGTTCAGATAATTCAATACCAATTTGAGAATATTCGTCTTTTCTCTCAGCTACTTCTTTTTCAGTAAGATTTTTTGTGTAGCTCGTCTCTTGTAATCCATAAGCAACTGCTTCTAAATTGTCTTGGATTTCTTTTTGAGACATTCCTTCAAATGCTTGATCATAATGTTGACCGATTTTAAATGCTTCCATATATTTGGTTTTTGGGTTTTATAAAGGTCGCCCAAACCTATTGATTTAATTTTTAATTCTCATTGGTTCTAAAATAGCATCTACTATTGATTTTATAAACTCTTTTTTTTCAGATGGCACATGAATAGATAATGTTTCAGATTCTCCTTCGTACATTTTTTTTCTACCAGATTTTGACTTAGGTTTGTTTTCTTTTTGATTTTTAATAAAAGTATCAATTGTTTTTTTTAATTGTAAACATTCTTCAATACCAATTCCAACCTCTCCTAATCTTTGTTCATTGTTTTTAAATATTTCAAAATTTAAAACATCATCAATACCAGTAATTTTTAAACTATAGCACAATTCTTCTTTGTCTAATAATAAAATATCTATTTTTTTTTCTTTACTCATTTTATTGATTTTTAATTTTTTCTGCGAAATAAACCTGACCTTTACCTGTTATTTTTGTAGTTCTTGTCGTGAAAGTTTCTGATCCGCTACCAATAGTTCTTGTGATAACTTCAAATAATCCAGAAGCAACATGATTTTGGTAAGGTTCATTATCTTTGTTTAAAAATTTATTTTCTCTAAACCATTCAAAAAGTCTATTTTGACCTATTTCAAAATCTTCATCGCATAAATCTTTTGCAAACTGTCTAACTAAAATAGAATTAGAACTACCAATTACACTTTCAGCGAATACAATTTTAGGTTTATCTTCTTCAATTTTATTATTAGCTTCTATTAATAAGTTAGAAACACGTTCTTTCTCTATTAATAAAGCCATTTCAGACTGTAAAACTTCAAGATGTGTTCTTGGAACTATTTCTTTTAATCTTTTCTCACAAGCTATAAAATACTGTCTTGCTTCTTTTCCTTTATCACTTCTTTGAATCATGGAAATTTCTTTAGCAGTATCTAATGTTAAAACAAAGTCTTGAACTTCTTGATTTGCAAGGGTGTTAAATACTTTACACCCATTATAATCTATTCCTTCTATGAATCCGTACTCTAATTGTCTATTCATCCAATTAGAAAATCTTTCAGTAGCACCTAAAAATTCATAAAGATTCCTAGCACTAACTAATTGTTGACCTTTTTCGTTTTCTGTAACTTTAATTAATTCTTTCATAAGTGTTTATTTTAAATAATTACAAATATATGAATATTCTATAATAAAACAATAAAAAATATAGAAAATTAAAAAAAGGTGAGTATTAATACATAATACTCACCTTTTAAAAACATAAATAATTAAATATCAATTAGTTACTAAAAAGGAAGGTCATCTTTATCCTCTTTATCTGTTGGAGCATAATCCGGCTTAAACTCTTGTGGATTATTATTCATAGGTGGTGGGTTAAACTGTGATGCATCTTCTTGTTGTTTATCTGCAGGTTGTATTTTCCAACAAATTAAGGTGTTAAAATATTTATCTTCACCTTGGGGATTTGTCCAAAGTTTTCCTCTGATATTTATACCACAAATAACCTCTTGCCCTTCAGTATAAGCATCAATTATATCTGTTTTGTCTCCATGGAGTTCTAATTGAATGTTCTGTACATATTGCTCGTTTGTGGAAATTACAAATTCTCTCTTTTTAAAAGTGGCACCAATTTGTTGTTCTGGCTTTATAACTTTAATAGTTCCTCTAATTTCCATAATTAATCTTGTATTAAATCGGTTAATGTTACTGCTTTAAATCCTTGAGGTTTCAAGATTTTTCCTTGTTCATTTCTAGTTACTTTCCCATCAGAACCAACTTTAGTCATGTTGTTTGAATGCACTCTGTTAAATGCTTCTGTAAAAATTGATTGAAGTCCATGTGCATTTATTGTTCCTAATAAAATGTACATTTTATCTATACATGCATCTAAAATTTCAACTTTATCTTTTTGCATTGCAGCGTGTAGGTACTCTTCATTTTCTTCTTTCATTAAATCATATCTAAGATTTGATTCTTTGATATTAATAAGGCTTGGTTCTATGTTTACAGTTTGGTCTGTTGCTACTTGAAATTCAGCAACTAATTCTAATAATTCGTCTATTTGCATTTTTATTGAGTTTTGTTTAAGGTTATTAAATATTTTTAAATTCTTCTTGTAGTGTTTTTAATTCTTTTTCACATAATTCTTTTAAAAAATAAGCAATTAAAGGAAGGTGTCCTTTGTTTATTTTTAAATGAAATTTATTTACTTCAATTTCAAGACCTATTTCTGTAGTTTCTTTTTTGTTGTCTATAATTCTATAATAATTACTAATACCTGATTTAATCTCGTTAATCCTATCATTTAAGATATTTATTTCTTTTAATTTTTCTGGTGTCATTATTGAGTTTTGTTTAAGGTTATTGTTTTGTAGTATTCTAAAGCCATTGGGATTACATCTAAAATCTCTTGTTCAATAGTTTTGTCTCTTCTGGCCATGTAAGATTTTAGTCTTTCTTCTTTTGAATATTCTGTATTATCAGAATAAATAAGATTTCTTTTTACTTGATCGAAAAGAGGTTTTGCAATTTCTGAATCCATGTCAATAATTCCGTACTTGTTTTTTAGCTTCCAATTTTCTGCTTCAAGAATATGGTCAGGAGCATCAGTAAGGCAATATTGTAAGTGAGCTTCATCAGCGTTGTAAAGCATCATATAAACTCTTAATTGTGTTTCGTACATGCTTGAAAACTCTGCATTCATAAAAGTTTCAGCATCAAACGAACATTTTACATCTTTCACAACTTTAAGAGGGAATTTAGTTTCTCCATCTTCCATTAATTTTCTCCATTCCGGAAGTTCATCAACTGAATTATAGGTATGAATAATATCGGCTTCACCTGTTATGCTACCAATTGTAATTCTCTCTTCATTCTTTAAGAAAAACTGTTCTTCAATTTCTCCAATAAGTTCAATTCCATTTTCTTCATTGAATAATCCCTTCATCACATACTTGTTATCCAAGTTTTTAATGAATCCTTTTTCATTCTGTAACCAGATTTTTTGAACTTCTTTTTTTGCAGTAAGAGATAGTTCAGGTTTTGCATCTCTTTTTTCAATAAGTTTTTGAAGTTCATCAGCCTTGTTATCGGTCCACTTAACTTTATTACCATTCTTATTTAAACCGTTTTCCATCTCATAGACTAATTCATCTATTCTGTCCAATTGAACATCAGTAATTGATGTATCTTTGTTTTTTACTAAAAGGTTTGCGAATGAACTCGCTCTGAATACTATTTTTTTTTCCATTTAATTAAATTTAAAAAATAGCGATATTTTAAACGAACCTCGCTATCTTAGTTACTATTATTTTTTAGTTTTTAACTCTCTCTTGCGGTCATCAAAAAGAATTATAAGTTCTTCGTCATCGTCTGCTATTGCAGGAAGACATCTCTCAAGAGTTTCAATGTCTTTTGAGACTTCAATGTGTTTTATTACTCTATCGCGTTCCTTTTGCTTAGAAACTTCTTGAGCTGATTGTTTTTTTGGTGTAACATCTAAAAATTCAGCATCTTCCACATCTGCATCAGTTATTTCCATTCCTGAAATAGCTCCTAATAACCAAGCTCTACCTTTTCTAGTTGCTTTACCAACTAATGCATCAACTGAAGTATAAGCATCCATTTTAACCGCTATTGGAATAGTTTCTGAACTATCTTTTCCATTTAAACTCCACTTGATGTTAACATCAATAATAGCACTTTTACCATCTTGTTGAGGTCTTGGAACACCACAAATTAAAGAGTATTTTAATCCACTCCAATTATTTAGAACATGACCAAGTCCTTCTTTGGTTGGATAAGTATTTCCTGCAATGATATTGAATTGGTTTCCATAAGGTTGTAGTCCCATTAAAACTGCTTCAATAAGACAATTTTTAACAATTTCTACGGGATAACCACCTGACTTATCTTTATCAGATTTAAATCCGAGTCTATTTCCTTGAAGTTGCATTATAGGTGCCATATATTCTGGACTCAATAATCCTTTTAAAACTTCAATTGATTTGGCAGTAGCGTAAGCTCTTTCAAAACCTTGTAAGTTAGTTTGGTTTAATACTGATCCAACTGCATTATTAAGTTGAATAGCGATTTCGTTTTTTTGATTTTCTGTACTCATAATTTATTGATTTTTAAGGTATTTTTGATAGTTTTCTTTAGAGATTCTATGACTTCTTCCAATTTTGTTTCCAATTAGTTTTCCATCAGCAATGTGTTTTTGTACTGTGTAGTAGTTTAGTCCTACTTTATCAGCTACTTCTTGAACAGTATAATAATCCTTTTCGTCTTTTTCAGATACTCGGATTTCAACTGACTCTCCTGGTTTAATGTGAATTATTCTTTTTGCCATTTAGTTTTTTGTTTTTTTACTTGGTACATTATAGTTATCTTTTAGCCAATAATAAAAGTTTATAGAATCATCTATTTCTGTTTCTTCAACAAATGTGTCGTGAATCTCTTCCCAAGAGTTTGTATCTGTAAATGGATTCAATTCTGCTCTTCTGTAATCAGGAAGTTTAGCTCTAATTTCTTGGTTTTGTTTTAAGCCTTCGAATTTATTATAAGATAATTCTGCTGCTCTTTTTGTTAATGAATTTGACATAATTATTTAGTTTAAATATTTTTCGATTAATTCATCAAGAATTATTTCATCTTGTGTAGATAGCCATTTGGTTAATACTTCTAACTTGTCATTGTAGTTCATTGATGCTAATTTGTTTTCAGAAACTTCTTCATAAGGGTCAATTCCAAAAACACTTTCCATTCCTTTAAAAGTATCAGCAACTTCTTCTGAAACTTCCGCAACACCATCTTTAAATATAACCACTCCTTCAACTTCCTGTACAGTTTCATCAACTTTAGTTTCAGAAATTTTAGTAATAAGCTCATTCCATTTTTCATCAGAATAAGTTTTAATATCTAAAATATCTATAAAAAACTTACCATCAGTATATGTAGAAACAAAATCAAATTTTAAATCATAGCTAACTAATTCAATAATACGGTTGTTGGTTTTTGCTTCAAATTCAGATAATTGTTTTTTACTTTCTTCTTCTTTATTTTGTTTGGCTTCAAATTCAGCCTTTTCTTTTTGGAAAGCTTCCATTTTTAATCTGTTTTCCTTAGCAATAGCTTCATTTTGCATTATTTGCTTATGCGTAATTTCTAAATGACCTATTGTTCTTTCAATTAAAGCTTGAATTTCTGCTCTTGCAATTGAATATGATTCTTGAAACTCTTGACAATCTAAAGCTAATTCTTCTGAAAATTCTTTCTGAACAGTTTTTGACTCTTCAAAAGTTAAAGTTGATAGCTTAGTCAACCAGGTGTTTTTCCAATTAGAAAACTTCTCTTTAATATCGAATACACGTTTCTGTTCCAACTGTTCAGCCTTGATACGTTCATTTTCCAAACGCTGCTCTTCTTGTTTTTGAATTTCACCACATTTTTCATGAAAACTTGCTTGAACTCTATGTTTAGCCATTTCGAAAAGTTGTTGAAACTCCATAAAATCAAAATTAGATTCAAACATAAATCCTAATTGCTCTTTATTAGCCTTTACATTTTCAATGGTACTGCCTTTTACAATAGCATTACATTCATTCTCAAAGTTTACTACTGCTTCTCTAATCTTAGTAACTCTTTCTTCTTCTGCACGAAGTTTAGCTAAACGTTCTTGTTCCTTGATATCTTCATGTCGAGAAACTTCTTCCTGTTGCCTATTTTCTACATGAATAACATCTGCTATGATTTCAACATAAGCGTTCTTTACAGGTCCTAAAATAAACTCTTTAATTTTTTTGTTTACGGTTTTTTCCTCTGTCTGCAATTCTGTACGAATACTTCTCGCACCTGTTCTACTCTTTTTAGCTTCTTCATAAGTAGCAGCATCAACAATTGCTACATACTTAAACTCTTTTAATCTTTTTGCAACTTCTGCTTTTTTATTTTGAAGTTCTGGAAGTTGATTAATATCGAATTTGTCTAACTCGATTACCTGTAATTCGTTTTTTGCTTTTGCCATTTTATTATAAATTTAATTAGATTAATATGTAGCAAAGTAACTAATATTAAATGAATATAGCAAATGTTATGTGTTATTTTTTTAAAAGTGTTATATTGTGTATAACTATCTGATAATCAATATCGGGTGTATTTCGGGAATTTTATACATATTATATATGTAAGGTGTTGGTATTTGGTAGTTTAAAGATTTACTTTTTATTCGTTATAAGAATAAAAAGTAATTTAGAATCTGTATAAATTATAAAGATAAATATAGTAAAGTAGCTAATGTTAAATAATAATTTTGTAGTTTTGCTTTATAATTTAAAAATAACGTTCGACGACTATACGATGGTTGGGGTTGGTACTCCTTAACTTTCGATTAATCACAGATTTTAAAAGTACAAAACAGACTTTAAATTAAACAATTAACCCAACATTGTATAACCGTTGTTAGCAGTAGTTATAATACTAAACGTGATGAATTACAAAGGATTATCAATTATCATTAGAGATAAAAAAGAATTTGATAGAGTAAAAGATTTTTTAGGTGCTGAAAATTTATATTTAGATTTTGTACCACAAATGGCAACAACGGAAACAGCAGTAGTAGTTTACGCAGACTATGAAAGTTGTTTTTCAACTGGTAGTACTGGAAGTTCAGAATATCAAAAAGCAGAAGGATTAAGACTTGTTGAATTTAGCGAGTTCTTCAAATAATTACTGCTAACGTTTCGCAGCTTGCAAAAGTGGCGTTTTTCAGCACCAAGCCTTTACAAATATACACTAACTTTTAAATTTAAAAAATATGTTTATAGACACATCCTAAACTAGCCATTTTTGCAAACTGCTGTTGTGCGTTCGGTTTTATCTTGTATATGTATATATGAATTCGTAATATCTTGTGTTATTTATACTTTTAACAGATATTAATAGATTCATTTCTTGTAATTTATATAAAGAAGATTTAGTAATGTCATTATTGATTTCTTCAACAAGTTCAAAATTAGTAGTACTCATTTCATCTTTAATTTTTATGTAAGATAAAATTGAAAAAGTTATGTAAGTTAATTTCATTGTTTTTTTATCATTTGATAAATTTTTGTGTACATAACTCTTATCTCCTAATTCATCTATACACTCATATATTTTACTATTATTTATAAAATAACCATGTTCAGACACATACTCGTTAAATGCAGACTCGTTATAAAATACTGACTTTGTTAACTCTTTAAAATTGAATTCACATTGAGCAAAAGTAAAGTTTATATTAAAAATAAAAATAATTAAAATAATTTTTTTCATAAAAAGTGGTTTAATATTCCTCCACAAAAAAGGAATTAAAATTAAAATTAAAAATCATGTCAAAAACACAAAAAAGCCAAGACAAAATATTTTTTTTTGATAGTCAACAAAATTTAGAAAAAAAACTTGAGTTATCAGAAAAAATTTTACCCTTAATTAATGGTTATACTATTAAGCAAATTGAGGAAAGTTTTCAGTCAATTATGATAGACTTAAAATGTGGTTTTATTATAAATCTTGAGGATTAATTTTTTCTACAAGTTTAATTTCTTTAAAATAACCACCATTTAATTTTAGTAATTCTCCATCTTTAGGAAATATAGTTTCATTTGTGATAGCACCAATAAGGTCTATGTTTAAGTAAAATTCTTTTCTCATTGAACCTCTTGTACTTCCGTTTTCTTGACAAGGAGTTGCTGAAATCTTTATAAATCTTTTCATGGTTTATTTAATTAAGTTAAATTTTTACGTTCCGCGAAACTGACGCACAACGGCTATGCTATGAAACGTAGGGCATAGATAGCCGAAACTTTCGGAATTACCGAACACTTGAAAACAACCCTACACTTTAATAACCGCACGAAAGCCCTATGTTTTATAGCAATTGTTGGGCGTAGTGCTTTAACCAAATTGAAATGACAAAGCAAGAAGCAATAGAAGCGATGAAAGCAGGTGCAAAGTTGACGCACCCATCATTTATGCAACACGAATGGATTACAATGGAAGGGAATAGAACTGTAATAACCGAAGAAGGATATGCAATTAGTGATAAGGAATTTTGGGCATACAGAACTGGTGAATATTTTGAAAATGGCTGGTTTATATGGGGTGCGTCTTAGCATTACGCCCAACGTTTTGTGGCTTTGTCGTCGTTGTGGCGATTTAAGACCAAACTTAACAAATAATAACTAATTTTTAAATTTAAAAACTATGAATACAAATAAAAACCAAGTGCCACAATGCGACAAAAACGCTGTTATACGATGGCTTTCTGTTGATGAAGAATTACCAATTTGTTACAGTACAGGAAATTGGGACGGTAAACAGAGCGATTCATTTCTTGCGGAAACAATTACAGGTAAAAAATTTATTGGTCAATGTTACGAGGGATTCATGGATGGATTTGCATTTTTTGATTGGTATCAAGTAGATGAAGTTAATCAAAATGATTGTTTAATTACTGAAACTGTTAGTCGATGGATGAAGATTCCGTTTTAAGCTATCGTATAACGTTTCCGCAGCTTGTAGTAGTTGCAAAGATTATTAACTAAAAATAACAAAAATTATGGATGCTAAACTATTTTTGAGAAACAAATCAATTTTTAATGAAAACTATATTTATAATTTAGACGATGAAGCTTTTGAATTAAGCAATTTACTTACTGAATATGCCCAAACCTTGCAATTGCTACAAACTGGTGTTAGTATGCGAAGCGAACAGTTTTATTGTTTTAACAATCAACACAAAAGAATAGACAAGTGCGAAAAACAATGTACCGCTTGTAATCATTTGAAACTAATGCAATAAAATTGATACTAACGGTGGATGCTACACGATGGCTGGGGCAAGCACAAACCCAGACTTCGGATAATTACAGATTAAAAAGGTGCAAAACAAACTTTAAATTAAACCCGAAACCCAGCTATTGTGTAGCATATGTTACTGGCTGTGTTTTTAATCCACAAACAAAATGAAATTCACATTATTAACAACAGGTTATTTTTATCCAAATGAAGAAGATAGGTTAAAACTTCAAGAAATAGGATTTGAATTTGAACATTCTGATTATTCAAAATTTAAAAAATCAAATAAACAGCCAGAGATAGAAATTAATTCTTTGGAAGAGCTTATTTCTTTTTCAAATAAATTTGGAGAAGTAATTATTAACGATGGCTCTATCGAAATATATGATGACTATCGTGAGTAACATAGCCAGTAACGTTCCCGTGCTTTGCTGCTGTTGTGGATTTTTAAGACAAATGCAGAGAATCAAGACAGATAATTATTCACTCAATAAACTATAAATTAAACCTGATACCACAATAGAGCAAAACACGTGTTATGATGCGTTGTGGTCGTTAAAACAAAATATACTTATGAAAATATTAGTAGCGTGCGAAGAATCCCAGGCGGTAACTATTGAGTTGCGAAAATTAGGTCACGAAGCATATAGCTGTGATTTATTACCGTGTAGCGGTGGTCATCCCGAATGGCATTATGAAGAAAGCGTGTTCAATATATTGCACAATGGATGGGATATGATGATAGCGTTCCCTCCTTGTACAGATTTAGCAGTTAGCGGGGCAAGACATTTTGAAAGAAAAATAGCTGACGGTAGTCAACAAAAATCAATACAGTTTTTTATGGATTTGATTAACGCACCAATCCCGAAAATAGCAATTGAAAACCCGATAGGAATTATGAGTGGTAAATACAGAAAACCTGACCAAATAGTACAGCCGTGGCAGTTCGGAGACAAAGCACAAAAAAGCACTTGCTTATGGTTGAAAAATTTACCTAAATTAGTTTATACCGAAATTGTTGAAAAAGGAGAGTTCTTTGAATTTACGAGTAAAAAAGGAGAGAAAAAGAGAATGCCTATGTGGTATTACCAGGCTTTAAAAGACGCTAAAAGTCCTGAGCATAGAAGAACATTAAGAAGCAAAACTTTTCAGGGAATCGCTATTGCTATGGCTACACAATGGACAGCTGAAGAAGTTCTTATGAATGACTTATTTAGCAATGCATCATAACTCTTGAATGTACGAAACTCAACTGCAATCACTAAACATTATAAATACTAATAAAATGATTGAATTTAGCGTTATATATAAAGCGAAATATAGACTAAAAAACAATACAAATTATATTT
>Ga0129324_10002694_pt1 | contig 10765 bp, 7 predicted proteins | sample CPBDNA_7_FD_96879 | JGI IMG/M metagenome (GOLD analysis project Ga0129324, IMG submission 96879) | Freshwater to marine salinity gradient microbial communities from Chesapeake Bay, USA - CPBay_Spr_15_0.2_DNA | ecosystem: Environmental > Aquatic > Marine > Coastal | place: USA: Chesapeake Bay... | reverse complement strand
TTGGGCATGACTATCACCAATCAAAACACCTTTTATATTTTCTTTATTTCCAAGAATACATCTTTCCTGTTTGCTAAAACCTGATATTGAATCACATGAGGATCCTCTTATTACTTCCTGTTGTTTTCTAAAATTGTCTAATTGAATAATTTGTTCAGGAAATCTTTCTTGAAAACCATTATTTTTATCTACTAGAGTATTAATAATAATAAAGATTATAAGGCCAATAGCCGCCCCTAAAAAAATTAGACTTCTACTAATTGTTTTTTTTCTAAATTTATTTTCAATGAATTTCCACGACAAGACTGCAAGAATTAAAGATAATAATATGAGAGCCACCATTATCATTTTAGACGGCTCGTTAGAAAGCCTAATTCGTGCAAATGCAAATAATGGTTGATGCCAAAGATAAGCTGAATAACTGATTAAACCAAGTCCTACTAACAGTTTATTGCTCAAAATTTTTGCTACTTGGGTATCTTTTTGAGCGTACATAATTAGCATCATTGTACCAATTACTGGCAGCAAAATATAAACACTGGGAGATGGGGTAGTTTTGTCATAAACAAAAATAGAAAACAGTATCGCTATTAAACCAATTAAAGATAATAAGTTGTGTTTTTGTACCCCTTTCTTTTGGACAAAAAAAGCAGCAATTGCACCAGCAAATAATTCCCAAGCTCTTGTAGGCGCAAAATAAAAATTAGCATTTGAATGATTGCGAGAACCCCATTCACTTAATAAAAGGCTGATTGCCGCTAATAAGACTATTATCCAAAATATTTTATTTTTACCAAGACGCCATATTATCAATAATAATATTGGTACTATTACATAGTATTGTTCTTCAACAGCTAAGCTCCAAGTGTGAAGTAAAGGCATTTCATCAGTAGCTGAATCAAAATAACCACTTTTTTTCCAAAAAAATAAATTTGATATAAATAAACTTACGGCTACAAGAGATTGTGAAAATTCTTTCAACTGGCTAGGCAACATCCAGATATAAGCAAATGGAATACATACTAGCATCACAAAATAAAGTGCAGGCAATATCCTTCTTGCTCGACGTTCATAAAAGTTAATAATACTAAATGAGTTATTTTCAAACTCATCAATTAAGATTGTAGTGATTAGATAACCACTTATAACAAAAAAAATATCTACCCCAATATATCCACCACTAAAAGACTTAAAACCAGCATGGAAAAAAATAACAGGAATAACTGCTAGTGCACGTAAGCCATCAATTTCAGGTCGGTATTTCAATTTTTTTTTATATTAGCAGATATATACATATTTTTTTAAACAATTATAATATATTAGTTACTTTACATTTATTAATAAAAAAATTTACACTATGTCAAATAGAAAATTATTATGTTTTATATTTAGCAATTATGAAGAAATTAAAAAGAAGGGTGTTGAAGATACCTATAGTTTTTTTTTAGAAAATGGATATTTTGATAAAGTATTATTCATTTTTCCATTTGCAAAATTTTCAAATAATATTTATTTAAAAAATGAATCAATTCATATCTTTCAATCAGGTTGGTTACCAAAACATTTTTCAAAAATTAATTATAAATTTTTAAAATATTTATTTTTTATTTTTTTTTTTCCTAAAATTTTAATTCAGATTTATAAAAAAATTAAATTATTTAATCCAGATATTATAAGATCTACAGATCCATATTATTTAGGTATATTTGGACTATTATTTTCTAAAATTCTAAAAAAACCATTTGTTGTATCTGTACACTCAGATTATGATTTAGGAGACAGACTTAAAGGACATTCTTTTAGAATTTTTGGATCAAGAAAATTTGCAAAAAAATTAGAAAGATATATTTTTAAAAAAGCTGATAAGATCTTTCCAATTAGTGAATACAAAAAAAATAAGATAAAAATGGAGTATCCTGAATTGGCAAGTAAAATATTTACTTTTCTTCATCCCTTTGATTTTGATAAAGTAAATCATCAAAATACAAGTTTAATAAGACAGGAATTTAAAATCCATAAAAATAAAAAAATACTAAGTTTTGCGGGTAGATTATCACCTGAAAATTTTGTTTTTGATCTTTGCAAGTTATCAGAAAGTCTTAATAAAAAAAATTTTAAAGATTATATTATTTTAATTTTTGGAGATGGAGAACTAAAAGAAAAACTTCAAATCTTAATTAATCAAAAAAATCTTGAACAATATTTTATACTAGCAGGATTTCAACCTAGAGAGAAAGTAATCCAACTAAGACAAGAGTCCTTCTTTTCAATATGTTTTATGGGAGGCATGAGCCTAATAGAAACGCTAGCCTGTCGTTGTCCTGCAATTTGTTATAATATTGAAAGGCATTCAGAATTAGTTATAAACAATAAGACTGGGATTTTGGCTGAAGAGCATGATATAAATTTTATAGTGGATTCATTGTTATTTTACTCAAACAATCCAGCTGAATTAAATAAAATAAGTTCCCAAGCGTATGAGCATGTATACCAAAAACACAATTTAAAAAAAATATCAGAAATTAAGTCCAAATTATATTCTGAAGTAATAAGCATAAATGACAAAAAAATTTAAAATTATTTCTGTGGTAGGAACAAGACCTCAATTAATTAAAGCTGCCTGTGTAACCAATGAATTTTATCAACATAAAAATATAGACGAAACTATTGTTCATACTGGACAACACTATGATAAGTCTATGTCAGAATTTTTTTTTATAAACTTTAAAAAAAAATTAAGATTAATTAATCTTAATATTAATAATCTCAATCATCCTGAGATGATTGCAAAAATGATTATTAAGTTAAGTAAAATTTTTGAAAAAAAAAAACCAAATTTAATATTATTGTATGGTGATACAAATTCTACTCTTGCAGGCGCTCTAACAGCTAACAAACATAGAATACCAATCGCCCATGTAGAGGGCGGTCTAAGAAATTTTGACTTATCTATCCCTGAGGATGTTAATAGAATTTTAACAGATAGAATTAGTAGTTTAATTTTTTATTCTACAAAAGTTGCAAAAAGAAACTTATTATCAGAAGGTTATGGTAAATTTCCGTGTAAATTAATTAAAACAGACGATTTACTTTCAGATGCAACATATAATAATTTAAGTTATGCAAGAAAAAACTCTAATATTCTTAAACGATTAAAATTAGATCATATAAAACAAAAATTTATCCTATTAACTATTCATAGAGACAAAAGTTTAAATATTAAAAACTTAGCAAATATATTTAAAGCAATTAATAAAATAGCAAAAAAAATATTAGTGATATTTCCTGTTCATCCTAACACGCGTCAAAAGTTAAAAAGACAACAAGTACAACTTTCAGATAATATTTTTACAATCCCACCAGTCAATTATACAGATATGCTCAAATTGCTTGATACATGTGAAAATGTGATAACAGATAGTGGTGGTTTGCAAAGAGAGGCTTATATCTTAAAAAAAAGGTCTTTGTTAATATTAGACTATACTCCCTGGGAAGAACTAGTGAATTCAAAATGCGCAATTACTTCTAGCCTCGAAACAAATGATATATTAAGAAAATATACAAAATTATCTTTATTAAAGCCAAATTTTAAAGAAAAATTTTATGGAAATGGTAATGGGGCAAAAAAAATAGTTGGTGAAATTATTAAATTTATGAAAAAAACTAAAAATGCTTAATAATTTTAAAAATGTTCTTGTCCTTGCGCCGCACACAGATGATGGAGAACTTGGCGCAGGTGGAACAATCTCTAAACTCAGAGAAATGGGTATTAAAATTACTTATGTTGCTTTCTCAACAGCAAAAGAATCGGTTCCAAAAAAATACAAGTCTAATATTTTAAAGATTGAGGTAAAAAAAGCTACAGCTGTCCTAGGCATTAAACCTTCAAATTTAATATTATTTGATTATCAGGTAAGGAAACTTGGATATTCAAGGCAAAATATTCTTGATGATTTAGTAAAATTAAAAAACAAAAATTCTTTTGACTTAGTATTTATTCCATCAACAAATGACATTCACCAGGATCATGCAACAATTGCTCAAGAAGGTATAAGAGCTTTTAAAAATATTACTATATTAGGTTATGAATTAATCTGGAATAATATTAATTTTAACACTACTTGTTTTATAAAATTAAATAAAAAACACTTAAATAATAAGATTAAAGCATTATCAAAATATAAATCTCAATCTCACAGATCTTATATGCAAAAAAAATTTATAGAGTCTCATGCTATTACTCGTGGTGTGCAATCAGGCTGTGATTTTGCTGAGAGTTTTGAAGTCATTAGATTGGTAATATAGATGAATGATCTTTTAGAACATATTGTTTGTCCGATATCAAAAAAAAAACTAGAAATTTTAATTTTTGATGTTTTTGAATTTAATAATGAAAAAGTAAAAACAGGTATCTTATATTGCAATGAACTAAAAACTTTTTATCCAATCATTAATGGCGTTCCAATAATATTAACATTTCTAACAGCGTTAACTTTAAATTTTCAAAAAAATTATGGAGAAAAAATAAAAAAAGAATTACCCGGTTATGAATTACCCAATATGCAACCTGCAAAAGGTGAAAAAAGTATACAAAAAACATTTACGGAGGAATGGGATGGATTAGGAGATGATGAAATAGTTTTCATGTATGATGAAGAGGAAGGCTATAATTTGCACAAAAAAGTTTGGTTACAGTCGTTAACTGAAAAAAATTGTAATGAAAAAAAAGTCGTACTGGATGTGGGTTGTGGTGCAGGAAGGGAAGCTGGGTATTTAGCAAAAGTATTTCCAAATGCAAAAATATTTGCTATTGATTTAAATTTATCACTAGTTAATAACGGCGAAAAATTGATAAAGAGTAATCAAATTATACCAATTGTATGCTCTCTTTTTAAATTACCTTTTGCTGGAAATAAGTTTGACCATGTTCATTGTCAAGGCGTAATACACCATACCTATGATACTTATGAGGCTTTTAAAAAAATTGAAAAAATGGTTAGCTTAAAGAATTCGTCACTATTTGTATGGGTTTATGCTTGGGAGGACTCATTTGGTATTAAAGGCTTAAGAGGTTTGTTTACTCATTTATATTATTTTACATCTCATCGTTTATTTAGGCCATTTCTCAGTAGACTTCCTGAAAAATTAAGAGCGTTTTTTGTATTTATTATAAGTTTTTTATATCATTATTTTATAAAGATATTTGGCAATAGTAATCATAAAAATTGGAATTTAAAAAATACTATTCATGCCGTTAGAGATATGTTTACTCCAAGATATGCTCATCGACACAGACATAATGAGGTATTTCAATGGTTTGAAGCTTCAGGATATCAGGATATTACATTTCAGTCATCAAATACGTATTATGACTTGTTTAAAAGAAGAATTGTAGGCATTGGTTTTTTAGGAAAAAAAAACTAAATGAACAAAGTCACATCAAAAGATATAGCTGATTTTTTATCAAAAAAACTATTAGGTAAAAATATTCTAATTACTGGTCCGTCCCCTATAGATTTGGTAAAAAAAAATACTTTTTTTTTTTTAAAACCAAAATTTATAGATAATTTTGAGATCCCAGAAAATACTTTGGCAATCGTATCCAAAAAAAAATACTTTAGTAAAAATGCTTCAATTATCATATCCAAGAATCCAAGGTATGATTTTATTAGAGTTTTAAAAAAGTTTTTTATTCAAAAAACATTATTTAAAATTGACGAAGATGTTGTAATTCCCAAAAGTTGTTTAATTCATAAAGATGTTTTTATTGGTAAAAATGTAATTATAGGAGAGAATGTTGAAATTGGTAAAAATAGTAAAATTTTTTCAAATGTTTATATAGGCGATAATGTTAAAATTGGTAATAATAGCAACATTAAACCTGGCGCAGTAATTGGTACTTCTGGTTTTGGTTATGATTTTAATAAAAATCACAAACCAATTTCGTTCAATCATTTTGGCTCTGTAAAGATAGGTGATAATGTTGATATAGGGGCAAATACCTGCATCGACCAAGGTACCTTTGGTGATACCATTATAGAAGATAACGTAAAAATTGATAATTTAGTACACATTGCGCACAATTGTATAATTAAAAAAAACTGTATAATTACTGCATGTGCTGAAATTAGCGGGAACGTTACAGTGGAAGAAGGTTGTTGGATATCACCCAATGTTTCTTTAAAACAAAAAATTCATATAGGAAAAAAATCCCTTATTGGTTTAGGGTCAGTAGTTATTAAAGATATGCCAAAAAATACAAAAGTAATGGGCTTAAGTGCTTTATCACTAAGACAATTTTTATCTTTAAAAAAAAAATTATAAAATGATCAAAATTTTCTAATGTGTGGTTTAATATTTAGTAGTGGAAATTTTAAATTACAATCTTTTTTGTTAGGCCACGGAAATATAAGACATAGAGGGCCAGAGGATTCTAAAACTTTTTTTTTTGATAGCATTAAAAAAAAAAAAATTAATATCAAATCTCTAGATAAGGTTAAAACCTATAAAAACTTGATTGGTATTGGCCATCATAGATTAAAAATTGTGGATTTAAACCTCTCTATTCAACCAATGTTTTTTGATAATTTGGTTATAGTTTATAATGGAGAAATTTATAATTTTAAGGAGATAAGAAAAAAACTTATTGGTTTTGGATATAAGTTTAAAACAAATGGAGATACTGAGGTTGTGTTGAAATCTTTTCATAAATGGGGAGTAGGCTGTGAAAAAAACTTTAATGGTATGTGGGCTTTTGTGATTTATGATTTAAATAAAAATATCGTTTATGCATCAAGAGATAGGCTAGGTGTTAAACCGCTTTATTTTTATAAAGGTAAAGAACAGTTTGTAGTTGCTTCTGAAATAAAAGCAATTTTGCCTTTTTTTAATAAAATTTTAGCTAATAAAAAAGAAGTAATAAAATATCTTGTATATGGAGCCCAAGAAAATGAGTCACAAACATTATTTAAGGATATTAAAAGAGTTTTACCGGGTAATTATCTTTTACTAAATCTCAATAATAATAAAATTATTTCAAAAAAAAATATTTCTTTTAAAGACATGATGAAAGCAAGAAAAATTAACCAAAAAATATTTAAAAATCATAATAATTTAAAAAAATTAATAATAGACGCACTTAGAATCAGAACAGAGATTAATTTACCATATGTAATAACATTAAGTGGCGGAGTAGATTCTAACGTTTTAACTTCCGCGGGTTGTTTGATGAAAAAAAATTTTAAATCTGTATCTGCTACATACGGTAATAATGCATACTCCGAGAATGATTTGATTAACTTAACAGTTAAGAAATACAAGCTAAGGCATCAATATGTAAATATTTCTAATAAAGATATACTGCAAAATTTAAGGAAGATTATTTGGTTTCAAGATGAGCCTTTCGATACTATGGGAATCTATGCACAGAATTTAGTTTATAAAAAAATAAAAAATATGAAGGTTAAAGTTGCAATCGATGGCCAAGGAGCAGATGAAATTTTTGCAGGATACCCAACATCTGATCCTGCCTATATTAATCAACTTTCCTTTATGACTTTTTTGAAATCTATAATACGTGGTGCAGATTATATAAATTTTTCATCATTAAAAATTTGTTTATTATCCAAGATGCCAAAACTATTTGAAAAACTTTATTTTTATAAAAGAGCAAAAAATATTTTTTGTAATAAAATAAAGTTTATACCTTCTAGTAAGCCAGGACATTTTAAGTTTAAATCACTTAGAGAAAAATGTAAATCTGATGTAAAAGAGCATTTACCAGTATTATTAAGATACCTTGATAGAAATTCCATGCAATATAGTATTGAATCAAGGGGTCCATTTTTAGATTACCGAGTTGTAGACGCTGCTATAGATCAGAATTCAAATAATTTATATCATAATGATTTAAGAAAATTTAGATTAAGGGCTGCATTTAAAAACATAGTTGATGAAAAAATTATCTTTAATAAAAAAAAAATCGGATTTGCTGTTCCCCAAAATGAATGGATGAATTCAAAAATAGTTTCTGAAAATACAAAACAAATAATTAACAAATCAAAAATTCTTAAAGCATTAAATGTAAACAAATCTACGTCTTTAAAAATTGAATACCGTTGGAGAGTTATTGCATTAGCTATTTGGGAAAGTGAATTTAATATTTTAGGATTGGATGATTAGAATTCTTCTTATTTCATATTATTTCCCTCCTAGCAGTGCATCAGGCGCCAAAAGATGGGGTAATATTTTTGATTCATTAAGATTGAACAAAGATTTAGATTTTAAAGTCTTAACAGCAAATTGGCGTGGTAATAAAAAACAAAAAAATGTATATCGTGTTGGACCAACTATAAATTATATCCCACCCAAATCAATATCAAATAAAAAAAATTTTATTAATAGACTTAAGCATCCAAGTGAATATTTTAGATCATTCTCTTATGAAACCGTTTATGGTGACTGGAAAAATTTAGCAAAAAAATGGATTGATCAAAATTCATCTCTTAAAATTGATATTATAATTTCAAGTTTTTCACCAAGCTCATCATTATTACTTGGTAATTATGCGAAATTGAAATTTAATTCAAAATTAATTATTGATCTTCGAGATTTAATTTCCATGCAGGGTCAAAAGATGAAAATTCCAATTATTCATCAGATGGATCAATATTTAGATAAATTTTTTTGTAGAAATGCTGATTTAATTTTAACAATAGGAAAGACAACTGCAAAAAAAGCTAAAGAATTTTATAAAAAACCAACTCTCATAATTTATAACTCAATAAAATCAAAGTTTAAAAAAGTACAAAAGACTCAAATAAAAAATTCTATTACAATCGGATATTTTGGGTCAATTGGATACAATAGAAATCCTGTGAATATAATAAATATATTATCAAACTTTTTATATAAATTTGAAAATTACAAAATCACTTTACACTTTGCTAGTAATGATAACCCGTATGATTATATATCTGATTTAAAAAAAATTCATCCACTACTTAAAATTATGTATCATGGATATTTATCAAAAAAAAAATTAATCGCTTTAGAAAAAAAATGTAATTTTTTGCTTATACTTGAGGATCAGTCAAAATTTGGATTTGAAAATTTAACTGGAAAATTGTTTGATTATATGTCTAAATCTAAACCTATCATAGCCTCATGTAGTAAAAAATCTGATATTGTAGGAATATTAAATCATGTAACTTGTGGCATGTGCGTAGTTTCTTTAAAAGATTTTGAATTATTCTTAGAAAAAGTTCGTGCTAACTATTTTTATTCTAAGCCAAAAAATTTAAAATTTTACTCTACAAGAGAGCAATCAAAAAAACTTATAGAATCAATAAAAAAAATGATAATTAACACTAATGATTAAAAAAATTTATATCAAGCTAAATTTTGTTGATAATTTCAAATGAAAAATAGTTTTAAAATATTTTCTCTTGTACCTAAGGAGTTTTTTATAAGTTTTATATTGATGTGTTTTTTCTCATCTCTTATTGCATTTATAGAAATTGTTGGCATTGGTGCGATATTGCCACTTATTTCAGTATTATCAGATCCAAACTATGTTGAGAGTAATAAATTTCATTCATTAGTTTTTCAGATTTTTGGCTCAATAGATAAAATGAACTATATTTATTATTTATCAATTGCCACTATAATCTTTTTTCTTTTAAGAGCATTACTTAATATTTTTTTTGTTTATAAAGCCTCTAGTTTTTCATTTAGTATTTATCAATACTATCAAATTAAAATAATAAATAAGTTTATTAATTCATCATATCTTCATTACGTAAATAAATCTAAGATGAGTGATTATTTAAAAGTGATGACAAAAGAAACAGAGAATATATCTGTGATCATAAATTGTTTTATGTTAATTTTAAGTGAGATTTTAGTTTTAATATCCCTTCTGTCAGTTTTATTGTATTTAAATTTCAAAGTTACAATATTATTATTTTTTTTATTAAGCTTTATTGCTTTAATTAATTTAAAATTAGTATCAAAAAAAATATTAAATGAAGGAAAAAAAAGAGAAACAGTAGAACGCCAAGTATATTCTTTTTTAAAGGAATTGTATTCTGGTTTTAAAGTGATTAAATTTTTACCTTCATTAGATAAAATTGAAAATTTATTTAAAAGTTTTATTAATAATTTTGTTAAAATAAATATTAAAAATCAAACTCTTCAAAATATACCAAGAGTATCTATGGAGACATCCTCGTTTATTATTTTAATATTAATGATTATTTTTTTGGGAAGTAATGAAGGTAATCATAAAGTAAATATTTCAATTTTATCTTTTTTTATTCTAGCTCTAGTTAGGATTTTACCATCTATTAATAGGATTATGTCAAATTATCATGTAATAGTGTATTCCTTGCCTGCAATTGATATTGTTAACTCACAATTAAATATACCTCAAGATTTCAGAGATCGTCATTGTCAAAATTTCAAAGATGAAATTACATTAAAAGATGTTGATTTTTTTTATGATGATAAAAATATTATTTTTAATAAAATTAATTTGACTATTAACAAAGGAGACAAGGTAGTTCTTATCGGTCCAAGTGGTTCAGGCAAAACTACTTTGATTGATTTAATTACTGGTCTTATCAAACCAACTAGAGGAAATGTTTTAATTGATAATATTAATATAACTGAAAAAAATGCTAAAATTTGCAATACAGATATTAGCTACTTTGGTCAAAATATTTATATGTCAAATGACTCAATTGCTAATAATATTACACTTGGA
>Ga0129324_10002692_pt1 | contig 10771 bp, 4 predicted proteins | sample CPBDNA_7_FD_96879 | JGI IMG/M metagenome (GOLD analysis project Ga0129324, IMG submission 96879) | Freshwater to marine salinity gradient microbial communities from Chesapeake Bay, USA - CPBay_Spr_15_0.2_DNA | ecosystem: Environmental > Aquatic > Marine > Coastal | place: USA: Chesapeake Bay... | reverse complement strand
TATCTGGTGCATCTAATGCAACTAATAATAATTATTTTACAATAAATAAAATTACAACAGATACATTAACTTTATCAGAAGGCGATGTATTAACAACCGAAGCAGAAGGAAGCGCAATTACTATTAAACAATTATACACTATAAATTTACAATCATGTAAATTGAAAGCGACTTCTAATGGAACTGCAATAAGTAATTCAATAGCAGTATTATCTAGTAGTGGAAACTATCTTATTAATGCGAATAATTCAAGATTGATTGGGGGAATTCCAAGTAATAATTCAAGTAAAATAGTATTTCATCAAGAAAAAATAATTACAGTAGCAACACAAGGAGGCGATTTCTACTTATTATCAGAAGCAATTTCGTCCATTGTAGATAATGATAGCGAACGTCGGTATATTATTAAAATTCTACCCGGAAATTATGTAGAAACCGGTCAAATTACTTGCAAACAATATGTATCGATTATAGGTAGTGGTTCAGAGAATACTACTATTACATTTGATGTAGCAAGTGGAACATTATCTAGTGCTTCTGCAATTGTGCTAGGGAGTAATATGGATTTCGAAGGCATTCAAATAAATAATACAACATCTTCATTAACAACTTCTAGTATTGGAATATATATAAATGGAAAATCAAATGTAAATGTTCGTAATTGTAAATTTACAATTTCTGGAACAGCCCAAACAAAATATGGTATATACAATCTAACATCTGATTTAGTATCTATTGGCAATGTAATTACAATATCAGCTGGTATTGGCAGTTCAAATAACTATGGTATTTATTCATCATCTAGCACTCACACTTCCGACAGAGATATTATTACGGTATCTGGCTCATCATCAACTTTAAACGTGGGAATCACATGCCAAGATACAACTTTATATTTACTCGAACCTCGAATGTCGATAAGTGGCTCATCCACTGCTAATAAAGGACTTTCTACTACTAGTAGTGGCACTCAAGATTATCTAGCACGTATTAATCAAGGTGAAATTATCACTTCAGGCACTGGAAATAATTCTCTTGTTATTGAAGACGATAATTATACTATTATTGCTATTGGAGTTAGATTAGAAGGCGATGTATCTTTTACGGATAGTAATACTGATACTACTTTAAAGTGTATAGATTGTTATAAGATTACTGGTACAACTTCTTTAGTATATTCTGCAATTGGACAATATGGTACTGATGAGGCATCCTTAGAAAATCTATCATTTGGAGATGGTTCTGGGAATCCCACTATGTCTGGAACGCAAAATACATTATATGGCATTAATTCTGGTAATGGATTGACATCAGGGAATCGCAATACATTCATTGGTTCAAATACAGGTCAATTAGGCTCGATAACAGACGATTGTACTGTTTTAGGGTCAAACGCCGGAATATCCTTAACAACAGGAGACTTTAATACTTTATTAGGTTCCAATGCAGGTGGATATATGACTAATGGGACGCAGAATTTAATCGTTGGTAGAAATGCAGGTCGGTCTATTACATCAGGTTTAAGAAATACAATATTAGGTGAGTCTTCTGGATACACTTCAACAACTTCAAATGATGTTGTATTCATCGGTCATGGAGCAGGGTTTTCCAATACAACGGGTTCTAGAAGTGTGTATATTGGTTCTGGTGATAGTTCAAATGCTGGCGCTGGTTATTCTACTACAACTGCTTCTGATTGTATTGCAATTGGTTATCAAGCCCTTAAAAATAATACTACTTCAGATGATAATACTGCAATAGGTAAAACAGCGGGGTTTTCTACTACTGGACCCGATAATACTTTTATTGGTAGTGAAGCGGGTTATTACCAGACTACTGGAACTGAAAATGTAAATATAGGTCGCCAAGCTGGTTATGGTGCTTCTGGTGGTTCTACTGGTTCCGCAAATGTAATTATGGGTTCTAATGCATCGGTAAGTCTTACTAGCGGTTCATATAATGTAATTGCGGGACATAGAGCGGCGTATTCAATCACTAGCGGACAAAAAAACATTATATTGGGTTCCGCAAGTTCCGTTGGCGGCACAGATTCGGCAGGTTATTCTATTACAACTGCTTCTGACAATATTTTGATTGGTTCTAAAGCCGGTAAATCACTTACATCTCCTTCGAATAATATTATTATTGGTTCAAATGCAGGTAGCACAGTATCCACTGGTGCTGATATAATAGCTATTGGTACTGACGCGGGAGCCAATCTAACAACAGGAATTGATGTGCTTTTAATAGGTAGAAAAGCGGGTCTAGGATACACTGGAGGCTCATCTGTTATGATAGGTAATTACGCAGGTCAAAATAGCACATCAAATGCAAGCACATTTATTGGAATATATTCAGGTCAAAATCTTAAAGGAAAACATAATACCTGTATTGGATATCAAGCTGGAATGGCATTTAATGCTAGTGGTTTAGGAGAACATAATGTAGCAATAGGTCCTTTTGTAGCAAAAAAGTTAGATGCGGGCAATCGTAATATTGTAATTGGAAGTGGGGATGAAACAGCAGGGGAATCTGCAGGCGGTCAATTGGATGATGGTGATGATAATATTATGATGGGATTTAAAACTGGAAAAGCGATATCAGGTGGAAATAAAAATATTTTAATTGGGACTGAAGCAGGTAAATCAATGACAAACGCTGAGAGCTCATTGGTTCTTGGTTATAGGGCAGGTTATACAGAAACCGCGGGTGATTATAATATTTTTATGGGTCATGAAGCGGCGTATTTACAAAATAATGTTGATAAAAATATTGCAATAGGATATCAAGCATCTTATACGAATGCGAGTGGGACAGATTTGATAGCGATTGGCACCCAAGCAGGATATACAGGTTCTACGAATACAAAGAATATTTCTATTGGTACGGAATCCAATTATTATTCTACGGGTGGAAATAATATGGGGATTGGTTATAGGGCTGGTAAGGCTAATTCTAGTGGAGTAAATAATACATTTATAGGGTATCAAGCAGGTGCATTTGGGAGTGATGGGACTAATCTAGAAGGTTCTTATAATTTAGGATTGGGGAATGAAGCTGGGTATTCTTTAACAACGGGTAATAGAAATGTAATGATAGGGAATAAAGCAGGATATGCAATTAGTGCAGTTTCCAAAAACATATTAGTTGGTAATCACGCAGGATATGAAGCAGGGGGGTCTAGAAATATTTATATGGGTATGACAGACAGTGATACTCATGGGGTAGGTCATTATTCTACGGGTGCAGATAATATTGGAATTGGTAGTAATGTGGCAACTGTTAGTTCATCTGGTGCGAAAAATATATTAATTGGTAGAGAAGCAGGAGAAAATAATACAACGGCGAGTCAGGGTATTATGATTGGTTATCGGGCTGGTGCAAGTAATAATACTGGAGGTGATAATTTTGATATTGGAACAAATGCGGGAAGGTATAATCAAAGTGGTGCTCAAAACATTTATATGGGATATAATGCTGGTAGTAATTCAGCTTTGGGAATTGATAAAAGTTATAATATTGGCATTGGATCGGATGCAGGAACAAAATTACAAGCAGAAAAAATTATATGTATTGGATATCGAGCCGGTATGGTATCTACAACTGCATCAGATTTAATTTGTGTTGGTTCAAATGCAGGTGTGGCAAATACAACTGGTGGGCAAAATATATTTTTGGGGGCTGACGCAGGTAAATTGAATACTACTGGTCTTCAGAATGTTATAATAGGACATTTGGCAGGCACAGCAACTGCAAACACAGACGATAATATTTATATTGGATATAAAGCTGGGGAAGACAATACAGGGAAAAATAATATTTTTATAGGCGCAAATGCTGCGAAAGATGCAATAACTAGCAATTGTATTATTATTGGTAGAAATACTGGAAATGGAACGACGGGTGAAAATAATATATTGATGGGTAATGAAGCTGGTAATGCAAATACTTCGGGGAAAGAGAATATTTTTGTGGGTAGTAATTCTGGTGCAAATAATACAATTGGTTCTGCGAATTTATTTATGGGTGATAAATCGGGATTTACTAACACTTCGGGTAATTCCAGTATATTTATTGGGAATTCGGCAGGATATTCCAATACAACCGGAGATCGTAATATTGTGATTGGTAATATTGCAGGGTATTCATTAACAACATCGGATGATAATTTGCTTATTGGTAATCGGGCTGGTTATAATACAACAGATGGACATAGTAATATATTTTTAGGGACGGATGCTGGTTATACGAATACTAGTGGATTTAACTTGATTTATATAGGTAAAAATTCTGGAAAATATAATACGACGGGTTATTCAAATATGTTTATAGGTGAGAGTGCAGGATATTTAAATATATCAGGCTCTCAAAATATTTGTGTTGGTAGAAAGTCTGGGTTTGCAAATATAACTGGTGGGCAAAATATATTTATTGGGGATAGTGCTGGAAGGGCAAGTAGTTCAAGTTATAATATTGGTATTGGGACAAATGCATTGTATTGGTGCTATGAAGGGCTATATAATACATGTATTGGATATAATTCTGGAATACAACATAGATATGATAATAAAAATATATTTATTGGATATCAAGCTGGGTTTGGCGATTACACCACACCTGGGTTTGGTCATTTACTTAATGCATCTGCACCTGAAGGTCTTGGCGATGCAAATATTGCAATTGGTGTTTCAGCTGGGTTTGGTCTTGCGGCTGGATATGGAAATATTTTTTTGGGTAATGCTGCTGGATATTCAACATATAGCGGGCAGCGCAATGTGGCTATTGGAAATATTGCTGGCTATTCAATGACCACATGTTCTAATAATTTACTCATTGGCGATCAAGCGGGTTATAATATAACAACCGAAGAAGGTAATTTATGTATAGGTGCTAGTGCTGGATATAAAAATGCCGCTCCAAACAATATGTTTATTGGGTCAAATGCTGGAAAATATAATACGACCGGTTATTCAAATATGTTTATTGGCAATTCTGCTGGTTATATTAATGAAACTGGTTATGAAAATATGTTTATTGGGAATTCGGCGGGTTATTTAAGTACAACTAGTATTCAAAATATATGTATTGGTAGCAATACTGGTTATAATATAACAACATCTTCTAAAAATATACTTGTGGGTACTGAAGCTGGTTATAATTTAGTTGATACTGGGAATAATATATTTATTGGATATCAAAGTGGATATACTTCAGAATTAGGTGCAAGCAATAATATACATATTGGAAACTCGACTGGTTTTGCCAGTTTTGCTGGAGACTCAAATATTTTTATTGGAGACAATGCTGGATATCAAAATATGAGTGGAGATCGGAATATATGTATTGGTAATTCAAGTGGAAAGTATAACTATCATTCATCTGACAATCTTTTCATTGGTGAAAGTGCTGGACATGGGATATACAATGTGGCTAGCGGATATCAAAATATCGCAATTGGCACGAGAGCAGGATATACACACGGTGGTAGTAAGAATAGTTCAATTGGATATGAAGCTGGATATCATTTAGGTAGTGGGGCTACTTATAATACTTTTATTGGTTATCAGTCTGGTTATTCTAATACCACAGCAGATTATAATGTATGTATCGGACATGTGGCAGGTAGTGCAAATACAGTAGGAATAAATAATGTTATGGTCGGAGCTTTTGCAGGATATACATCACCCAATATATCAAATGCTGTGTTTATTGGTGCTGGAGCAGGCGAATTAACAAGTTATGTAGGCGAATGCCGAAATGTATTTATTGGTGATAATGCAGGATATAACAATACAACTGGTATTAAGAATGTTTATATTGGTAGTCAAACTGGAAGTAGAAATACAGAGGGTTCAAATAATATTTTAATTGGACCACAGGTATGTTCGTCGACTTCAGCAAATGCATTTAACCAGTGTATATTTTTAGGTACTTATATTACAGCAACCAATGCAACCACTTGTATAGCTAATATATATCTCGGAAGTGCAACCGGCTGGCATACTACAACTGGTTCGCATAATATTTTATTTGGTGGAGGGGCTGGTGCAACTATTACAACTGGAAATTGCAATGTAATTATTGGTGATAGTTCGGATGTAAGTGGTGTAGATGCATTGAATCAAATTGTAATTGGCGCTAATGCAACATGTGTTTCAAACAATACTGTTGTTCTTGGTGATACTTCAATTACAGATGTATATTGTGCCCAAGATGGTTCTGCATCTTTAAGGTGTGGGAATCTATATGCGACAGAAGCATCGGGTGCTTCTACTGGACCAATATTATTATTTAATAATATGGATGGGACTGTTGCAGGGACTGATGGAGATGTATGTGGCACAATTAAATTTAATGGAAATGATGACCAAGTAACAGCGGTTAATCAATCTTTTGCTATAATTACTGGGACTGCGGTTGATACTGCTTCAACGAGTGAAACAGGGAAATTAGAATTTGGCGTTGCATGTTCCGGTGATGGAGGAGTGGATACAGTATTAACTATTACAGGTGGTGCCACTTCTGCTTCATCTACAACAATGATTGCAGGGGACGTATTGGTTGGTGCTACATCATTTGGAAAAACTGCGAAAGTTTGGGTTGAAGGAGGATATTCAGGAGGAACACAGTCTTTATCTTATACTTATTTAATTCCTGGACCGAATTGGGGAGCTGGAACTTGGACTCGGAATTGGAGCATCGGATGTGATGGTGGTATGATAAGCCCAGAATATGATATTTACAGTGATGAAAGATTAAAAAAAGATTTTATAAATCTTCAAAATACAGAAGCATATGATAAAATAAATCAAACTAAAATTTATAAATATAAATTGAAAAAAGAATTAGATTATGGTAGAGAATACTTAGGTGTTAAAGCACAAGAGGTCGAGGTGTTTTATCCAGAATGTATTTCGAAAATAATAGACATAATACCAACTATTATGGAAAAAGTAGTTTATAATAATAAGAAATTTACTCTAACATCAATTGGTGATGTAGTAATTGGAGATAAATTGAAAATATATTATCAAAATAAAAATAAAAATAATGTAGAAACGTGTTTAATATCTACAGTTATTAATCTCGTTGGAAATGAAGTTGAAATAGACACAGTAATAGATGACGATAATGACGAAATTTATATTTATGGAAAAGAGTATGATGATGTTAGAGTAATAGATTATAATAGATTAAATTTACTTAGTATAAGTGCTATCCAAAAACTAATTACAGATAAAACTGAATTAGAAACAAAAGTCGCAACATTAGAAAGTGATGTAGCAACTTTGAAAGCGCAAGTAGCCGCTTTAATAGCAAATTCAGAATAGAAATTGTGAATTCATCAAAACACTATTAAATTTATTTTTTTAAGTATTTTTAGTATAAATTGCCAAAATATAACTGAAAAATTGAAAAAAATATATAATAAACCAATATATTACACATCACAGAACATCACCTCACATCAGCATGAGTTCTCTAGAAACCCCTTACCTCAACTATATTAAGGAATTTAAGGTATTTCCGCAAGCTTTGGACTTGTCGTATTATACTCAAGAATATGAAATTGAAGACCTTAAGGATATATACGATTCAAACTTTACCATTATGAAGTCTCTATGTTGCTTTGTATCAAGAGTTGTTAAAGATAAGCCTCAAGACGTAATTGATAAATACTATGCTATTACAGAATTCTGTCCTGAAGAACACCTTTGTGATACAGACAAATCTGAAGACTATGACTTAGAGTTTCTTATTAAAGACGTCTGTGAAAATTGCGATTTTGTGAATGAAAAATACCAAGAACTCTACTTATTTATTTCAAAAGTCCTTGAAAACGACGAATAGTAATACCAATACCAATACCTATGTAATTTATTTATTTATTTATTAACAATATCCTGAATATTAATTTTTTTTAGTTCTGAATTTTCATAATAATTAGGTTGTTCCTCTTTATTAGGTTCATTTAACCATAAATATGGATCTACTGATTTATCTGAATATTCAATGTTATTTAGGAAATCACGAAATGCTTCTAGTATCTGTTTTGCGCTACCATCCCACGTTAATTTACCATAACCTGTTCCCATTCCAGGAATTACAATTGTTTTTATCATATTATCTGGCATTGCATAATTATATTTACGAATTACATTTAGACATGCTAGTATTGCATAATATACATTTCTAGTTCCTCTGATATCTTGAGGTCTAAACATAGTAGGACATGCTATAATTTTAGAATTTTCTACTTCTACAACCATAGCACTACCAATAGGTAAGTATTTTCTGCCTAATATTGTAGAATATGGAATATCTTTATTTAGCTTACTTTGTTCGATTTTCTGGAGACCTCTAAATATATATGAATACGCTGCGTCAATACCTCCATCGAAAAATTAAAATGAATTTGCAGGAGATACAAATGCCATATTATCGCGTTTCATATCTATTACATTGCCATGATAATATTCTATTTCAAAAGGCGATTGAATATTCATAGATTGTATGTTATTTTGTATAGCCCTTGTAAATTCACGGCTAGCATCACAAAAAATAATTTTAGACATTTATAAGTTTGGTTGTTTTATTTACAACCTAGCCAATAATATATTACATATACTTGTCGAATTATTACTTATTTCTAAACTAAATATAAGATTGCGTAGAATAACATAATACTTAGAATAACATAATACTTAGAATAACATAATACTTGAATAAAATGAATATTATTACTTTATTGAGTATTTTAATTATTATATGTATATTTTATTTGTTATATATTGCTAATAAGAAATATGTAAATGAAGAATTTGTAGATAATAACGCCCAAGTTAAAAAAGTTGATTTTAGAAGATTAACTTTGTTAGATTTTAAAAAACATATTGCAGATAATGAGCCAGTAATATTTACAAATGTAATTAAAAAGAAAATTACATTCCCAGATTTTTGTAATATATTACAAGATAAACAAATAAATATTAGAACAGGAAATTATGGAAACACCGAGGGAAGAAAAAAACGTGAATTTTATTCTCAGTCGCTTAGAGATTATTGCAAGAGTAATAATTCAGATTACGGAGGAAATAATATTATTACGAGTGCAGAACTCAACAAACTCAATTTAGGTATTACTAATAATAATTTTACTAATTTTAAAGAAGGTAAATTATGGATTGGAAAGAAAGGTAGTAGAACCCCATTACATAAAGATGAGCCAGAAAATCTAGCATTGCAATTATTTGGTAAAAAACAGTGGATTATATATAATTCAAATGACATTAAATATTTATGTTATAATAAATCTAATGAAAAACTTGAATGGAGTAACTATTCGATAGATAATTTTAAAAGCTGTCCGCAAGCAAAAAAAGCAACTCCAATAAAACTTATGTTAAATCCGGGAGATATGTTATATCTTCCAAAACAATGGTCTCACGATGTCACTAATGTAACAGATAGTATTATGATTAACTTTTGGTATGAAAATAGTTTACATTTACCATTTGAATTAAATAATAATATTGAAAACTTTACAAATCATAAATCGAATAAAACTTATACTATTGTGTTTGGATTATATAAATTTACAGAGTCCAGATTTGAAGGCTATATTTCTACATTATACAATATATGTTTGAAAATATTAGAAATTAAAAAAAAACTAAATATAGTTATATTTACAGATTGTGAAGATGTTATAAATTTGTTTAGAAATACGAATACGTCTAGAATTATTATAATAAATTTGCCAACTACTCAGCTTCCCGCATATAATTTATCACAAAAGATAGATCCTTATATGCAGAGATTTAGTGTAAAAGCAAAATCGCAAAAAGATATTGAAAAATATATACTAAGAAAATTAAATGGAATATGGTGTAGCAAATTATCCTTAATGCAATATGCTACTAAATATAACGATTCTGATTATTATGTATGGCTAGACGCATCAAATAGAACTCTGCAATATCTTTTATTATTATTTGATAATGAGGGAAAAATAGCTAATACAGGAATCGGTTTAAGAACATACTCTAAAAAAAGCAGAATTCCTGGTATATCATGGAAAAAAGAATGTTCTTTACACAATACTAAATATATGGCAGGTATAATTGTAGTTAATAAAAAAGATGTAACAAAATATTCTGAAATGTTTTTATTATATATGAAAAACTATCTAGAAACTTGCAATCAATTTACAGAAGAATTGTTATTATCAAAACACGAAAATGATTTTGGTTCATATGATTTACATATTCCATATTCATCAGTTGATAGATGGATATTATAATTTACAATACTTAGAATTTCTTTTATTTTACATAAAAAAGAAAGCAAATATCAAATCTGTATATCAAATCTGTATATCAAATCTGTATATCAAATCTGTATATCAAATACCATATGAATATTCTATTTTAGATAATACAGAATATATATTTTTTTTTATTAGTTGTGCGATATCATATTCTATATTATTTATATATCCAACCTCATTTACATATTCAGTGTCATTTAATAATTTATGTAGTTCAATTTCAATATTTCGATATTCATTTTGAATAATATTATCTATTTTTGTTAAATACAAGTCGATTTCATCTAGTTCTTCTCGTTCATCTATATAAGTATGATATCTTTTAGAGTAATACTTTAGATATGTATTTGTATTCCACCAATTCATTGAATACATTTTTAGTGTTGCACTATATGACATATCCAATAACATTTTCATTATTTTTTCAAATGTTTTGTTATT
>Ga0129324_10002691_pt1 | contig 10771 bp, 17 predicted proteins | sample CPBDNA_7_FD_96879 | JGI IMG/M metagenome (GOLD analysis project Ga0129324, IMG submission 96879) | Freshwater to marine salinity gradient microbial communities from Chesapeake Bay, USA - CPBay_Spr_15_0.2_DNA | ecosystem: Environmental > Aquatic > Marine > Coastal | place: USA: Chesapeake Bay... | reverse complement strand
ATACCAAAAGTAGCGTAACCAAGATGATCAAGATAAATTTCATGAACTACACCCTCATCAATTTCTAACTGCTGCCGTAGTTTATCTAAATCCATTTACTTCTCCTTTAAAGAAGGGGGCAAATTTGCCCCCTTCAAATTTATTCAGTTAAAAGAACTGGTTCAACCGATTGAGAACCAATCTCTAATTTTCTAGGTTTCTTTTCGTCAGGAATAATTCTCTCCATTTGTAGAGATAAAATTCCATCTACGAAGTTGACTGAATGGACTTCAACAAATTCCGCCAAGGTGAAAGTTTTATGGAATCTACGCCCACCAATTCCTTTGTGGATGTAATTTCTTTTTCCATCTTCATCAATTTTTTCTCCTTTGACATGAAGTACGCTTTCTTTGACTTCAACCTCTAACTCCTCTTTTTTAAATCCAGCTAATGCTAACTCTACAATAAAACTATCATCTCCCGTACGAATAATGTTGTATGGTGGGTATGACTCGGTTGCATTGGAAGAACTATTAAGTCTCTCCAATGTATTAAAAATTCTATCAAACCCGATTGATGTACGGAAAAATGGGTCGTTGGGTAGTAGTTGTGTAACCATTAGATTACTCCTTTCTAAAGCAAGTGTAGCATGAGACCCACAATGGCATCTCATGCTACTATATATAATACTTTAGCAGTAAAAAGTCAACTGCTTTTTAAAACATTAACTTTAATTTTTTACGTTCGTTAGCTGGTAAAGGTATAAGTCCCTTTTCAGCTGCTTGGCCTTCATCACCAATGATTTGATCGCTGACAAATAACTTAACGAACTGTTTAATTCCTGGAATAACACCAATATGTTCTTTCTTTACATAAAAGAACAGTGAGCGGCTAATCTTATACTTGCCTCCTGCAATATTTTCAAAGGTTGGTTGTTTGCCCTCAATGGTTGCTCCTTGAATTTTATCAGGATTAGAATCTAGAAAGCTGAAACCAAATATACCAAATGCGTTTGGATTGCTTCCTAGCTTTTGTATGATTAAGTTATCGTTTTCTCCTGCCTCAACGAAATGACCATCTTCTCGAATTGCGTGAGCAATAGCTTTAAACTTCTTCTTGTTTGACTTACGTAGATCCTTTAGTTCTTTAAATGTCTTTGCTCCACCTTCCATTGCAATCTCGATGAAAGCATCACGTGTGCCGGAAGTTGGTGGTGGACCTAGAACTTCAATACGTTGATCGGGTAGATCTGAACGTACATCCTTCCAGGTCTTGTTTGGATTTGGAATTAAACCACCTTTACCGTCTGGAATATTCTTGGCAAGTGCTAGGAATAAATCCTTTAGTGTAAGTGAAATACTTGCACTTTTCTTTGAGTTTGCAACTACAATTCCATCAAAACCAATCTTAAATTCAATTGGTGTGATACCATTGGCTTTACATTTTTCTACTTCGCCTTTCTTAATTTGACGACTGGCGTTTGTTAAGTCTGGGTATTGTTTTCCTTTACCAGAACAGAACAGCTTCATGCCACCGCCTGTACCTGTTGATTCAACAATTGGTGTCTTAAAATTTGTTGATTTTCCAAATACTTCTGATGCTAAACTAGAAAATGGAAAAACCGTTGATGATCCTACGATGCGAATTTGATCTCTAGCAAATGCTGATTGTGTTGTTGCAGCCAAAACAAAGACTGTGGTTAGTAAAAAAAGTTTTTTCATTAAGAGACTCCTGTGTGTGCTTTCATAAAAAATTCCATGTCGTTATATATCTCACAAATTTCGTAAAATCACAATGGTAATAAAACCTTAATAATTCAGTCTCGTCTAACTTTTTTTAACATCACTTATTTCTTTTTACCTATGTTATATTTAGGTATTAGGTCCCACTGATCCTTATCCTTAAAGGCAATAATTTTTGTTGTATTTAAAGGCGCAATTGGATCAGAAGTTCTCTCTGGATCTTTAATTTTTACAAGACCCCACTCTTCTAAAAGATTTGCAATTGTATTACGTCTTGCTTGGTCTTCAACATCAAAGTTAGTAGGCTTTCCGTCGAGTGCAAAAAGCTCTTTAAAATGAACAATGTAATATTTTTGCTGTTTGTGTAGGATGTGGCAACTTTGATATAGAGCTCTGTTTTTACGAGAAGCCACACCTATTCTGGTTAAAGTCTCTTTCACTTTCAAAAAATCTTCATCACTAGATAGAGTCACTTCAACCATTGTTTCAATTGAAACTTGACTCATTTTCTTTACCTCTGACTAATTCATTTCTTATATTATTAATTTGATCAGAGGATAATAAATTATAGACCTGCCTTGCCTTCTTGTCTGAATAATTGAAGTATAACTTAATCATCTCTATTTCATCATTATCCTCACGTTTGACCCATTTAGAGAATCTCTTCTTGGGCTTAATACTATTTAGTAAATATTCATATTGTAGCTTAGAGTCGACACCATGCAATTGATTGACTTGGTTTGCAAACATAATTGTGTCAGCAAAATATGAAAGCGCTTTATTTACAACATAAGGATTGTAGAGCTTTTCACTTAGTTCATCATTATCAGAACCATTCATTAAATTATTTTTCTTATGGTTGATACTGTTTACATAATCAAACGGATTCATCTTCATCCTTTACTAAATTCACATCAGTATAGTCTTCACTAAGTAGACATTTTTCACAAATAACGATTGTATAATTTGGGCCTGACAGTGAGACCCCAAGATCATGTTCTCTTAAAACAGTATTACACCTATCACAAGTCATGATTGGTATAACATTACTGTCATGGTCAGTGTTTCCACTCGGCTTCGACCATAATCTCCGTAAGACATGCAACAAAGTTTATCTCCTGATCAGCTACAAAAGCAGACTTATACTGATAGTCAGCTAGTATTAATACAATTTGAGGAACACTTTTTGGCGTCATGTATTCACCTATGCTGTCGTAGAGCTTTCTAAAAAACAATGATGGTTCATTATCTATATTTAGACCAACCCATTTTCTAACTTCAGTAAAATTTTTAGCTTTTAGAAATTGCACGAGTGTTTTAAAGCTGTTGTCAGATACAGAACTTAGAATCCCAGTATCAATATTACCATGCACACTATATCGTTGAAGTTCATTTAATACTCTTCTCCAATCGGGAAAATGTTTTGTAATAAATTGAGCAACAACCTTTTCCTCAAATTTAATATTTTCGTTGTTCAATATCATAATCACCCTAGCCATGAAGTTAGAAGCTAGTACAGGTGATTCATCCTTTGGTATTTTAAAGTCAATTACTGAACATCTAGAGTGAAGGGGATCAATTATTCTATTTTTAAAGTTACACGTAAGAATGAATCCACAATTCTTACTAAACTCTTCCATAAAATTACGAAGCGCTGGTTGTGTTGATTGTGGGTTGAGATAGTCAGCCTCATCAAGGATGACGTACTTCCTTCCCCCAGCTAACGATACAGACGACGCAAATAATTTAATATCATTTCTAAGCGTGTCAATATTTCCAGATAAGCTACCGTTAATAGTAATGTAATCACAGCCAAGCTGTTCCAAAATAGCTTTCGCCACCGTTGTTTTACCGACACCAGGACCCCCTGCAAGTATCATGTTTGGAATGTTACCACTGTCAACAAATTGCTGAAAAGTAGCTTTAAGTTCTTTCGGTAGGATACAATCGCCAACTGTCTTAGGACGATACTTCTCTACCCAGAGATAATCTGTCAGCATTATTCAAACTCTGAATTCTGCTCGACTGCAATCCAATATGTTAATTTTGGTGTGGCCTTTGCTGATCTAAACTGAGAGATACCGCGTGAGTCAATAATAACATTGTAGTCATCGGGTAGCAGTTTTAAGTTTTCAGACTTAAAGATAAAATTAAACTTATGACCTGTATCATTAGATCCAATTACTTGAGCATATTCATCTGTGGATGTACCTTCGCTGTTAACAGCTTTGAGTTGAATAACATCAGTGCCTGAAATACAAACATTTGGTAACGACATAATAGTAGCTGCTCTCAACACCTGCTGGATGTTATCGTTTGTAATATTAATATTGACATCGGGTGAAACCATAATATCATCTTTACTTGGTTTAATAACCATATCCTCACTACAAAACGTATATGCAACGCTTTTTTGATTATCACGAATATCAATATGAGTTTCATTAAATGAGTATGTTGGTTGTTCGAATAAACTAACAACACCGAGAAATCTTCCAAGATCATAAATGGCGCCATTGCTTGGAAATACATCCTGCACTACAGCATTAGCCATAATACTTTTTCCAGGCGACATTGTTGACAATTTGTTCCCAGGTTTAATTGCAATTGAAGGATTAATCTGTGAGAAATTCTTCAACACATTAACGGTTTCATTACTAAATTGCATTACTCATCCTTTTCAAAAATATATGTAAGTGCTTGATCAAGCACATTACCATTATGTAAATGGGTTCTACGACCATAATGTACTAGGTCTCGAGCCCAGTCATCATCATCAACTTGATGTATGAATTTATTTGATATGTTCTGAAGGCTTGCATCAATTTCAGACATATCTTCCTCAATAGCATATAACTTACTTCCATAAGTATAACATAACCACTTGATTGCGTCAAGAGATTTATACCACCTAACATAACAAGAACCAGTGTGGAATAATTTCAGGTTATTATTTTCACCTTTAAGTTTTGACCTACTCTCCTTATTAATTGTGACACTTTCCCAAGCATTTGTATCTGGATCGAAAAGTTCTGTTCTGGTTGATTGCCATGGATATGACATAACAACCAAATTTGGTTTCAGAATTTCAATGTAGTACTTTAATAACCTATAGAATGAATCAATACCAAAACCAGGACAGCCCATGTTTAAATATCTCAACCCCTTCGTATACTCACATTGATTATGTGCAATGTAAGTCCATGATTGTTCTATAGGCACTCCAACACCCATTGTATGGCTGTCACCAATGTAGATTACACCACCTTGTTCAGTTAAATAATCAGGCTGTGTTCCATCATGTCTAAACCCTTGTTTATTGATATGGTAAGAAATTTCAACCATCTGATCATTTACTAACCAACCGTTGTTTTTTAAGTTCTTGCTACCAATTCGATGATTAGCATGTTTTTCAAAATTATGTATAGTGTCCGTTGGATACTCGTAAAGTGTATGTGGTAGCTTAACATCTTTTAACAAATTGTTTTGCATTCTCCAATGATGAGATGTTGTTTGCCAAAACCTGTATCTATCAAGCTGACCTCTACTCTGTTTGATAGCTTTAAGAGGACCTCTTTCTAAACTATTATCTTTTAGTAGCCTAACACCTATGTTTCTAAGAGATTTTATCAAACTCCAATCAACATCATGGCTATATTGATGTGGTTCATCCATGTTTTATTTTATCGTTTGCTTCCTTTAATTTTTCTTCTTTTTTCTCTTGGTCAGTTTTTGGTGATCCTTTTTTATTTTTAATCTTACTCTGATCTGTTGTAGCCGATGCACCAATAGCAGCTAATGCTTGCAAGCTGCCGCCAAAGATATAACTACCAACATGTTGCAATTGGATCCAAGGACATAGCCAAACACTAAGACCAGCCTTCTTCGCCCACTGACAAAACATATAGTCTTCTGAAAGATAACGACGTGACTCAGGATCAATTAAAGCCTGGAAGTACATCATGATCTCTCGAGAGCCATCAAAATGTTCGGTTCGAACATGATCTGGTCTATATCTAAATCCCCCTGGTGATAATTCACTGTTCTCCCAGTAAGCATCCTTAAAGGTTTGCAACGCTTTCTTTGTCATCATCATGAATCCAGTGCCACCTTCCATTACTTCAGCAGGTTCGTCAATACGAATCTCTGTTGTGCCAGGAACTGGATTGAACACATAATCACCAACAAAGTTTTCAAGATTGTTAGGATCCTCATCAGCATGACCTTGGTTAACAGCATCAGTAATCTTTTCCCAGCTAATATTCTTTTTAGGATAGGGTGAGCAAAGAATATCATATGGGTTGTCCGGATCTTCATGATCCATTAGTGCTAGCATAGAAATTACATCATTAGCGGTAAAACCAATGTCACTATCGATGAACAACATATGTGTTGATTCACTTCTCATAAACTCATCACAACAATAGTTACGAGCTCGAGTAATAAGTGACTCATTGAAAAGATAATAAAATTTTAAATCAATATTATAATGTTGACACAAAGCAGAGAGATCGTTTGTTGACCTACAAAAAAGGCCGGCGCATTGCCCACCATACATAGGTGTTGCAACAAATAGTTTCCTCTTTCTTAGGTCATCTAACTCTACTTTAATTTCCATTTAAAATAAATCCATTTGGTTATTTGTTTGATAAATTACATCGTGACTACCACCAGTACCATAGTCACCATCATACTGGTTTAACGCTTCTGCTTTGAAAAGTAAGAACTGGCCCACTCGTGTGCCTCGTCGAATACGAGCCTTACCACAACTAACGTGGAGAGCACCAGCCATGACACCACTGTAACCACTATCATAAAGACCGCTAGTAATGAACAAACCATTGCGGTTAAGAGTGCTCCTAGTAATGACCCAACCTGCTTCATCACTTCCGATTGTAATAGTTCCTTCCATAATGATTTCATACGTTCCATTTTGTAGGTTCCAATATCCTTCTTTATCAGGTGTGATAAGGGTTGAACCCCTATGATTCTTACCCTCTTCACTTATTTGAAAAGTATTATTATCAATTGATCTAATTTGATCAACCTTCAGATCAATTGCATTTGGTTGCACTTGCTCAACATCAAAGTCACTCAACGTTGAGCCACTCATAGAACCAGCAATATGAATCATCGCTACCATTATTTAGACTCCGTAAAATGATTTAGTAATACAATATAATGAACGGCTTTCATAAGATCCTTCTTATTGTAACCATCTTTCTTTCCATACCTCATAAGATACTTAATTGCAGTATCACGACATGTGGTATCAACACTACCTAATGTGTGCCACACATCAGTTGTCTGCAACTCCTCCTTACCAACATAATGACCATCATATGTTGATTCAATATAGCTAGCAACTTCTTCAATAAACTTATCTTCGTTATATCTAAATTTAGGTTTATTCTTTACCATGTTTTTGACCCACATAGCTCGTCAATATACTCCATATTATCACACGCATACTCAACATGTAATGGTACCTCACATGCGTGGTTAAAGTCAACTTCTTTTTCGAACTTACCATTGATTAGACCTGTTGGACTATTATCAAACTTGATACCATTGAGTCCAGCCCATACTGCTGCTGAACTATCCCAAGTATCGATAAGATGGGAGAAGTTCCTCATCAATTGAATTTCATTTGGACCTTCTGTCATTCCCAGGAAGTGGAATTTTTTCTTATCGTGAATTTTTTTGAGATCAAATCGTTTATCTAGTTCAATCATAAACTTCCATCTTGATAAGAACTTTTGCATTCTCCAACCCTGTAAAGAGTTAAATGATTTTGAAATTATATCAGTTCCACTTTCACAATTGTATGCAAGTGGAATATTAAGAATGCTGAATGCAACATAATCAATACCAGGATTATGGAAAGCCCAAGCATATGAAGCTATCAGACCTTCTAAGTCTCCAGGCTCTGCTTGTGGACAATAAAATGTTCCAATGTCAGCTTCTCGTAGCTGTGGAATCATTTCCATTGCTGCGTTCATAGTTTTTGTAATTGGTTCTCTCGGATAGTCTGACATTACAACATAACTAGCTCCAACCTTCTTTGCCATTTCAATTAGCTTAGAAGTTGGATACATTGGCTGATTACGTTTGTACATTTCAAATGCACTGTTGTCAAGTATCAAATCACCACCACTGTTCCTATAATTCTCACAATACTTTTCATCTTCTTCAACAAGATGTGCAAGAACTAAATGTACTGGTCTATCTTTTACGAGATTAAAATGTGGGGTTGGTACAATGTGGCAAAAGTCAATCATAATAACATACGGCTCCGTTCTCACCATCCTCACTTACTTCAATAATTAATGTACGATCTGGATACGTACTCTGTATATATTTAGCTAGGTCATCAGCGATCATCTCACAACTTTTATAGTCCAGCTGCAAAGTTTTTTCATCATATAGACCTTCGAGCTCACGCTTAAACATAATAAACTCGACGTCACGATCATCATGCTTGACTTCAAGTTCTACCCTAAAGTGAAACATATGTCTATGAGGATATTGTAGGAAGTCAACCTCTGGCATATTAACAGCACCTGGCCATTTGTGAATTCCTTCTTTTTGAAAGGTTACAAAGATTCTTTTCATATGCTTATCTCCGCTTGTACTGTTCCTTGATAGGATTTCAGTTTGTTATTCAGCTGCCAAGATGTTTTAGCAGCTCGTTCAAAAATACCAATCATCTGTTCTTCGGTGATGTATTCAGGAAGAAGAAAGAACTCAGTAATACCTCCCATTCCATCTAGAACTCCAGGCTCTAATCCATAATACTCTTCAAGATTAAAGTCTTTTGGAAACATAGCACGGAATGCATGTTCCATACCAAATGCAGCGGCTCTAGCTAAACTATACGACTCGCTGCTGCAATACACATTCGACAACACCTCAATGTTAAAAAGATCGTAGCCAGGATGCCAAAACTTTGACGTCCGACCAAATCTTTTTTCCATTAGTTGTGAATGTTCTTTTGAAATACCAGTTTTATAAGCCGACTTATCGTTACACGTCCACTTCAACAAATAATTGTTCATTGTTTCCACCCAGTCGTTGGTCTAATTAACTGGATCTTATATTCCTTTAGGAATTTTTTTGTAGGTTTTCCTTTTCGGAAAGCTGGTGTATTAGATACTCTTTCAACCAGTTTCCAAATTATTCCGCCAGCCTTTTCATTTAAAATATCTACAGCTTCAAGACACCTAGTGGTTACCGATCCCCCACGTTGTTGATATCTTTTGATTTCTCCATGTTTGTTCTTTCTAGGTATAGTACCGCTTTTAGCATCACATCCATGAGCTTTAGCTAATTCTAGTAATTGTGCCCTAGTACACCAATCATTAAGAAGAGCATAAACCATTATATCTTGCATCGAAAACTGTTTATTCTTCATAATATAACAACTCCTTATGAGCTAGTTTAGGATAGGTGTTCCTCTTGCAATGTTTAGGAACTCACGACGAAGGTCAGATTGTGGATCTGCAAACACACCTTCAACAGCAAGAGTACATGTACTTGATCCAGTATCTTGGATTCCTCGACTCTTAACACAATAATGTACAGCTTCAAGATATACAGCAACATCAGGTGTACCAGTTACAAACGAGATAGTAGCTGCAATCTGTTCAGTCAATCGTTCTTGTACTTGAGGCCTCTTTGCAAAGAACTCGACAATACGATTTAACTTAGACAATCCAAGAACCTTTTCTCTTGGAATGTATGCAACACAAGCCTTACCATCAATTACAACAAAATGGTGTTCACAGTTAGACTGTACGTTTACATTTCGTTCAACAACAAATGAACCAGGTGAGTTCTTTCCCATCTTATTCTCAATTGTTGTACACTTAGGAAATTTATCATAGTCAAGTCCCCAGAAGATTTCCTTTACCCACATCTTAGCAATTCGATTGGGTGTGTCCATCAACGAGTCATCTTCAAGATCGAGGCCGAGCGTCTTAAGCGCATCCTCCATGCACAAAGCAATCTCCCTAATCTTAAACTCGTCGTCTTCAAGCACTGCTGTTGTCATTGGTGTTTCAAGACCAATGCTTTCTAAATGATCACGTACTCGTTGACCAAGCTCACGATCAGATTTGTAATCAGGATGACTCATACATTACTCCTTCTTTTAACTTGTTTCTAGCATCCTCAAATGGTGCCTGTAGCGCAAATCTAAGTACCAGTCTGTCTGTATGACTAACTGGTACATCATGATAGTATCCACCAACATTGAGTAGAGCACAACGGTAAAAATACATATATTTCTCATCACCCTGGTAAAAATTTATAGGTGCATGACTTCCGTCGTTTAAAATAATATTGATGGATGATTTGCATGATGTATCTATATGTTTTTCAACACTGTCTCCAGCCAGTTGAACGTAATATAATGGACTTACCTTGCACCCAAGAACGTCTTGATAAAACGTTTTAAGCTCTTGCACCAACTCACATTTTTCCAGCGAGTACTTTTTCCAGTTTGTGTTTAGGGCAGTTGTTTTATCATAGTCAATTTCAACCTTAGATCGATCAATATCATCTCTAAGATTAATATAACTAAAATCAATTTTATGTTTTGCTATGTGATCCACTTGGCGGAACTTCCCATGGAAAAATTATCCAATCATCACTGTCTATTTTATTTGGACAAATATCAACAGAAAACTTTGATGTTGATCGTTGCCACAACGAAGCTGTCTTTACATTTCTTTTTAGTTTTTCACGATTGAAACTATTAGCACCCCCAAAAGTAGCATTATCTACGATGTTATCAAAAATTTCTTCGAAGGTGATACCAGTATCATTTATATCATCAACAATAAGCGCTTGTCTACCATTACTGAAATAATGATATGGTAATGATTGTCTTTTGTTTCCATCTCTGAGTTGCCAAGTAATAATCTCTAATGGTTTGTCCAACAAGTGTGACAAATAAACTCCTGGAACACAACCACCTCTAGCAACTGCAACAATGACATCGGGATTCCATTTTAATGTTTCAGTTTTTACTTCATCAATATAAACTT
>Ga0129324_10002690_pt1 | contig 10775 bp, 11 predicted proteins | sample CPBDNA_7_FD_96879 | JGI IMG/M metagenome (GOLD analysis project Ga0129324, IMG submission 96879) | Freshwater to marine salinity gradient microbial communities from Chesapeake Bay, USA - CPBay_Spr_15_0.2_DNA | ecosystem: Environmental > Aquatic > Marine > Coastal | place: USA: Chesapeake Bay... | reverse complement strand
TTAGCTTTCATAAAAATATTAACTAAAAAGCTAAAAGAACTTATGAAACGGTCCTCTAAAATTACCTCTGCTTACATCTTATTTTTTGCTGTTGTTATCGCTGATGTATTTGCCATCATTTCGAACAATGAACAAATTAGATTTGTGTCAAAACCATTATTAATGACCTTTTTAGCCTTGGTTTATTTGTTTTCGGTTCGAAAACCCAAGGGTATTTATATATTGGGCTTGTTTTTTTCTTTTTTAGGAGATGTATTTTTGTTGGGAACAGGTCAAGAGTTTTTTATGTTGGGATTGGCTTCATTTTTATTAGCTCATATTATTTATATAAAAATAACGAGCTCTTATTTAGATATAAATCTAACTGCGAAAATAATTAGTTCTGCATTTCCTTTTGTTTTGTTTTTTTGTTTTTTACTCTTTTTGGTAGCAGATAAATTAGGAAGTCGATTAGTTCCTGTTATTGTATATGGTGTTACAATTTCTACTTTTGGATCTGTGGCATTTTTACTCTATAGAACCCTAAAATCTGTAGCGAATCAATGGTTGTTTATAGGAGCTATCTTTTTTATTATTTCTGATAGTTTAATTGCCTTAAACAAGTTTCATGAACCTAGAGCCTACTATGGTCTTTTAACTATGCTTACTTACATACTGGCGCAATTTTTAATTTGCAAGGCCATGATTGCAAAAACTAATGACGAATAGTGTTTTATTTTTTTGATAAAAAGGGAAGCTCTTTTTTGCTTGCATACAAGAGGAATACGGCTGCAATTAAGGCGATTAGAGCAGCTGCAAATAACGTTAAGTGATCATTGTTTTGAACGATGGCAAGTATTGTTAAGTGCGATATTACAGCCCCACTCATTAGTTCAAGGGTTAACAAAGCGCCCAACCAAGTTTTTTTAGGTGCAAAAAGCAGGAGGGAAGCTATTAACTCTAAAATACCAGTACCAATTCTCATTACGGCCTCATTCTCGCCAGCTATTTTGGTAAATAAATCAATACTTTCTTGAGCTCCACTAAATTTAAAATATAACGTCTGTAGCAGTATAATGGCCACCACAATTTTTAATGTGATTATAAGGTACTTGTTCATTGTGACATGTTTACAATTGTGGACGCTGCTTTTTTAAAACTTACACCAAGATTGTTTTTCCTTTACTCTGTAGGTTTTTCTCCTCATCGAAATAAAAGTCTACACGACCTATATTGATACCAAAGCAACCAACTTGGTTTACCAGCACCTGTTCATTTGCTAAGTTCTTTACCAGCGTTGGTTTTGGTAAAAAAGTATGGGTATGACCGCCAATTATTAAATCAATATTTTTGGTAGCTTTAGCCAAATTAAGATCAGAAATCTTGTTGGGATTGTTTTTGTAATAATACCCCAAATGAGATAGGCAAATTATCAAATCACAGGCCTCCTCTTCTTTTAAAATTCGACTCATATCTTGAGCAATTTCGAGGGCATCCAAATAACGAGTTTCTTTATACATTTTTGGATCGACCAAGCCTTTAAGTTCTATACCAAGACCAAATACACCAATTTTTATATCATCTTTTATAAAAGTTTGATAGGGTTTTACATGTGCATTTAAAACTGTATTCGAAAAATCATAATTAGCCGAAACAAAATTAAAATTTGCATTGGGTAGCTGCTTATAAAAGCCATCGATAGAATTGTCAAAATCATGATTTCCTAAGGTTGCTAAATCATATTGAAGCATGCTCATTAATTTAAACTCAAGCTCGCCACCAAAATAATTAAAGTAAGGAGTTCCTTGAAAAATATCACCAGCATCCAAAAGTAGGGTATTCGGGTTTTCTTTGCGAATCGCCTCAATTAATGTTGCTCTTCTTGCTACCCCACCTTGATTTGCGTATTTGTAATGATCAAGCTCAAAAGGCTCTACATGACTATGGGTATCATTCGTATGCAAAATGGTGATGTGTTTTTTATTTTTTGGCACAAAAGAAGGTAAAGTAAGAGCACCAAGACCCACCAATGAGGCTGCTGCTGATGTTTGTGTAATAAATTTTCTTCTGTCCATAATTAGTTGTTTTTAAATCTTCCATCCAATGCACCTCTTAAGGTGTCTTGGCTTTTAAACTCATCCATTATTGCATGTCGCATTTTATAATCCAATTTATAGAGGTTAATTGGGTCCTTAAAAAAAATCATATTGTCACCACCACTTTGCAAATAATCTGTTGTCAGTGCAAAATAAGTTTTATTTGGATCTAATGGTTTTTCGTTTATTCTTAATGTATATCTCTTTTTATTGAGGTGTAATTTTAATTGTTTCGAAAGCGGATGTGCTCTTTGACTAGCAATTAAATAGTTGACCATTTCATTAATTTTTTCAGCTTTTAGCTCTACAACTACATAGCTATTTTCAAATGGCATTAACTCAAAGGCATTTTTATTGGTTACCTTTCCTGCAGTAATTCCAGCCCGGATCCCGCCGTAATTAAACATCGCAAAATCGATGTTCTTTTGGGTTAATTTAAAAAATAAGGGGTTTGCTCTTTTATAGGATAGGTCTGCTAGTAAATTGCCTAAACTACTTTCAAGCTCGCCATCTGTTCTAACCAAGTCTTTCGGAGCAAAGCTCAGAACTGTATTAATTTCGGCCAACATTTTTTGTTTATACGGAGCAATTGTTTTATCGATATTCGCTGTAGAAGCAAGGCTTGTATCTATTAAGATGGTTTTTGCTGTTATGTTTTCAACCTGAAAGTCTTTTTCTTTGCAACTTGTTATAAACAAAGTGACGATAATCAGGAGAATAAACTTTTTGATTGTAAGCTGCATTTTTTTTGATTAAATTTGTAGAAGGCTAAGATACAGTTTTAGTCCAATTTTTAAATGGGGATTTTAAAATTTAAGGAACAAGGGATACGTAAAAAGTTTCTAAAGCAATTAGAAATTGCGAAGCAAACTCATGTAGCTAGTTCAAAACAAGTAAATAAGGTTGGTGTTTTGGCTTTTGATGAGTTGTCAAAAGTTATAGATATAACCCGGCTTGTTGAAGAGGGAATTGAAAACGCTAGAAACGTTCAATTGTTGAGTTTCCGTCCATTTGAAAAATCTGCAAGCAAGAGTTATAAACACTTTTCTGAAAAAGACATAAATAGAAAAGGGGAATTTACCGATCCTAGTATACAACAGTTTTTGGAAAGGCCATTTGATCTATTAATTTGTTTTTACAATCAAAGTAATTTGTACTTAGAAATGGCAACTCTCCAGTCTCAGGCGGGCTTTAAAATTGGTTTTGCTGGTGTGAATGATCAATTGTTTGATTTGGTTATTTCAGAAAACCCTTTAAATACTGAAAGCTTTATCGCTGAAATAATAAAGTACCTTACTTTATTGAAAAAAATTTAATTTATCCGTTTAAATTTAAACAGCAGTATTTAATTTGTTATTTTTAATTTATCTACAAAAATTAATAAGAACTTTATATCAATAAAGCTAAAAATCGGATAACTTTACACAAATGAAATAAAGAACTTAATCAGTCTTAAAAAATAAAAAAATGCATAAATTTATAGGAACAGGTGTTGCTTTAGTAACTCCATTTACATCAGATAAAAAGGTTGATTTTCTGGCTTTAGAGCGCTTGGTGAACTTTCAAATAGAACAAGGCATTAATTATTTGGTTGTACTGGGGACAACAGGAGAGCCGGCAACCTTAACTTCATTAGAAAAGGAGGCTGTAAAAACTAAAATTGTTGAAGTAAATAATGGTCGTTTACCTTTGGTTCTTGGTATAGGTGGTAATAATACAGCTGCCGTAGTAGAGGAGATTCAACAAACAGATCTTTCTTCTTTTGATGGAATCTTATCCGTGTCACCCTACTATAATAAACCGACTCAAGAAGGTATTTACCAGCATTTTAAAGCTATTTCTTTAGCGAGTAGCAAACCTATTATTGTATACAATGTACCAGGGAGAACAGCCTCAAATATGTCACCAGAAACCATAGTTCGATTGGCTAATGATTTTGAGAATATTGTTGGAGTGAAAGAAGCTGCTGGAGATATGGTGCAAGCTTTGAGAATTATTCAAAACAAGCCTAAAGACTTTTTGGTTATTTCTGGCGATGATATGATTGCTTTACCAATGACTTTAGCTGGAGGAGCAGGTGTTATAAGTGTTATTGGTCAAGGGTTGCCGAAAAACTTTTCTAAAATGATACAATTGGGCTTAGAAGGGAAAACAAGAGAAGCCTTTGACTTGCATTATGCACTTGCAAATAGCATTGATCTTATTTTTTCTGAAGGAAATCCAGCTGGCATAAAATCACTTTTACAAAGTATTGATATCTGTTTGGATGAAGTACGTTTGCCATTGGTGAAAGCCTCTGAAAAGCTGCAAGGTGAACTCCGTAATTTCCTTGCCCAATATTAGGTAATTCATCTTTTGTTAAGGGTTGTTTGCTATAAAAGTGCTGCTTTTAAGGCAAACAACTTTTGATTTTAAGATTAACAAACATTTAATAATATTGCATTCGTTTTTTAAGAGTTTTTAGCTTTACTTGCAAGCAGCAATTTTTCTAAGAAAAATTCGTTTTATTAATCCATATTTTATCACTAATTTTGCCAAATGTTTAAACTGAAGAATTTAATCTATATCGCTGCCATTGGTTTGGCCTTCACCTCTTGTTCTCATTACCAAAAAGTATTGAACAAAGGAACGGTTGAGGAACAATACAAGATGGCTGTAGAATTGTATGAAGCAAAGAAGTATAGCAAGGCGCTAGACTTGTTTGAAAAGGTGACTCCAACCTATCGTGCAAAACCTCAAATGGAGCGTATCCAATTTATGGTAGCACAGTCTAATTTTAATATTAGAGATTATGATTTATCGGGTTATTATTTTGAGCGTTTTGCTGAGAATTACCCAAAAAGCTCAAAGAGAGAAGAGGCAGCTTTTTTATCTGCCTATAGCTATATGTTGGCTGCACCTCGTTATAATTTAGATCAAACTGAAACAAAAAAAGCTTTAGATTCGTTCCAAAGCTTTATTGATGGTTATCCAGATTCAAAACGAATGGATGATGCCAATAAGTATTATAAAGAGATTCGTTATAAATTGCAGAAAAAAGCTTTTGAAATAGCGAAGGGATATTACACCACTGCACCATCTGATCCTAGAAATTATAAGGCAGCTATCATAGCCTTTGATAATTTATTAGGAGAGTATTTGGGTTCTGAATTTAAAGAAGAGGCTTTGTTTTACCGTTTAAAAGCAGCACATGATTTAGCTTTAAAAAGTGTGCAAAGAAAAAAACTAGATAGAATAAAAGAGGCTGTTTTAGCCTATGATAAGTTGAAAAGAAATTTTCCAAAAACTAAATATTTAGAAGAGTCAGATAAATTATTAGCTGATCTTCAAAAAGAACAACAAACAATCGAAAAAAGTTAATTATGGATTATAAAGAAACCAAAGCTCCGGTAAGTACAATTACGTATGACAAAGAAGCGATTGAAGCTCCAACAAATAATATTTATGAAGCGATTACTATAATTGCTAAAAGAGCCAATCAAATTAATGGAGATTTGAAAAAAGAACTATTGGATAAGTTGGATGAATTTGCAACTTATAATGATAGTTTGGAAGAAGTTTTTGAAAATAAGGAACAAATTGAAGTTTCTAAATTTTACGAAAAATTACCGAAAGCTACTGCAATTGCTATTGAAGAGTGGTTAGACGGAAAAGTATATCATAGAACTCCAGAAACAGAGTAATGTCTGTTTTAAGCGGAAAAAAGATTTTAATAGGCATTACTGCCGGTATCGCCGCTTATAAAACGGCCAGTTTGGTTCGTTTATTCATAAAACAAGGCGCAGAAGTTCAGGTTATAATGACTCCTGCGTCTAAAGATTTTATAACTCCTCTTACCTTATCTACCCTTTCTAAAAACCCAGTGTATTCTACTTTTTATGACAAAGAAGAAGAAAACGAGCTCTGGAACAATCATGTCGATTTTGGGCTTTGGGCAGACCTAATGCTCATCGCACCGGCAACGGCAAATACACTGTCTAAAATGGTTCAGGGAACCTGTGACAATTTGTTATTGGCTACTTATTTATCGGCTAAATTTCCTGTTTATTTTGCTCCTGCTATGGATTTGGACATGTATCAGCATCCATCCACCAAAAATAGTTTAGAACAATTAGCCTCTTATGGGAATAGGTTAATTCCAGCTGCAAGTGGTGAATTGGCAAGTGGTCTTGTAGGAGAAGGTAGAATGGCAGAACCAGAAGATATTATTGCTTTTATAGAAAATGATATGTTATCTCAGTTACCTTTAAGAGGAAAAAAAGTATTATTAACAGCTGGACCAACTTATGAGGCAATAGATCCTGTTCGTTTTATCGGCAATCATTCGTCTGGTAAAATGGGATTTGAATTGGCAAAGGCTTTTGCGAATGTTGGAGCTGAAGTCTATTTAATAGCAGGCCCTTCTAATGAATCGGTTTCACACTCTTTGGTGCATCGGATTGATGTCACTACAGCTGAAGAAATGTACACTGCTTGTCATAACCATTTCCATGAGGCAGATATTGCTGTTTTAGCGGCAGCAGTAGCAGATTATAGACCTAAAGAGGTCGCTAATCAGAAAATTAAAAAGAAAGAAAGTTTTCTGCGCATTGACTTAGAACCTACAAAAGATATTTTAGCTTCCTTAGGAGAAATTAAAAAATCACAATTTTTAGTTGGTTTTGCTTTGGAAACCAATGATGAAGAGGCCAATGCAATTGGAAAATTGCAAAGAAAAAATCTAGATTTAATCGTTCTTAATTCTTTACAAGACAAAGGGGCAGGTTTTGCTGGAACTACAAATAAAATTACGTTGATAGATAAGAATTTACATAAAATTCCGTTTGAATTAAAGTCAAAAGCAACAGTTGCTCAAGACATCATCAATGAAATTTTAAATCAACTAAATGCCTAAATTATTTTTAGCCCTTTTACTCTTTTTATTTTCACAAATTCTTTCATCCCAAGAATTAAATTGTGTAATAACGGTGAATGCAGATAAAATTTCAGGATCCAACAAACAAGTGTTTACGACTTTGCAACAGTCTTTAAATGAGTTTGTGAACCAAACCCAATGGACAAATTTAAGAGTGAAAAATCAAGAAAAAATTAATTGCGCTCTCACAATTACTATCAATACTCAGCCTTCGACCAATCGCTTTGAAGCAAGCATACAAGTGCAAGCTGCAAGACCAATCTATGGCAGTTCTTATAGCACACCTATAATCAATATCAAGGACAACGATTTTAATTTTAATTATACAGAGTTTGAGGCTCTTAATTACAACGCTATTTCTTTTGAATCGAATTTGCTTTCTACCATTGTTTATTATGTGTACGTAATTTTAGGCACTGATGCTGATACCTTTGCTCTAAATGGTGGTGCAAGCTATTTTAAAGAGGCTAAAGATGTTGCTGTACTTGCTCAGCAAAATGGAGGTCCAGGATGGTTAGATGAACTAGGCTTACAAAATAGATTTCTTTTGATTGATAATTTAACCAGTAGTAAACTCAGTCAATATAAAACCATCGTCTATAATTATCATAGACTAGGGATGGATCTTTTTTATCAGGACAAAATAAAAGCAAAAAATACCGTTGAGGCGGCTATACTGCAATTGGAAGAATTAGACAATCAGTCTTATGGAAATAGCATATTTCGTTTGTTTTTTGACGCAAAATCAGATGAAATTTTGAATATATTTTCAGATGGCCAACGTTCGTCAAAAATGAATCAAATGATCGAGGTTTTGCAAAAAATTTCTCCTACAAATTCAACGAAGTGGCAAAAAATTAACTAATTTTAGTCTCTAAAATTTGAGTGCTTGCTAACAAAGTTATCCATACAAAATTACGCGTTAATCAACGAGTTAACCATAGATTTCTCTAGTGGCCTTTCTATTATTACTGGAGAGACTGGGGCTGGAAAGTCTATTTTATTAGGTGCTCTGGGATTGGTATTGGGAAATAGGGCGGATACTACAGCCTTAAAAAACCATGACAAAAAATGTGTGGTTGAGGCACAATTTGCTATCCAGAATTACCAACTTGAAAACTTTTTTGAAGAAGCCGATTTGGACTATGAACCACAGACCATACTTCGTCGAGAAATATTGCCTTCGGGAAAATCACGGGCTTTTGTAAATGATACTCCTGTTACCTTAACGGTTTTAAATGCGCTAAAAGAACAACTTATAGACGTACATTCTCAACATCAAACACTGCAATTGTCTGATAATCAATTTCAATTTTCTATACTAGATGCGCTTGCAAAAAATGAGGAATTCATTTTTAACTATGAAAATGGATTAAAAAAATATCAACAATTACAACGAGAGTATTCAGAACTGCAATTGGCTCAGAAAGATGCCGCCAAACAATACGATTATAATTTTCATTTGTATACAGAATTGTTAGAAGCTCAATTATTAGAAGATGAACAAGAAGCCCTTGAAGAAAAATTAGAAAAACTCAACAACATTGAAGATATAAAATTGAGCCTTTCTGAGGCTTTGGGCTTAACTATTCACGAAGAAATCGGTCTTCAGAGTTTGTTTCAAATGTTACATTCTAAATTGCAAAAAATTGCTCCTTATACTAAAAGTTATGAGGACTTATATGAGCGGATAAATAGTGTTAAAATAGAATTTGATGATATAGTTTCGGAGCTCGAAGATGCTAACGAGGATGTAGACTTTGACCCTAAAGAAATAGAAGAACTCAATGATCGTTTGCAGTTAATTTATAATTTGCAAAAGAAACATTATGTCTCGACTAATGCAGAATTAATCGTCATCCAAGAAGCACTTTCTGTAAAAGTAGACCAGGTAGTTAATGCTGATGAGCAAATTCAAAAAATAGCAAAAGCCATTCAGGAGGAAGCCAAAACTCTAGATATTTTGGCAAATAAAATTTCTGAATCTAGAACAGCAGTGTTGCCTAGATTAAAAAAGGTGCTCGAAGACTTGTTGAAGTCTTTAGGTATGGAGAACGCTCTTTTTTCTATTAAAATTAAAAAAACAGATCAATACTTTTCAAATGGAAAGGATCAACTAGACTTTCTTTTTTCAGCAAATAAGGGTGGTAATTTTGGTGAATTAAAAAAAGTTGCTTCAGGAGGTGAATTGTCTCGAATTATGTTAGCTATTAAAAAACTACTCTCTGAAAATATCCAATTGCCAACAATAATTTTTGACGAGATTGACACAGGTGTTTCTGGGGAGGTTTCCAATAAAATAGCAAGTATCATGCAAAGCATGGCAAAACATATGCAAGTAATAAGCATTACGCATTTGCCGCAAATAGCTGCTAGTGGTCATCAACATTTTAAAGTCTTTAAAGAAGAAATTGAAGGACAAACAACTACCAATTTAAAATTGTTAAACTCAGAGGAGAGAGTGCAGGAAATAGCTGAAATGTTAGGTGGAAAAAAACTAACTGAGTCTGCCATTGTGCATGCTCAAGAACTTTTAAATTTATAGAAGGTTTTTCGGCTAAGCCCTAGAATCCTTGTAAAAAAGTTTTTCTTAATTTTGAAGGATCAACAACGAATAAAAAAACAAGTATGTATAATTTATTAAAAGGAAAAAAAGGAATCATTTTTGGTGCCTTAAACGAACATTCCATTGCATGGAAAGTTGCTGAAAGAGCGCATGAAGAAGGTGCTGAGTTTGTATTGACCAATGCTCCAATTGCGATGCGTATGGGTGAGCTAAATAGTTTGGCAGAAAAAACAGGATCACAAATTATCCCTGCCGATGCAACTTCTATGGAAGATTTGACAAATTTGGTTGAAAAATCAATGGAAATTTTAGGTGGAAAAATTGATTTTGTGCTGCATTCTATTGGGATGTCTGTGAATGTTCGTAAAGGAAAACATTATACAGATTCTAATTATGATTTTACAGAAAAAGGCTGGGATGTTTCTGCGGTTTCTTTTCATAAAGTTATGAATGTATTGTACAATAAAAAAGCCATGAATGAATGGGGAAGTATTGTGGCCTTAACCTATATGGCGGCGCAGCGCGTGTTCCCAGATTATAATGATATGGCAGATAATAAGGCCTATTTAGAGAGTATTGCACGTAGTTTTGGATACTTCTTTGGACGAGATCATAAGGTTCGTGTAAACACCATTTCCCAATCACCAACACCGACTACTGCAGGTAGTGGTGTAAAAGGTTTTGATGGTTTTATTGCCTATGCAGAGAGCATGTCTCCATTAGGAAATGCAACGGCTGCTGATTGTGCTGATTATACCATTTCACTATTTTCTGACCTAACCAAGAAAGTAACCTTACAGAATTTATTTCATGATGGAGGCTTTTCAAATATGGGGGTTAGTGATGCTGTTATGGATACTTTTACAGATCAATAGTCATCCATCTTAACGATTAAATTTAAAGTTGAAAGTTTTGTAAATAGAAACTTTCAACTTTTTATTTTTTACATTTACCTTTTTAACCCCAGACCAACGTTTTGAATTTAAATTTTTCCATCATCATTCCTGTTTACAATCGTCCTCAAGAAATTGACGAATTGTTGGAGAGTCTTTATAAGCAAGATTTTTCTGATACTTTTGAGGTGTTGGTCATTGAGGATGGTTCTTCTGAAAAATGCGATGAGATTGTAGCTAAATACAGGGCTAAGCTCAATGTAGCCTACCTTTTTAAAGAGAATAGTGGTGCAGGAGCTAGTAGGAATTTTGGAATGGATCATGCC
>Ga0129324_10002688_pt1 | contig 10779 bp, 9 predicted proteins | sample CPBDNA_7_FD_96879 | JGI IMG/M metagenome (GOLD analysis project Ga0129324, IMG submission 96879) | Freshwater to marine salinity gradient microbial communities from Chesapeake Bay, USA - CPBay_Spr_15_0.2_DNA | ecosystem: Environmental > Aquatic > Marine > Coastal | place: USA: Chesapeake Bay... | reverse complement strand
CTAAATATAGCATTTTATCTTACAATGATCTCACTTAATGAGTTTCAAGGTGATGATCAACCACTTAAGCCTAGGATTGATACTTTTATAAAAGATACGATGAAATCTTTGGATATAAATTCTTTTGAAGGAAATATTGCAAAACAACAAATATTACAGATTCATTCTTCAAAGATTTTTAAGGTTAGTAATAAAATATTTGAACAATTTAGTAAAACTATTAAACAACAAGATTCTATCACTACTAGTATTATTCAAAAAAAAGTAGAGACTTTTATAAAGCGAGTATGCATTACTTTTGAAGTGATTCCGGAATATTATCACAGTAATACAGCCTCTCATATTGATTTAAAGATTGTAAGAGATGCAAGTTACCCTGAATCTGATATTTATATACAAGTTGAAGGGCCAACTCATTATTTTATTAATCATCACCCTAGCCACGTTATACCGATGTTTAATGGAGCAACTGAGTTTAGAAGCTCTTTACATAGGATATATGATATTAACTCATTTACTATTTCTTATGCTGATATTGATAATAGAAAATATTATCCAAGTCTTTTAGGAGTTTTAAATACGTTCCCGGAGGGATATTCATCGGTTATTAAAGCTCCTTTAGAGGAGGCTTTTGCTCCTTCAGTTGCGTCATCAGAAGCTATGGTTATGTTGGCAAACAAAGATGGAAAAAAATCGACTGTTTCAAAAAGAAAGAAAGCTCAGAAGAAGCAAACACACAAAAAAAAATTAACAGATGTTAAATTAGAGAGTGAAGAATTTGATCAAGTATTATCAACATTTAGGAAGTCATATGAACCTAATGAAAAAGAAGTTACATATGAATCATTAGTAAAAAAGTCTAAAAAGAATCATATAACTCCTAAAATGATCTTAGAAGCAGCTATTTCCAAAAAAAGCTTAAAAGAAATAGAAGTTATTTTAAGGCATCATAGTGAATTAAATGATGAAGGACTTAGCCTAGAATGGTACAAAGAAAATAAAATAGATTTATTTAAGCTAACTTTGAATAAGCTACCAGGTGGTTATCAGGAAAGTAAGATATATATTGAAATGTATAGTTTATTTTTAAGATATAATTATCAGGTTGAAGAATTAAATATAAAGCATTTAAAAGCTCTTATTTACGCTTATGGTTATGGTGATGTGGAGGTTTTTCAAAGTTTCTTAGACATCCTGCCAAATAGTGATAAGAAAACTCAATTAATGGAGTATTTTTTAGTCAATACAGGGTCTTTAAATCACGTTGAGATAGCTAGCTTAATGATTCTAAGTAATATCGATATAAATTCTTGCTATAGTAGAGAGTCAGCTGAGGTATTATATGCTCTTGCGACTGGGCTTAAACATAATGGAAGACCTCTTCCAAAAATGGCTCAAGCTTTTCAAGATTTATATATGATGTTAACTAATCCAGATGCAAGCAGTTTAAGTGGCCCTAATACTATAGAAGATTTGTTTCAAGTAGCTGCAGGAGGAAATTTTGATAGAGGAGAAGGTATACCAGAAGGACGTGGTGTTACAGCATTGCATTTGTCATCTTATAGAGAACCCAACAACAATATACGTTTATTTCTTTTAGCAAATGATGCAAGCCCTAATACAATCACTAAAGATGGATTTACTCCTTTAATAACTGCATTATTAGCAGGAAATGAAGAAGCTGCATTGCAGATTTTAGATTTTCAACCAAATGTTAATCTTAAAGCTACAGCAGGAATTTCTGCTGCGCATATTGCTGCTAAACATGGGTTTCTTAAAGTGATACAAAAAATAGTGAAATCAGGTGGGTATTTAAATGGTAAAATAGGTGATGTTTCTAAAGATTGCGCTGTTCTTAATAGTAAGAAAGAACTTGTAAAATTTAGTATTGATGAAACTCCATTATGGATAGCTTTGAAACAAGGACATGCCCCAGTAGTAGAATGTCTAATTGAAGCGCAAGTTGATGTAAATGGTTATTTAAGTGTTCCTCGAATCTCTTATCTTGGGGCAACTAAGGTAACACCTGTATCTATTAAACATTCTCCTCTTACTTATTGTATTGTATATTATCCAGAATTAGTAAAGAAATTATTAAGAAGTGGAGCTAAAGTAAATGATGAAGGACTTGAAGTAAGTCCTTTAATGGTAATATCTGAACTTAGTAATTATGATACTCAACACTTGAATGCAAAAACTATGGGTGATAGGGATCCACAAAAAGCTTATGACGCGGCTAAAGAATTAACCAAACATAGGATTCTTGAAGAATTGCTTCTCCATGGAGCAGATCTTGAGTTTCAAGACCCAGAGGGTGATACAGTGGATTCTTATGTTGCTAATCCAAAAGTTTTAAGTAATCAAAATAAAATGGTTAGTACAATCAGTCGCGAAGAGACCCTTTTCGGAATAAATATTGTGAAGCGTCAAGAGATTATATCATATGTCTTGGGAGTGAAAATAGAGTTAGATCTAGATGCTATGATTGTAGGAGGAAATACAGTTATATATTTTAATGCGGCTCCTACAGAAAGTGCTGCTAGTTTGAATATAATTACAGATCGAGAATATCTATTAATGGAAAGTAATATTGGTTTTTCAAAAGGGGTGATTGAGAATCCTAGTAAGGATAACCCAAGTTCTAAGATGAGTCTAACTCAATTATCAATTAATGCTAAGGTTATTGATATCGCTGTTGATACTGCAAGATTAATCAATCGACCTAATATAGAAAGCACTTATAAGCTAGTATATGATATTTCCTTTATGCATGGTATGTTAACTGGCCAAGCTAATCCGATTTCTCTTTTACTAAGTACGCCACATATTGCAAACAAGATTATACACGGGCAATATACCGAAGCTGCTATGGATATAGGATCAAGCTTTGGGTTCATGATTGTTAGTGGTGTTATTAGCTATGTTGATGTTCCTTTGGTGAGGGAGATATATCCAGTGGCGCAAGAATTACTCATTCAATATCATGTGCTAAAAAATATAGAGTTATTTTATAATGAAGTAACAGATCCTAATAATTCATTAATAAGAGCTGAGTCTTATCAAGATATAGCAGATGGTTTAAATGATTATTTGCATTCTCTCAAAAAAATGATAGGGATAAACGAGTATGCAGAAGACGGAGAGTAAGTTAAGTGGTTGTGTCGAATCTGTTGAAATCAAACAATAAAGGTTATTGAAATCTTACATATGATTAGAAAAAGACAACTCAAAAACGATAACCAAATTAATAGAACTACTTTTAAGCAATTTTCTTCATTGGTAGCTTAGTGGGTAAAATCCCCACATTTAAAATAAAGTTTTAACTATTTTTTATAGCTGCGACAATACCAGTTAAGTATAGGTTGAGAAGTTTATGCTTGGTGCACTCGAGGCGATTCGAACGCCTGACCTCTGCCTTCGGAGGGCAGTGCTCTATCCAACTGAGCTACGAGTGCCTTATAGCAAGCTCTCAATTAAACACTATGTCTTCACCTTATCGCTCACCTATGAATTATAGGCTTCGCTTAGAGCCATAATATTGTTTAATTCAGAACTTGCTATACATTATAGCATTATTCTCTTTATAAATTAAATTAGTTTACAAAGATAATATATGTTAGCAAATTCCTCCACCACCTTCTGTATCATCATGAAAATGTCTCCCTAGGAATGCATCTCCATTAAAACTTTCGCTAAATGTTACAGAAGCTCCTAACACACTAACTCCTATAACAGATGAAGGTGCAGAAGATGGTATTGATGATGGAGAAACAGTAGGTGTAGATGAATTTTCTGAAGCATTGTATGAAGGCGCAGAAGATGGTATCGATGATGGTGTAGAAGATGGAGAAGCAGCCTGTGTAGATAAAGTTTCAGGAGCATTTGTGTCTCCATCTAAAATAATCCAATCCTCTAGATCGTCTTCGTCTTCTGCTGAAGCTTTTAAGTCTGGTGCGGATTCTTCACTCTCATTGTTTTCTAGTGATGTTTTTAATTTATTTATTTTTTCTTTTAATTCATCTATTCTTCTATTTGATTCTTCTGTGATATCTTCATTTCTGTCAATAAGGTCATTCAATAAATTTGAGCATATTTTTAGTAATTTTTCTTTATTCACATTTATATCAAACTTGTCTAAATGTGATGCTATGTTATTAAGGCTTTTTTCTATTGTCATGTTTTTAATATCCTATCTAAATTTTACTACACTTTATCCAATATTTAGGTTTTAGTGTTGATGTATTATTGTAAGCTTCCTATGCATCATATTTATTTATAAAAATTCTGAAACATGCTGCTCGAGGCCAGACATAAGAGAAACTTTACAGTTATTTTGGCATTTAAGCAAAGATAAAGTTTCTGTCATCATTTTTGCAGAAAGTTGCTTAAATCATTATTAAAAGGTTCTAAGAAGTTGATAATATGATTTATATCACTATAAAAATCAATATGTTAATTTGAAATATAGTGATTTGTAAGAGGGAGAAAAATTAGAGCCAAATATCTTATATAAAAAATATTATCTTCACCATTTTACCAGCTATCATTCTCCCAGTCATGGAATTTATTATTTCCAGAAAGGTCTAGTGGTGGCGTTGAGCTTTGTTTAAGAATTTCCCATCCATTATCATCTGTTGAGTTTTTTTTAGTTGTTACAGATGTGCTAGTGGTTGTTTTTTTTGTATCACTCTCTTCTTTTAATTTAGCTTCTAAATCGGCTATCTCTCTTGTTAAACTATCTACTACATTTCGAGCATCCGAGACTCGGTCGGGATAATTAGTATTTATAGTATTAGCATACTCAATGGCCTTATTAAGAGATTTTTTTGCTATTTCAATATCCGTTTCACTCATATTAAGATTCCTCTATGTTTTGCTGCATTTAACCCAATATTCAGGTTTTAATGCTGATATATTTTTATAAGCTTCTTCTGCCTGTTCTTTAGTGGTAAAAACACCGAAGCATGTTGGTCCAGAGCCAGACATACGAGAAATTTTACAATTATTTTGTTTTTTAAGCAAAGCTAAAATTTCTTCGATCTCTGGCATCAGATTTATAGCGGCATAACTTAAATCATTGTTAAGTGGTGCCAGGAAATCGATAATATGATTTATATCATTAGAAAAATCAATAATTTTTTTAGAAATAATGGGGGTGTCTTTTATTTTATTGTTTTTAAATACTTCTTTAGTAAGTAGAGCTTTTCTTGGGTTAACCAGAACTAAATATAGGGGAGGGAAATTTTTAACAGGTGCAATTACTTCTCCAATTCCAGTACAAAATGCAGGGCTTTGTAAGTAACATATCGGTAAGTCAGCGCCAATTTTAGTTAGTTCATAATTTATATTTTTATTTTCTTTGTTTAAGAATTTAGCAACGACTGCAGCGTCACTTGACCCTCCACCAATACCAGCTCCAATAGGAATATCTTTGGTTAGTTTGCATTTATATTTATTATTTTTCGAAAACGCATTTAAAGCTTTATCGATGAGGTTATTATTTTCGTCAATAAGTTCGGAGGAATATTCTCCAGCAATAACTTCAGTAGAGTTGTTTTCAGCTAGCTCAATCTCAATATTATCGTAAATATCTTCTGCAAATACTATTAAGCTTTCTATAAGATGATATCCATCATCTCTAGTGCCGTTGATTTGAAAAAATAAATTGATTTTAGCTTTTGCTTTTAATTGTGTCATAGCCTAATCCTTCAAGCAATCTACAGGTTTCTGCTATTGGTAGGCCTATTATTCCTGAGTGTGATCCAGTGATGTTTTGGATTAGAGTTTCTCCATAGCCCTCAATAGAAAATCCACCAGAGACATTTATTCCTTTCTTAGTTGCTATATAATGATCTAGTTCTGCGGTTCTTAAGCGTTTAAATTTAACTGTGCTTATTACTAGTTTAGTTGCGGTTCTTGATATGGATCCATTAACTATCTTTATAACTGCAATGGCTGTTTTGATTTGAATTTTCCTACCAGAAAAAAATTCTAGATATTTTTTTACTTCTTCGTCGGTAAATGCTTTCTCAAAAACCCTAGCTTTGGTTCCAACAATAGTATCTGCAGCTAGAATAAAGGCATTTTCTTTGCTATCAAGAGCTACTTTAGTTGCCTTAGCCTCTGCAAGTCTTAAGACCAGTTTGTCTGGCTTTTCATTGCGCAGAGGAGTTTCATCAATTTCTGGTGCAATAATATTATCTGGAATAATATTAATGCTTTCTAAAATCTTAATTCTTTGCGGAGAAGATGACGCCAATATTAGTTGAAAGTTATTAGGCATCTATTTTAAACGTAGTTTAATTCTAGCTTTAGTTAGATCATATGGAGTCATTTCGACTGTAACTTTATCACCTGCTAAAATTCTGATTCTGTTTTTACGCATTTTTCCTGAAGTATGAGCGATAACTTCATGGCCATTATCAAGAGTTACTTTAAACATTGCGTTAGGTAGCAGCTCATTAACTACACCATTAAACTCAATTAATTCTTCTTTTGCCATTATATATTTCCTAAAAGCTTGTTTTGTTTCAAGTTAATATTGCACATAATTGAGTTAATATCAAAGTATATCGACATATGGCCTAACTTTTTTTAATACTTTTTCTTTGACTTGATTCATTTCTCCAACAATTTTTTCTCCATTAGATTTAATTATATCAAAATCTTGAGGATCCTCTATGTATTTAAGAATTATTTTCTCTAACTCAATACCATTAGGAGCAGTTATGGATGCATTTCTTTCTAAGAACTCATCAGCCACTTCGCGGGAGTTTTGCATATTAGGGCCAAATATAATCAAGTTTTTAAGTTTAGCTGGCTCTATAAAGCTATGTCCTATTTTACTCCAAGACCCTCCTGTGCATACAATTTCAGTTAAGGGAAAAAACAAACCAAACTCACCGACTGTATCAGCCAATAAAATATCAACGTCATCTTCAATTTCTGCTTTGCTAGTACGAGTTATAGTGTTTAGCTTTAGATTTTTTAGAACTTTTAAGACTTCATTGGTGCGAGCAGGGTGACGTGGGGCAATTATAGTTAATATTTCTGGGTGATTTTTCTTTAAGTTTCGATGAAGCAAAGCAAACATTTCTTCTTCGCCTTGGTGAGTACTTGCTGCCATTATAACCAAACGATTCTTTATTTGCTTCTTAAGCTTATTTGCCTCTTGTTTATTAAAGGAAAAATTTGCGGCTACAAATTTCAAATTCCCAACATATTTTACGTCATTTGCGCCAAGTATTTCAAGAAAATTTTTGGTTTCTTTGCTTTGAGATAGAATTAAAGAAAAATTTTCTAGCACAAATTTTGCTAGCTTTTTATGAGAGAGCCATTTGTTAAAGGAGGTTTCAGACATTCTTGCATTAATTAATAGTAGTTTTGATCTTTTGCTGCATAGCTTTAAAAGATTGGGCCATAATTCAGACTCAGTCCATATAACCAAATCAGGCTTCCAGTAATTGATAAATCTTTTTGCAATATTAATGCAGTCTAGAGGTGCGAATTGATGCATGGCATTATCAGGTAAGTTATGCTTTGCTACATTTGCAGCTGTTAAGGTGACTGTAGTTACAAGAAGATGGCTATCTGGATATTCTTCTGAAATGGAGTTCATTACGGGGAGCATAGCATTAAATTCACCAATGCTTGCGGCATGAAACCAAATTAGTTTTCCTTTTGGTCTGATAACTTTGTAATATCCAAGTTTTTCTTGGTATCTATTGCCATTTTCTTTTCCCCTAAGCACTCTCCATAATAGTAAGATATAAATAAAAGGATAAACTAGAAGAGATAATATTTTATAAGTTTTATACATGATGATTTACTCGTTTATCAGCTATATCAGTGATTTGATTTAAACTATTTTGTAATATTTCATTATATTTACTTTTATCTTCTGCGCTAAGATTCGTTGGGACATGTATAGGCTTTGCAAATACAAGTGTAATTTCATTAAAAGGCAAAGGTAGCATGAAATTATCCCAACTATTAAATATTTTTTTTGATTTAGCTGAGCAACTAGAAGGGATAATAGGTAGCCTTGTTGTGCTAGCTATGTTTATAATAGCGCCATCTACTTTTCTCGCTGGCCCTCTTGGCCCATCAGGGGTTACAAGGAAGTTTAGTCCTTTCTTGATGCCTTTTAGAATTTCTTTTATTGAAGATAAGCGATTTTTATTGCTTGAGCCATAGATTAGCTCAACTCCTGCATGCGCAATAACTCCACCAATGAGTCTTCCATCATTATGATCTGAAACTATGGCGCAAGATTTTAATTTTGTGGGATTAACTATGGGCATAAGCATAACTCTTCCATGCCAGGTGGCATATATAGACTGAGTATATGCATATTCATCAAAGTCAAAGTCATGAAATATAGTTTTAACTTTACTGGTTAACAATACAAATTTTATGTATAGATAGACTATTTTACAAAGTAGTTTTTTTACAAAATTACTTCTTATAATTCTTTTGCTAAGCTTCATATATATATTTAATGTTTTGATATGACAGATTAATTATCTACCTATATCGATAAAATATCAAGCTATAATTAAATTGCTTTTATGCTTTGGGCTTATTAATAGGGCTTGTTATAAATAAAAATGTAGATTAATTTATATTGTAAGGATTATCTTATTTATCGGTCCAGAAGATGGCATTATGTATTCAGGCGCGCTTTTTAGCTTATTCTATATATTAATAAAAAGAAAATAAGTTATAATAAGATTATGATCTTTGGTAGACCTGGCAGTGGTAAATAAACCTTTACTTCTGGCTAGAAAGAGATTATCAAAAATTCTTAAAAGATCAACAATCTGTAGTAAATCTAGATAAATGGATTATTGATGGAGATAGCACTAAATCATATGCAATGAGATATGCAAAAGCTGATCTAGCTTTATATTTTAACTACCCAAGATACATTTGTTACTATAGAGTTTTAAAGCGACTTTTTTTAAAGAAAAACAAATAGATGATCGAGCAGAAAGCTGTAAAGAAACTATACGATTTTCTTTAATTAAATATATGTGGAACTTTGAAATAAGCATTTCTAAGCAATTAGGGAGCTTGAAACAAAAATATCCTCAATGTGAAATTATTGAAATTAGCTCTGATAAAGATTTAAAAAATTTAGAAGCATTATTTTCGATTAAGGATATATGATGTAGAGCCAAAATATTTTTAATTAGATAAAATTATTTTACTGGTTTATAATTTAATGCTATTATCAATCAAATTAATGATTGAATGGAGAGTAATGGAAGAAACTAAGGATAAAAATAAAAGTAAAAACAGCTTTGCTGCATTATGGATTCTTGCGGTTTTGTTTTTTGCATATCAGTTCGTTCTTAGGCTTTCTCCTGGGGTTTTAATAGATGAGTTAATGATTAAATATCAGATAAGCGCATCTACATTTGGTATTCTGACATCGGTTTATTATGCTGGATATGCAGGAATGCAAATTCCTATGGGTATGCTTATTGATAGATTTGGTGTTCGTAATATTGTAATCATTAGTTCTTTAGTCTGTGTTCTAGGTAATTTATGTTTAATAACATCAGAGAAGTGGGAACTGGCAATCATTGGAAGAGTTATAGTTGGTATTGGTTCTTCAGCTGGAGTTCTTGCTGCTATTAGTGCTGCTCGCATTAGTTTTTCACCTAAGCATCTATCTAGAGCTATTGGGTTTACTGTAATGTTGGGGTTGCTTGGCGCTATTTATGGAAAATCAATTAATCGATTCTTTATAAAAAGTTTTGGCTTAGAGGAGAGTATTTTTTATCTTGCAATTCCTGGATTATTAATAGCTATAGCTATGATAATTCTTGTTAAGAAAGAAGAGCGTAAGGTAGATGAATTATCTAGATATTCAATTAAATCTTCAATTAGAGAAGTAACAAAAGTAAAAGTCATTTTACTTTCTATAGCTGGAGCTTTACTAGTGGGGCCACTCGGGGCATTTGCAGATGTCTTTGGAGAGCCTTATCTTGTTGCTGTATATCATTTGACTCCTTCAAGCGCAGGTTATCTTACTACCTCGGCTATATATATCGGAGTATGTGTTGGAGCTCCTTTACTTGCTGTTGTAGCTGATCGTTTTAAGTGCCATTACTTAATTAATATAGTTTGTGGTTGTGTGATGTCTTTGGTTTTTTATCTTGTATTGAATAAAATGGTTCCTAGTTATACTTTAATGTTTATATCGATGTTTATTATTGGTGTGATGAGTGCTTATCAGGTTATAGTTATTTCATTGGTTTCAGGAACAGTTGCAGTTAGTGTGACTGCTATGGCTATAGCCTTTGTAAATATGTTTAATATGATAGCTATTACATTATATAATCTAGGGATTGGTAGGTTGCTTGACCATTATTGGACCGGTGAGATTGTACATAATAAGCGTGTGTATTCTGAAATAGCATATGCTGATGCATTATATATTTTGCCGATTACTTTAATGTTTGGGGTGATAATGTTCTTTATACTAAAGCCACAAAAAGGTGTTTGTTAGTTCTTTTGTAAGATGCTTGTTCCTAGTTTCTTTAGTAGAGTTTTTATTTCATCATCTTCTTCGTAAGTATCTATAATATTATTAAGTTTATCTATTTTTTCATCTGATATTTTCGAAGGTCGTTGAATATATTGATGTTTGACTTCAAATGTAGCCTGGGTAAATTTTAGTTTACTAATATATTCATAACCAAAATAGAAATTTATTTGTTCTGTAATAACTCCTATGTGATAGACTAGCTCAGCTATTACAGCTGAGTT